>VFQN01001667.1_pt1 | contig 36340 bp, 24 predicted proteins | sample 3512371 | NCBI WGS metagenome assembly VFQN01 (sample SAMN10412370, study PRJNA504923) | tailings metagenome | isolation source: Replicate 2 from Balatoc abandoned mine | place: Philippines: Itogon, Benguet | collected 2017-08-28
ACACACCGCCCCGGGTCGCCGAGTTCCCGCGTGGACCTCGTCACGTTCTCCAGCCAGCGGACGCTCTCCTTCTGCTCGATCGGGACGGTCGTGGGGTTGACCGTCCGCTTGGCGGCGTTCGTCCCCTTGAATGCCCGCCGGGACCAGAACTTGGCGGCCGCCAGGCCGAGCGGGCGGCCGTCGGTTGTCACCACCAGACTGGAGTGGAGGAGCACCCCGCAGGCGGTGTGGGTGGCGTGCCGACCCTTGACGGACGACAGGTAGCCGACCCCGTCGGGGGTGTTCCGGGTGAAGCGGAACTCGGTCGTGTCGTGGAGCACCAGGACGGTGCCGGGGGCGGCGGCGAAGCGGGCAGCGGTGGCTGCGACGTGCCCGGCCAGGATGACGCCGTCGTCGATGCGGGGTTGTCGCAGAACCGGTAGGCGGCCTTCGTCGCGGCCCAGGCCCGACAGGCCATCGGCAGCGTCCCACCGATCCGCTCCCCCAGGTCGCCGAGCAACCGCCCCAGCCGGGTCCGCAGCCGCTGATCCGGGAAGATGCCACCCGCCAACTCGTGCTCGACCCAGGCATCCATGCCCGTTCCCCTGACCGGCAAACCAGGTGTGGAGAGCCACTGGGGGGACGATACTCCAACGACCCGGAGTAGACGACAGGAGGTTGTGGGTAAATGAAAGCCGAGCGACGGCCTGCCCGGGTGACAGAAGCCGTGGCGCGACTTCCGCAAGCTCCGGGCGATGACTGACTCGACAGCCCGTCGCTCGCCCGGCGCATCGGTCCGGCCAGGCGGAGCACTACGAGAACGCCGTTACCGGCCACTCTGGAATTGCAGCAGGCCCATCCCCTCGGGGCGCGGGTCGGCGTCGGCGGGGCCGCTCCACGTCTGCACACCTACCCCCGGCACTACCCGCGACACGTTCACCGCCCACGCCCGCGTCGCCCGCTCGCCGGTGAGTTCGACCAGCGGGATGGCGAACTCGCACGTCCACCCGGTCTCGGTCGGCGTGAAGGCCACGAAGTACTTCGGGTTCCACGACCGGTCGCCCCAGCAGTCCTCGGCGAGGCAGCCGCGGTGGTCCACTTGGAAGCGGTAGTACGTCTGGTAGTCGCGGTCGAGGTCGATCATCAGGTCCACGCGGTCGTGGCCGGTCAGGTCGGCGTCGCGGTCGCGCTTCGCCACCGCCGGCACCGCCTTCCCCGCCGGGTGGGCGCACGTCACCGCGACGTAAAGGAACTGGGAGTCGTGGCTGAACTTCGCCTCCGTCTTGTAGCCTGCGGCGAACGCGGCCGCGTCGTCGGCCTTGCCACTCGATGCCGCGGTGACCGCCAGCGGCAGCGCCTTCGCCGCCTGCCAGCACGGGTCGTCGAGCTTGCCGTCGAGGAGCGGGCGCGTCTCCGTGAACACGCTCGGGGCGACCGGCTTCGGCGTCGTCAGCACCCGCGTGCGGTCGCTCAGCCACAGCTCGGCGGCAAGGCAGTCGCGCCAGTGGTCGATTCCGGGTTGTTGCGTGGCCGCAGCCGGCGCGCCGCGGAAGTACTCGCGCAGGAAGGCGTCGGCCTCGGCGTGCTTGCCGACGTGCCGGCGGGCGGCCAGCTGCGTCAGCCACGCCGCCGGGTCACGGCTGTACAGCGGGCCGAACGCGGTCAGCTTGGGCTCCAGGTCGATGCACGCCTGGTGCCACTTCACGATCATCGACGGGTCGTGGAGGCGGTACTCGTCTTCCACCACGGCCGACTTGTCCCGCACCGTGCCGCCGGCGGGGACGACGCGGCTCGCCTGCACCGGGTCGTACGACACCCGGCCGAACGCTACCTTCTGCTGGATCTCGACGCGCCGCCGCGGCTCGGTGCCGGCGTGGTAGCGGAGGAGCCAGCGGTAGCCGTCCACCGCGAGCGGGTGGCCGGGGTACTTCTCGGCTAGCAGCGCGAACACCTCGCGCGCCTCGGCCCACTTGCCCGTCTGCGCGAACCGCGTGCCGACCGCGTGGGCGGTGCGGGCGGCCACGTCGTCGGGGAGCTTCGGCAGCTCGGCGCCGAGCGCCGCGAGCGCCTTGTCGGCACCGGCGAAGTCGAGGTTCTCGGCGAACGCCAGCCCTTCGAGGTGCCGACGCGTCTGCACCGCCTTCCGCTGGACTTCGCTGGTCGCGGCGTCGAACCGGTAGCCGAGCTCGCCGCGGCGGGCGACGCCGCCGCGCGCCAGCGTCAGGCCGTCGGTGAGTTTGGCGTGCGCCTCGGCCCCCGCGACGCGGTGCGCCACCAGCTTCAGACTCCGCTGTGACACCGCGGTGGCCCCGAGCACCCGCGTGGCCGACTCGGCGGCGTCCCGCGCGGTCTCGCCGAGCTCGGCGACGAACTCCGTCAGGTCGTACTTCACCACCGCCGCCGGGTCGCTGCCGGCGAGGGCGTACAGCTTCTTCGGCGCCCACGGCTGGAGGCCGAGCGCGGCGATTTGTTCGGGGAAGCACGCCGGGTCGGCGGCCTGGCGGAACGCCTCGCGCGCCGCGTGCAGTACCAGCACCTCGGCGGGGCCGGCGTCGGGCGTTGCCGTGTCGGTGACGACCACTTCCGGCTGCCACATGCGGATGACGAGAACCGCCTGCCGCAGGAGTTGCTCGTTCGCCTTGCCATCGTGGGCGCGGTCCCAGGTGGCGAGCAGGTCGCGCGGGGCGAGCCCGGCGGCGTGCGCGGGGAGCGGGAACGCCCACGCGGTCTCGGACGCGGCGCCGCCCGCCTGCCGCACGGCCTGCGCGAAGCGGGCGGGGTCGGCGGCGCGGGCCGGGTGCGCGGTGGCGGGGTCCGCGCTCATCACGCCGACTGCGGCGCACAGGTAGCCGTCGGCGATGCCGAGCTGCGGGGCGAGTTCGAGCGGGGCGCGGCGACCGTCCGCGTTCAGGAACAGCACGGCCGCGCGCTGCCCGCCGGCGCGGCTCGCGGCCCACGTCTTACCGCCGTCCGTCGTGCGGGCGATGGTGCCGAACTCGCCGACCGCCCAGCCGGTGTTCGAGTCGAGGAAGTGGAGCCCGAGGACGGGCACGCCGAGGTTCGTCTTCTGCACGTCCCACGTCTTGCCGTTGTCGGCCGAGTGGAACACGACGGTGCCCGGCCGTCCGGCGACCCACACGTGCGTGCCAGCCGCCGCGACGGCGCGGAAGTCGCACGCACCGGCGACCGCCGGCGGCACGCCGAGGTTCACCGCGCCCCAGCGCTTGCCGTCGTCGCTGGTCAGCACCAGCCCGCCGTCGCCGGCGGCGAACCACTTGTACGTGCCAGCCTTCACCGCCGCCACGGCGCGGCCGCCGAGCGGGTCGAGGTCGGCGTCGGCGTAGGTGCCGCCGCGGACCGTGCCGAGGCGCGACCACACGCCGGCCACCACGCCGGCCCCCTGCGCGTCGAAGTCGGCGGCGCGCCAGCCCGGGGCGCGCGACCCGCCCACCGGCCGCCACGTCTTGCCGCCGTCCGCGGTGCCGAACATGCCCGTAGGGAAAGCGTCGCTGCCGTCGCCGCACACGAAGCCGTTCTTGTCGTCGAAGAAGCGAACGGCGTGGAGCCCGGGGAGGACGTTCACGCCGACCTCCTCCCACATCAGCCCGCCGTCGGCCGTCTTGAGCATCACGCCGACCGACACGCCGTTCGGCGCGTCGTGCCGGCCGACCGCCCAGCCGTTGTACGGCGTGGTGAAGTGGACCGCCCGCAGGCTGGCGCGCGAGCCGGTCTTCTGCCGCTCCCAGTTGGCGCCGCCGTCGATCGAGTGCCAGACGACGCCGTCGTCGCCGACCGCCCACCCTTCTTGCTTGTCCACGAACTGCACGGCGCGGACGGCGGCGTCGGCGTGGGCGGCCGGCACCTGCGCGCCGGCCGTCGCCGCGGCCGCGGCGACGACGAGGAGGGTGGTGAGGAGCCGTCGGCGTGTCATGCTAAAACCCTCCGAGCGGGGCGCGGGCGGTCTTCGACCCGGGGGAATAGGCAAACGCGGCGGGAAGTGCTAGGCCAACTTCGTTAGCCGTGTTTGGTGTTTGGTGTTTCGTGTATGGTGGGCCGCGGGCGCCGCCGGTCACGACACGCCGCCCCGCGTACGAAACACCAAACACGGAACACCAAACACCAATGGCACGCATCCTGGTCACCGGCGGCGCCGGGTACATCGGCAGCCACACCGTCCGCCTGCTCCTCGCCGGCGGGCACGACGTCACGGTGCTCGACAGCCTCGTCTACGGCCACCGCGCCGCGGTCCCCGCCGGCCGACTCGTCGTCGGGGACATCGCCGACGCCGCCGGCCTCGACCGGTTGTTCGCCGAGAAGCGGCCCGAGGCGGTCGTCCACTTCGCCGCCTTCGCTTACGTCGGCGAGTCGGTCACGGACCCGGCGAAGTATTACGCCAACAACCTCCTCGGCTCGCTCGCGCTGCTCGACGCCTGCCGCCGGCACGGGGTCACGAAGTTCGTCTTCTCCAGCACCTGCGCCACCTACGGCACACCGGACCGCGTGCCCATCGCCGAGGACACGCCGCAGCGGCCGATCAACCCCTACGGGAACACCAAGCTGGCGTTCGAGCGGGCGCTCGCCGACTACGCGGCGGCGTACCCGTTCGGGTTCTGCGCGCTGCGCTACTTCAACGCCGCCGGCGCCAGCCCGGACGGCACCATCGGCGAGGACCACGACCCCGAGACGCACCTCATCCCCCTGGTGTTCCAGGCGGCGACGGGGAAGCGGCCCCACGTCGGCGTGTTCGGCACCGACTACCCGACGCCCGACGGCACGTGCGTCCGCGACTACATCCACGTCGACGACCTGGCGACGGCGCACGCCCTGGCGCTCGACAGGATCACGCCGGGCGCGGCGCTGCGGTTCAACGTGGGGACGGGGACGGGGTACAGCGTCCGCGAGGTGATCCGCACGGCGGAGGCGGTGAGCGGGCTGACGGTGCCGGTGGCGGAAGGCCCGCGCCGCGCCGGCGACCCGGCGGAGCTGGTGGCGGACGCGACGCTCATCCGCAAGGAGCTGGGCTGGGTGCCGCGCTACCCGGGGCTGCGGCAGATCCTGGAGACGGCGTGGAACTGGCACCGCACCCACCCGGACGGGTACGGCGACCGGAAGGGGTGAAGCACATAGCGGCCGGCAAGCCGGCCGCTATGTGCTGGCGGTGCCGTCACAGGATCGGCGGCTGATGAGTACCGCCCGCGGCCTCGTCCACCCAAACCGCCCCGCCGGACGGGAGGACACGTGCCGGTTCCCAGCCCGCGGTAGTCCGCTCCAGTTCCTCGAATGCCACCCACCAGAATCGTTCCGGCGTGTCGGACATACGAAATGGCATTTCCGACGAGTGTACGACCCGCAGCAGTACGAACGCGCTATCGGCCCGGACCGTCGTGAGATCGTCGCGTCTGCGAATGACCGTTGCGCCTCGTGCGACGTAGAAGGCGATCGCCCGTCGGATCGCCTCCTCCCGGGTTACAGGCATCGTGCGGCTCGCCGGGTCAGAGCAGCAGCGTGCGGTTGCGGCGCATGCGGTCGTGGTAGCCGCGCTCGCGGTCCTCGTCGCCGAGCTGCTTGAACACCTCGGCCAGCCGGGCCAGCGCCTTCGCCACCTCCTCCTTGTCCTGGTTGTACACCACCTCCACCCACAGGTACGCCCACATCGCCTCGCGCGGCTTCTTCCCCGCCAGGTAGAGTTCGCCCATCAGCCCGTACCCGGTCGCCCGCACCGCCGCGTCCTTCGTCTTGCCGACCTCGGCCTCCAGCGCCGCCACGCCGTCCAGCGGGTTCGCCCCGGCCGCCTTCGCCGCCAGCACGATCAGGTTCAGCCGCTCCTTCGGGGCGCCGGGGGCGGCCTTCGGCAGCGCCTCGGCCGCCTTGCCCGCCGCCTCCGAGAACCGGCCGGCGCGCATGAGCGCGTCCGCCTCCTGGTACGCCGCCTCGACCCGCAGGTCCGGGGTGACGTCGGCCGCCTTCGCCGCCTTCGCCCACAGCCGGGCGGCCGCCTCCGACTTGCCGAGCTCGTGGTTTACCCGGGCGGCGGTCCGCGTCGCCGCCCACGCCTCCCACCCGCCGGGGTAGTCGGCCAGGTAGTCGTTGAGCAGCTTCAGCCCGGCCTCGGCCTTGTCCTTCCACCCGCTGTCGGCCGGGGTGTCGTCGGCGGCCCGGGTGGTGGTGTAGGCGATGCGGAAGGCGAGCCACTTGCGCATCCGGTCGGTCGCGCCCGCCTTGAACTTCTCCTTGATCGCCTCGTACCCGGCGCGGGCCTTGTCGAAGTCGCGGGCGAGCTCGAGCTTGGTCGGCTCGGCGGCCTGCTCGCGGGGGAGTTCCTTGATGTCCACCGGGTAGGTGCGGACGATGTCGGCGACCGTCACCGTCGCCGACACCTTGCCGCTGTTGACGACCTTGACTCCGGCGGCGTCGATCTTGAGCTCGGCGTCCTCCTCCTTGACCGCGGCCCCCTTCTTGGGGATGTAGTAGACGCGGTCCTGGGCGCCCGGGGGCTGGGCGAGCCCGACGCCGACGAACGTCCCGGCGAACAGGGCCAGGGCGGCCAGATAACGCATGGTCGGTCCCCTAACGATCGCGTGTGTGGTGGTCTGGGGGTTGTGAAGGGGTGAAGGGGTGAGCGGGTGAAGGGGTGAGCGGGTGACACCGCGGTGTCACCCCTTCACCCCTTCACCCCTTCATGCCCTAGTCCTCGGTCGCCCGGAGGAACAGCTTCCCGCCCTGCGCCTCGTAGGCCTTGCGCAGCTGCGGCTCGTCGGTGAGGAAGTCGTGGAACCGGTTCTTCACGTCGGCGTACATGTTCGCCCCCTCCTTCTGCTCCAGCTCGACGAACCGCTTGGCGGCGTCGTTCACCCGCTCGTCGAGCTTCGGGTTGCCGGCGAGCAGCTGGAGGTTCGCCTTCAGGATGCAGCGGTGGTAGTCGAAGTAGGCGTCGAAGAAGGCGTTCTTGTTCCGCTGGATGGTGTTGTTGTCCACGTTCCCGTTGGCGTCCTTCGGGGGCGGACCGGAGGCGCGGTTGCGGGCGATCGTCAGGAGTTCGGTCCACCCCTTCACCGCCGTCCCCCAGTGCTTGTTGGCGGCCTTCGCGTCCTTCTCGTCGGCCCCGCGCGCCTCCGCCAGGTAGTTCGTCTCCTTACGGAAGTCGAGGCTGCTGAACGCCCACCCCTGTTTGTTCTTGTCGCCGATCGCCTCGCCGAGCAGCCTCTCGGCCTCGTCGTACTTCTTCCCCATCCGCTTCGCCCGGGCGGTGTCGAGCGCGGCGCGGCGGTACTGGGCCGCCACCCGGCGGGCCGCGTCGTCGGCCGGCGCCGCCAGGTTCGCCGGGCGCGGCACCCGGGCCAGCGCCTCCTCGGCCTTCCCGTACTCGCCGACCACGATCAGCGCTTGCCCCAGGAACAGCTGCACGGCCGGCGGCAGGTTCGGCTCGGCCGACACCTTCTCCAGCAGCTTGCCGAACCCGCCGGCCAGCGCCTGCGCCTCGGCCCCCTTCCCCTCGCGGCGGAGCTTCTCGATCCGCCCGCTCATCTCCAGCGTCAGCTGCTCGAGCGTCGGCACGTTCGCCTCGATGCTGCCGCCGAACTTCTTGAGCAGGTCGAGCAGCTCGACCCCCTTGTCCGCCTGCCCCTGCTGGACGCGGGTCTTCAGCGACAGCACCACGAGGTCGCGGCGGAGTTTGTCCACGCCCTCGGCCAGTTTCTCGACCCGGGCCTTCTGCGGCGCGTCGGCCTCGGGCGCCTCGACGGCCTTGACCGGCACGGTGATCGGGCCGTGCTGGTTCATCTCGGCCAGCACCTTGCCGGCGGTGTTGAACACGTCGTCGTACTTGGCGGCGACGAAGTGGCCGGTGGCCTCCAGGAACACGGCCCGGGTGCGGGCATCCTCGGCGGCCAGGAACGCCTCCCACCCGTCGAGGTTCGGCTTCTTCTCGGCGGTCAGGAGCGCCGGGTAAGTCGGCACCGCGGCGGTCGCCGCCTCGGCCACCGCGCGGGCCTTCGCGGTGCCGGGGCCGGCCTTCTCGGCGTCGGCGTCCACGCGGCTCTGGAGGAGGTAGAGGAACGCCAGCCGGGCGCGGACGGAGAGGTACGTGCGGGCGTCGTCCTCGTCGGTCGTGGGCGGCGGGGCGGGGAGCTTCTCCAGGTCGGCGACGGTGCGGCGGTACACGTCGGTGCGGCGCTCGGGCGGGAGCGGCGAGTCCTTGCCGGTGAGCAGCTGCGTGGCGACGGCGCCCTGGAACAGGCGGACGTAGGCGAGGCGGTCGTACCCGGGGCGGACCTTCAGGGCCGCGTCGTAGGCGTCGACCGGGCGGCCGTCCTCGTACAGCAGCCCGGCCATCTGGTGGCGGGCGCCGTCGGTGGCGGTGTCGTTCGGGAACCGCTCGTCGAGGAACCGCGCGAGGCGGATGGCCCGCTCGCGGTCGGCCCTGCGGGCGGCCTCGGCCTCGGCCGCGTCGGTGAGGCGGATCGAGTTCCCGGCGCGGACGTAGGAACTCACGGCGAGCATCCCGCCGGCGGCCGGCTTGCCGCCGGTACCGCGGACCTGCCGGGCGACGTACTCGCCGAGCACGGCGGCGCGCTGGGCCTGGTCGGTCTGCTGGTAGAAGTAGATGAGGCGCAGCAGCACCTCGGTCACGTCGGACGGGTTGTCCTGCGGGGTGGCGATCTCGCGGGCGTGCTCCAGGAGCGCGACGATCTTGTTCCGGCGGTCGCCCAGCGCCTTGGTGCGCTTCGCCCGCCCCTCGGGGTCCTCGGGCGGGGACAGCTTCTCCTCGTCCATCAGCTTGGCGATCTGGATGAGGGACGCCATCTGGGCGTTCTCGAACGTCTTGTACGACGCCGGCGGGTCGTCCGCGTCGCCGAGAATCCGACGCACGACGTACATCCGCCGCTTGTTCGCCCGGAACGTGTACTCGTTGTCGGTCTGGCCGATCTGGCGGTACAGCTTCTCGGCCTCCTTGTACGCCGGCATGGCCGCCGGCGGGGTGGCCTTCGCCGTCTTGTTCCCCGCCACGACCCGGTCGCCCTCGGCCTGGCGCACGTCGGCGAGGTACCACTTCACCGCCACCGCCTCGGCCGCCGCCTTGCGGTTGGCCCCGTACTGGCTCAGCCACGCCCGCGCGTCCTTCTCGACGGCCTTGGCGTCGCCCTCGGCCCGCTTGTGGCGGATGAGGAAGAACTTCGCCATCCGCTTGCCGTCCTCGGCGTCGCCGGTGGCCTTGAGCACCTCCTGGAACTTCTCCTCGGACACCTTGTTGTTGTCCTTCTGGTACTCGCACTCGGCGATCCACGCCCGGGCGACCCAGGCGACGCGGGCCGGCGTGTCCCTGGCGTTCGCCAGGGCGGTGAACTCGCCGCGCGCCTTCTCGATCGCCTCCGACCGCTGCTTCTTCTCCGCGGCCAGGGCGTTGACGTAGGTGTCGCCGAGGGCCATCTGGTTGACCCCGCTGGCGAGCTCGGCGTCGATCTTGGAGGCGAGCAGGGCGCGGCGGGTGGCGGGGTCGAGGCCGCCGCCGGCGAGCTGCGAGCCGATCTTGTCGGCGGCCGACTTGAACTGCTTGGCGGCGCCGAGGAACAGCGGGCGGGCGGCCTCGGCCTCGGCCCGCTGCTTCTTCTCCGCGTCGTCCTTCTCCGGCCCGGCCTCGGGGATCTCGATCCGCTTCGACTTGGCGACCTGGGCCTTCGCCTCCAGCGCCGTGAGCCGGGCCAGCGCCAGGTACGCCTCGGCCGCCCGCGGGTGAGCGGCGCTGGTCTTGAGGAACGTGGCGAACCCGTCCTTCGCCTCGCCGATCAGGCTCAGCCGGGTCGCCTCGTCCGGCTCGTCGTCGGCGGCGTCGAGGAGGCAGCGGGCGCGCTCGAGCGGGAGCTCGGCCTTCACCGCCGGCGGCACCCCGGGCTTCGTCGCCAGCTCGCCGATGAGTTCGACGGCCAGGTCCGACAGCCCCTCCTGCCGCAACCCGCGGACGAGCTCCAGCGGGTTCGGCGGCCCGTCGATCGCCGGCGCCTCCGGCTCCGCGGCCGGCTCCGGTTGCTTGGGCTCGGTCTTCGGCGGCTGCGGCTTGGGTTCGGCCTTCGGCGGCTGCGTGGCCTTGGCGTCCGTCTTCGGCGGCTGCTTCGGATCGGCCTTCGGCTGGGCTTTGGGATCGACCTTCGGCGCCTGGGCGGTGGTGGCGGGCGAGCTGAGGGTGACGCAGGCCATGCCGAACAGGAACACCGACCAGACGACAGAGCGGGACATGGAGAAGCTCCGGGCCGGGCGGACGACACGGGTTCGGACGGGCGGCGGGCACGGAAGGTTCCGTGATGTGAATTCTTACGGCCGGTTCGGCCGCGTCAAGGGGGCGACCGGCCGTAGTGGCACGCTGCTCGGTCGGTGTCGGGTGCGAAGCCCGCTGTGGCGAACGGCCGGCTCACGCCGGCCGTTCGCCCGACCCGACCTACAAGCCCCGAGCCACGACCAGCAGGGTTACGTCCTCGCCGTCCGGCGCCGCCGGGAGCACGTCGGCTGCGACGGCCTCGGCGAACGCCGCGCCGCCCGCCCCGCGGTGCCGGCGCGCCGCGGCGAGCAGTGTGTCGGCACTGCCGGCGCCGTCCGTGCCGACGAGAAGGCGGTCGCCCGGGTTCAGCTCCCGCGTGAGCGCCGGGTACGTCGCCTCGGCGGTGCCGAGGAACGGCCCCGGCGCCGACCACGCCTCCGCCCCGCCGTCGGCCGGCAGCCACACCGGCGCCGGCAGCCCGGCCCGCGCGACCGTGACCGAGTTCGCGTCGGCGACGCCGGCCAGGAGCGCGACCAGCGGCGGGTCGTCGAGCCCGAGGGCGAGGAGCTCGCGGTTCACCCGGGCGAGCGCGGCGGCGGGGTCGAGGTCCGCGTCGCCCGGCGGGAACGCGGCCCGCAGCGCCAGCAGCCCGAGGAGGCTGCCGGTCGCGCCGCCGCGGCCGGGCACGTCGCCGACGAGGAACGCGATCCGGTCGCCGACCCGCCGCACGTCGTAGAAGTCGGCGCCGCTGCGGCCGCGCGGGCGGTGGCAGACCGACACCCCCGCCGGGAGCTCGACCGGCAGCGCGGCGCGGTGGACGCGGCGCGCCAGGTCGCGGTCGGCGTCGAGCCGGGCGAACGCCTGCCGCAGCTGGTCGCCGAGCAGCCGGGCCTCGGCGGCGCGGGCGGACACCCGCGCCGCCGAGGCCCGCGTCCGCGCCAGCGACCGCAACTGCGCCGCGAGGTGCGCCGGTTCGACGGGTCGAACGAGGCACACGTCCGCCCCCGCGTCGAGCCCGACCGGCACGGCGTCGGCGCGGTCCGCCAGCCACAGCACCGGCACGAACTCGTCGGCGAGCTCGGCCCGCCACCGCCGCGTCTGTGACGCCGCGACCGCGACCGGCCCCGCGACCACCACCGCGACCGCGACCGGCGCGAAGTCCACCACCGGCGCCGCCCCGAGGCCGTGCCCGACGACCGCGAACCCGCCCGCCTCGAAGCCGCGGCGGAGGTCTTCGGCCTGATCCGGCACGGCGCTGAGCAGGACAGTGAGCATGGTTCAGAGGGCAGAAGAACAGAGGGCAGACCCGGCACTCGAAACCGATCCGTCGCGCGGGTACACTTCTACCAGGGAGCCGCGTCGGGGGGAATCCCACCGGCCCGTCTCCGTTCAGCCCTCTGTCTTCTGACCTCTGTCCTCTGGGGCGACGCCGTGCCCGTGCAGATGGAGCTCCGCCGGATCATCATCAGCGAGGTGGAGGACCACCAGGTCATCATCCTCCGCGAGATAGACGGGGAGCGGAGCTTCCCGATCGTGATCGGCATCTTCGAGGCGACCAGCATCGACCGGCGGGTGAAGGGCATGCAGGCGCCGCGACCGCTCACCCACGACCTGATCGTCGCCGCCGTCGAACAGCTCGGGGCGGAGATTCAGGACATCGTCATCAGCGACCTGAAGGAGCACACGTACTTCGCCAAGCTCCGGGTGCGGCAGGAGGGCGAGCTCGTCGAGATCGACTGCCGCCCGAGCGACGCGATCGCGCTGGCGGTGACGGCGAAGGTGCCCATCTACGTGAACGAGGACGTGCTGGGCGAGGCGCTAGACGAGGACTGACTTCGGAATCGAAACTCGAAATCCGAAGCACGAAATTCGAAACCCGGACGCTCAGGCATCCGGGTTTCGAATTTCGTGCTTCGGATTTCGGCCTTATTTCCGCGCCAGAGGTGGTTCTTCCGTCAGGTTCAGTCGGACCGGTGGGGCGGTCGTGAAGACGATCCGCGGGCCGGTCGGGGCCGGCATTGGGAGCTCGTCGGCGGTCGGCGGGCGGTACGCGGACACGGTCGTCGGCGGCTCCACGCGCGGGAGCGGCGGCAGTTCGACCCGGGCCGGAACAATCGCCGGCGCTGGCGGTTGCAGCACTGCCACCGGTCGCGGCTGCGGCCGGGCTGCGACAGGCGGTTCCGGCGTCTGCCCGAGGAACCCGTCCGACCCGCGGCTGCTGCGGTAGCCGAGCAGGTGGTACTCCCACAGCGCCTGCTTCGCCATGTCGCGCACCACCGGGGCCGGGTCGGCCTCGGCGGCGGTCTCCAGCGCCGCGCCGGCCAGCGGGAACACGGTGCGGTAGTTGCCGAGCGCCTCGGCCGCATCGGCCCGCACCTGCGCCGCCGGGTCGCGCTGGAGGGTGGCGATCAGCGCCGGGACCACGTCCGCTTGCGTCCGCGGCTCGGCGTCCCGCAGGTCGGTGATGGCGGCCCGGCGGCGCTTCTCGTCCGGTTCGGTCCGGAGGGTTGTAACGAGTTGACGGACCTGCGAGTCGCTCTTTCCCTTACCCCGAGACCAGAACGGGTTCGCGTCGACCCTGGACCCGAGTGCGACGATCAGTGCGAGAAGGGCGACACGGGTGACGGTCACGGTGCTGCTCCTGCGGCGCGATGGTGTTCCTCTTCATGGCATCGTCCGCAGGCGGCATTGTCAGTGGGACTTTGCGGTGGAACGGCTACCTGGCGCGGCGGGTGCGCGGCGCAGGCGGCGCATCGGGCGCTGGCGGTAAAGCGGGCAGACCGGGAAAGCTGAAACGAACCGGAATGCCCGCCGCGACACCGTGGAGGCCGCCCGGGGCGGCCTCCACGGTGTCGCGCCTCCGCAATCCCTTCTCGAATTCTTTTCCCCGCCGCGGCTTACACCCGCCGGAACGGCCGCTATACTATTCCGACCGATTGCGCCGCACGCACGCCACCGGCCACGGGCGGCCGGGCCGCCGGCGCTTTCGGATCGGGCGACCTTCCTGGGCACCACCATGGCCGACTCCCCACGATCACCCGCCGGCACCCCCATGACCGGGGCCGACATCCTCGTCGAAAGCCTGATCCGCCACGGGGTCGATGTCGTCTTCGCCTACCCGGGCGGGGCGAGCATGCCCATCCACCAGTCGCTCACCAAGGTCGAGGGGCGCCTCCGCACCATCCTGCCGCGGCACGAGCAGGGCGGCGGGTTCATGGCCCACGGCTACTCCCGCACCACCGGCAAGGCCGGCGTCTGCTTCAGCACCAGCGGGCCGGGGGCGACCAACTTCGTCACCTGCATCGCCGACGCGAAGATGGACTCGATCCCGATGATCGCCATCACCGGGCAGGTGTCCACGAAGGTGCTCGGCAACGACGCCTTCCAGGAAACCCCGATGGTGGAGATCTGCCGCGGGATCACCAAGCACCACTACCTGCTGACGCGGGTCGAGGACGTGGCGCGGGTGGTGAAGGAGGCGTTCCACATCGCCACCACCGGCCGCCCCGGCCCGGTGCTCATCGACATCTGCAAGGACGTGCAGGTCAACACCACCGTCCCCGATTGGGACGGGGCGATGGACCTGCCCGGCTACCGCCCGTTCCGCAAGCCGACGCGGGCCGAACTCGAACCCATCGTCGCCGCCATCCGGGCGAGCAAGAAGCCGTTCCTGTACGCGGGCGGCGGCATCACCCACGCCGGCGCCTCGGCCGAGCTCCGCGAGCTGGCCGAGCTCACCGGCATCCCGGTCGGGCTGACGGTCCACGGCCTCGGGAACTTCCCGGCCGACCACTACCTGTGCCTCCAGATGCTCGGGATGCACGGCACGGTGTACAGCAACTACGCGATCAACGACGCCGACCTGCTCATCGCCCTGGGCGTGCGGTTCGACGACCGCGTGACCGGCAAGCTCGCCGAGTTCGCCAAGCACGGCAAGATCGTCCACGTGGACATCGACAAGAGCGAGATCCACAAGAACAAGTTCGCCCACATCCCGGTCCACGGCGACGTGAAGGCGGCGATCGGCCAGCTCAACACGATGCTCAAGGAGGAGGCGAACGCCGACCTCGTGGCCGGCGGGCGCTACCCGGACTGGTGGCGGCAGATCGACGAGTGGCGCGAGAGCGACCCGATGCGCTGCCCGGAGCGGCCGGACGCGATCATCCCGCAGCACGCCATCCGCCGCATGTGGGAGCTCCTCCGCGACCGCGGCCAGCTCGACAAGACGATCATCACGACGGGCGTCGGCCAGCACCAGATGTGGGCGGCGCAGTTCTTCGGGTTCAACCACCCGCGCAAGTGGGTGACCAGCGGCGGCCTCGGCACGATGGGCTTCGGCCTGCCGGCGGCGCTCGGGTGCAAGGTGGCCCACCCGGACCACCTCGTCATCGACATCGACGGCGACGGCAGCTTCCTGATGAACGTGCAGGAGCTCGCCACCGCCTACGCCGAGAAGATCCCCGCGAAGGTGCTGCTGCTGAACAACCAGCACCTCGGCATGGTGATGCAGTGGGAGGACCGGTTCTTCGGCTCGAACCGCGCCCACACGTACCTCGGCGCCGGCGACGACCACGCCCCGTACCCGGACTTCGAGACGATCGCCAAGGGGTTCGGCGTGCGGGCGCGGAGCATCGTGGACAAGGCCGACCTGGACGCGGCGCTGATCGAGATGATCGAGAGCGAGGAGCCGTACCTGCTGAACGTCCACGTCCCGCACCAGGAGCACGTGCTGCCGATGATCCCCGCCGGGATGACGGTGAAGGACATCATCAAGACGTGAGAGTGTGAGTGCGGGTATGAGTGAAAGCCGGGGGCCGCCCCCCGGCTTTTCGCGTGATGGTGCCTCTCCCATGCCCATAAAGCCCCGCCGCGGCGGCTCGAACCGCGCCGCGATTCGCCGCCTCCGCGGCTACGCCAACCGCGCCAACGGCTGGTTCTTCGGCTGGCTCGGCGTGCTGATCGGCGGGCCGGTCCTGAGCTGCGGCGGCATCAACGTGTTCGGCACCGACACCGTCGGCATCTTCTGCGGCACCAGCATCCGCATCCGCGGCGAGCGGCAGTTCAACGACGAGTACACGCTCCTCGGCGGCGACGCGGACGAGGTGGCGGCGTGCTTCGGCGAGGAGCTGGTGAACCTGTGCGTGCGCGAGCGGAACCTGGTGCTGGAGGCGCGCGACGGGTCGTTGCTGGTGCACTGGGACGGTGAGGAGTTCCCGCCGCGCGAGCTCGCCGACCGCCTCGCCGTCTCGCTCCGCGTACTCCGCCTGCTGGCGCCGGATGAAGGCGGCGCCGACGCCGAGTAGAATTCGTTCGGCTCATCGCTGAGAGGTTGGACATGGGTGCGGCGGCGAAACCGGCGAATGAGGCGGCGCGGCTCGCGGCGCTGCGCCAGTACCGGCTCCTCGACACGCCGCCGGAGCAGATCTTCGACGACACCGCGGCGCTGGCGTCGGCCATCTGCCGCACCCCGATCGCGGCGATGGTGCTCATCGACGGCGAGCGGCAGTGGCTCAAGGCGAAGGTCGGGGTGGCGATCGACGAGACGCCGCGCGAGCACGCCTTCTGCGCCCACACCGTTCTCGGCGACGAACTGCTCGTGGTCGAGGACGCCCGGGCCGACGCCCGCTTCGCGGACAACCCGTACGTCACCGCCGACCCGGCCGTCCGGTTCTACGCCGGCGCCCCGCTGGTGAACCCGGGCGGGTTCGCACTCGGCGCCCTGTGCGTCGTGGACACCGAGCCCCGCCGGCTCGACCCGGACCAGCGCCGCGCGCTGGGGACGCTCGCCCGCCAGGTGGTCGGGCAGATGGAACTCCGGCGCGTCGCCGCCGAACTGGCGGACGCGCTGGCCCACGTCCGCACGCTCGGCGGGTTGCTACCGATGTGCGCCTGGTGCAAGAGCGTGCGGAACGACGCCGGGTACTGGGGCCGGGTCGAGGAGTACATCCGCGAGCAGACCGGCGCGAAGCTGACACACGGGATGTGCCCCGACTGCGAGACCCGCCACGCCCCGCTCGACTGATGGGGCGACGCGGGACGCGGCCGACGCGGGGAGAAGACCCGGGGCGCGGACGCGGCGGGGATTCGGAGCAACACGTCTGGCGAAGCACCTCGCCTGGACCGTCACTTCGGTCATCCGCGCAACGACCAGCCGGCTCACGCCTTCCAGTTGTTCACATTGTTGGGGTAGTGGGGTCGAGTTCGAGGACGGTGTGGAGGCGGGTCCATCCGCGCCACAGGACGAGCCATCCGGGGCTGCGGGCGGGGATCCACCCGCCCGACCGGGCCAGCGCCTGGATCACATCCCGCGCGATCAACTCCCGCACCGACCGGTACCGCCAGGTGCTCGGCACCTCCACCCACCGGCGGGGGCGTACGCCGGCGGCCGGGCCGTCGGGGGTGGTGCCCGCCGACCCCAGCCCGCGCAGGTTCGCCCGCCAACTGGAAGGGCTCACGCCGGCCGTTCGCCACGTCGGGGTTTCGCGCCCGACATCGAACTTCTACGTCCCCCGCGGCTGCTTCTCGGTGACGTGGCCGTGCGGCTTCAGCGTCCGCACGCGGTCGGCGTTCAGCGCCACGTACCCCGCCCACCGCTCCGGCACGTCGGCGTCCAGGTAGATCGCCTCCACCGGGCACTCGGGCGCGCACGCGCCGCAGTCGATGCAGTCGTCGGGGTCGATGTAGAGCTGTGTCGCGTCGCCGTAGAAGCACTCCATCGGGCAGACGACGACGCAGTCGGTGTACTTGCAGCCGACGCACGGCTGCGTCACAACGTGGGCCACGGGAGCCGCCTTTCGGGACCGGGTGTCGGGACAACGCCCGCCGCTAAAGCAGCCCCCGTGCCAGCGCGAAATCACTAGAATTTCCAGAGAATTGCACTTCTACCGACGACGCGATGTGGTCGCGTGACGACCCGCGGTCGTCACCCCCACGCGGCCGGGTCGCGGCCGATGCCGTGCTTCCGCATCTTGCCGTACAACGTCGTCGGTTTGAGCCCGAGGCGGTGCGCCGCGCCGCCGGGACCGTACACCCGCCCGCCGGCCGCCCGGAGCGCGTCGAGGATGCGCGCCCGCTCCTGCGCCGACCACGTCCCCGCCCCCTCCGCCGCACTCGCGCCGGCCAGCCACCCCGGGTCGAACGCGAGCTCAGGCCCGTCGGACAGGATCACGGCGCGCTCGATCAGGTTTTGCAGTTCGCGCACGTTCCCCGGCCACGGGTGCCGCGACAGGTCGGCCAACGTCTGCGTGCGAACCCGCGTGACGGGGCGGCCGTGCTTCGCGGCGAAGAGGTGAACGAAGTGCGCGGCGAGCGCGGGAATGTCGCCGGGGCGGTCGCGGAGCGGCGGCACGGCGACCGGGAAGACGTTCAGCCGGTAGAACAGGTCCGGTCGAAAGCGCCCCGCCGCCGCTTCCTCCGCCAGGTCGCGGTGCGTCGCAGCGACGAGCCGCACGTCCACCGGGACCGACTCCCCGCCGCCGACGCGCTCGACCACGCGCTCCTGCAACACGCGCAGGAGTGCCGCTTGTGCTTCTGGGGGCAGCTCGCCGACTTCATCCAGGAATAGCGTCCCGCCGGCGGCGAGCTCGAAGCGACCGGCGCGGCGCTTCACGGCGCCGGTGAACGCGCCCGCCTCGTGCCCAAACAACTCGCTGGCGATCAGCCCCGGGGCCAGCGCCGCGCAGCTGACCGGCACGAACGACCCGCCGCGCCGCGGGCTGCGGTTGTGGACGAGCCGCGCTACCAGTTCCTTGCCGGTCCCGGTTTCGCCGAGCAAGAGCACTGTGGCGTCGGTCGGCGCGACGCGGTCCACGGCGCGGCGGACGGCGGCGAGCGCCGGACTGTCGCCGACCAGCGGCCGCGGGTCGGGGCTCATCCGGTCGGCCCGAGGAAGATGAACCGCGGCACCGTGCGGCCGTCATGCTCAACGGTTTCGAGGAACATGGCAACGGACCGCACCCACAACCCGCCGTCGCCGTAGAGCGGGCGGTAGACGACGAGCCGTTCCTCCGTCTCCGAGTGGCGCGCGACGCCGACCACCTCGTACTCGCCGCCCTTGAAGTGGCGGTAGCGGCCGGGGGCGGGGTCGGTCATGGGATCGTCCTTCGTCATTCGTCCCTCGTCATTCGGGTGGGTTGATCCTGCTCGTCAACCCACCCGAATGACGGAGGACGAAGGACGAGGGACGAATGACGAAGGTCACACCTTGATGAACACCTTCCGCCGGTACATCCACAGCAGTACCAGCCACAGCGCCAGCAGCGTCGCCGCGCCGTGCAGCAGCGGCTCGAATTCCGGCCCCGCCACCTGGAACGTCCCCGCCCCGAAGTGGCGGCGGATCATCTTGCCGAGCTCCGGCTTGATGAACGACGTGCTCATGCAGTACGCCGCGATCGAGTTCGTGCCGACCACCACGAGCGGGAACGCCCACCGCTTCCACCCGACCACGTCCGTCACCGCGTAGAACGCCGCCAGGAAGAGCAGGCTCCACCCGCCGCTGAACAGCACCCAGCTCGGCGTCCAGATGCGCTTCACCACCGGGCACACGCCGAGCCACCCGAGCGCGTACCCCGCCGCCAGCCCGACCACGCCCGCCGCCGCTAGCCAGCAGACCTTCTCCCAGCCGGTGCGGCCGCCCTTCAGCACCCCGCCGGCGATCAGCCCCAGGATCATCGTCGCCAGCGTCGGGATGCAGTTCATCACCTGGTAGCCGCCGCGGCTCCACTCGAACACCTTCTCGCGCGGGAACTGGTTCAGGAACCAGAGGTCGAACTCCGCCGCCGGGTTCGCGTTCTTGTTCCAGTGTGCCGCGAACCCGGTCAGCCCGTGCTGCTCGAACCACGCCGGCGTCACGCCCGCGCCCGGCCCCCCTCCCCCGAGCGGCCACAGCGCGAACAGCGCCCAGTAGCCGACGAGGATCGCGCCGAACGCGAGCCACTGGTCTCGCACGGGGCGGAAGCCGAGGAGGAACAGGAACCCGTAGCCGAGGCCGATCTGCGAGAGTGTGTCGGTGAAGCCGTAGTCCGGGAGCGGACCCCACAGCGACCGCAGGATGATGCCGAGCCACACCAGCACGAACGCCCGCCAGAAGGCGTGCAGCGTCATCGCCACGGTGCCCTGCCCCTTGGCCTGCCGCGCGGCCATCGAGTACGGCAGACTCACGCCGACCAGGAACGAGAACCCCGGCTGGATCAGGTCGTGCAGCGAGCAGCCGACCCACTCGACGTGCGTCTGGTGGTGGCCGAGGGTGTTGAGCAGGTCGTTCTGCCCGTGCAGCGCCTTCGCCACGGCGTCGAGCTTCAGCAGTTCGGCCATCATCAGAAACATGACCAGCCCGCGGAAGGCGTCGACCGAGTCGAGGCGGGCGGGCGGCGCGGGCGGCGGGGTCGGGAGGCCCATCGGCGGCTCCGGGGGCGGGGGGGAACTCGCATCGTCGCCCGCCGGGCGGTTCGGGTCAAGGCGTACCGGTCGTGCGGCCGATACCGGATGAGTGGGTACGCGCCGCGCCGAACGCTGGGTCCGCGCGAAGGCGGCCGCCCTTTCGGCGGGTCTGGTCCTCACCGGGTGCGCCGACGCCCGCTTCCTCCGCCGCACCTGCCCCACCCCGCCCGACCCGGTCTCGGCCGCGGCGGCGCCCGCCCCCGCGTCCGACTACCGCATCGGCTGCCCCGACGTGGTCGAGGTGAGCGTCGCCGAGCGCCCCGAGTGGGACGCGGTCGCCGCCGTCGATCTGGACGGCCGCCTCCCCGTCGGCGCACGCCCGCGTGTGGAAGGGCTGACGCTCGCGCAGGCGCGCGCGGCCGTGGCGAAGGCGGCGGACGTGCCGGTCGAGGGCGTCCACCTGTCGCTAGCGGCGCCGCGCGGCGGACGAGTGTATGTCCACGGCCCGGTCCGCGGCCGCACCCGCGTTGTGCCGTACCAGGGGCCGGAGCCGGTGGTCGGGTTCCTGCGCCGGGTCGGCGGGCTGCCGCCGGGGTCGGAGTTGGGGGCGGTGTACGTGGTGCGGCCGAACGTGGCGGCGGGCGGGCGGGCGGAGGTGTTCCGGGTGAACGCCCCGGCCGTGCTCCTCGACGAAGACCACTCGACGAACGTGACGCTGCGCCCGTCGGACCAGGTGTACGTCGGGGAGACGAAGGGGTCGGCGCTGTCGCGGGCGCTGCCGAGCTGGCTCGGCCCGGCGTACCGCCAGCTGCTCGGCCTGCTACCCGACGAGTGGTGGCCGTTCACCCGCCGCCCGGCCGGGGTGCCGTAGGAAACGCCCCGTCCAACGAACGAGCCCGGGGTTGCCCCCGGGCTCGCGCACTTTACCACTCGCCCCGCGGGTCAGTTCTTCGGGACCGTGCCCCCCATCGGGCGGCCGAACGGGTCGGTGCCGCCAGGGCCGGTGGTACTCGCCGCGTTCGCCTCCACGTCTCGCTGCCACTTGGCCCACTCGGCGGTGTCACGCACCCGCTCGCCGTTGGCCATGTCCTCCCGGCTGTTGCGGACCACCAACCGACCGTCCGGGCGGACGATTAACAGTTCGGTCGCCACGTCCTCGACCACTGTCTTCGACCCGACCCGGGTGGTCACTTTCCCGCCGTCGAAGTCTACCAGCACATCGCGGCCGGAGAAGTCCACCATCCAGCCCTTCGGGCTGGCCGCGTCCTTCCCCTTGCCGAGCCGGAGCGTCGAGGCCTCGCGGAGGGTGTACCTGTTCTCCTCGCTCGACCAGAGGGGGAGCTTGACGTAGGTCTTGCGGCCGATGAACCCGCCGCGCGGGACCGGCATCTCGGCCGCCACCCACGCCCCGACCGGCTCGCGCTGGTTCCCCTGGTCCACCCGCACCTGCTCCAGCCACGTCAACTTCTGGACGGCGGCGTGGGTGTTCCCCGGCGGGAGATCGAAGTACTTCGCCAGCGGCCCCTTGGCGTACGCCCCCTTCGCGTCCTCGTCGTACTTGACCGTGTCGTAGGCGAACAAGTACGACTCGGCCGGTACGGTCAGCGACTGGGTCAGCCGGGTCCACGGCCCTTCGAGGACGCGGTACCGCGGGTCGGTGGCCAGGACCGGGTTGGACATCGTCTTCGGGCTGCCGAAGTTCGGGTTGATGAGACGCACCCGGAGCATGTACTCGTAGGTGTACCCGGGGCGCACGTCCGGGTCGATGAACCGGATCAGGATGTTGTCGATGTCCACCCCGGCCGGGGTGAGGGTATTCCCGCCGCCCTCGCCACCCTCACTACCCTTGCCGGCCGTCATCATCCCGTACCCGCCGGTCACCTGCTCGCCGTAGATCGACCCCGCCCCGCCGGCCCCGGTGCCGTTGGCCGGCATGAAGATGCCAGACCGCGGCGACTCGCTCTCCTTCCCCTTCCCGCCCTTGCCAGTCAGCCGCTTGATCAGGTCCGACTTGGTCACCGGGGCGGCGGTCGCGTCCTTCATCTTCTGGACGGTGTCGAGGATCGGTTGGAGCTTCACCTCGGGGTAGGTGCCGAGCTCGGAGACCAACTCCGGGAGGAACATCACCAGGTTGTCCTCGTACCGGTAGAAGTACGGCAGGTACTGGCCGATGCCCGACTTGTCCTTGGGGTCGGCCCCCTCGACGTGGCTGTTGAGCATCCGCGAGGCGATCAGCTCCTGGTACTTGTCGATGTACCGGTAGTCGTACCAGCCGACGGAGACGTCGTCCTTGGCGTTGGTGACGAGTTCGGCGTACTTCTTCCCGGTGCCGACCACGGTGCCGTCCGGGGCGAAGACCCGGCGGCGCACGTCGAACCCGTCGAACTTGACGAACGGGGCGGCCTCACTCGCCGACCTCATCCGCAGCGCCCGCTTCATCTCCTCGGCCTGGGCCTTGAACGGGAAGGTGGCGTTGACCACCGCCATCCGCAGCGGCACCACGGTCATCGCCGGGAGTTTCCCCTCGGTCGCGGCCTTGTCGAGGTCTTCCAGCGGGATGTAGTTGATCGTCGTCTCGACACGGAACCCGGTCTGGTTGAACCCGCCCTCGCCGGGGTAGCCGGAATACCCGCCCTCGCCGCCCGGCCCGGCCATCACGGGCGGCGGCCCGCCGGCCGCCCCGCCCATCGGCCCCCGCCCGCCCGGCGGTGCCACCCCGGGCTGGATCGGCTGAGGGGCGCTGGCGGCCTTCGCCGCCGCCTGTCCCAGCTTTCCCTTGTTTTTCAGCAGCCGCAGCGCCTCCTTGATCTTCTCCTTGTCGGCGTCGCTCTGCTTCTTCACCACCCGGACGGCGATCTTGGCTCCGCCGTCGGGGTCGTACACGATGTCGTGGGCCTTCATCGGCGCCCGCACCAGGTCCACCTGGTACACGCCGACCCCCATCACCCGCGGGTTCTCGCGCTTGGTGTCGGGGCGGGCGGTCGGGTCGAACATCACGCCCGAGAGCGGGAAGTCCTTGACCGGAATGGCCGCGTAGCTGCTGCCGCCCTTGCTGCCCGGCTTGGCCCAGTCCTCCAGCCCGGGGACGGCCCCCGGCTCGGCCTCGCGGGTGACGGCCGCGTCGATGTTCTTGGCCTTCGACGTGAGGCCGGTGACGATTGTCTTCGGGTCCTTCGCCTCCGAGTAGGTGGAGATTCCGCCCATCAGCAGCAGGAGGAGGCCGAGCCCGGCGACGCCGAGGACGACGTACTCGCCCTTCCGCAACATCAGGTCTTTGAAGTCCACCTTCGACTTCGACTTCGCCGCTTTCGTCTTGGCCATTGGCGCACCCTGGGGCGGGTCGGTGTGTTCGGGGTCGGGCCGGGCGGAATCAGGGGGTGGCCGCCGGCTCAGCCGGAGCCTGGTATTTCTCGTACAGCGAGACGATGCCGTAGATGGTCAACTCGACCAGCCCGGCGGTCAGTTGGCTCTCGGACACGGAGGTCATGGTGCCGCCGGGGCCGAACGGGCCGCCGGCGGGGCCGAATGGGCTGCTTCCGGAGCCCATCGGGCTACCGCCCGGCCCCGCCGGTGTCATGCCAATCGGCGGGGCGATGCCGATCGGGCTGCCGCCCGGGCCGGGCAGCCCGCGCCCGGGGCCGGCCCCGGGCGGACCGCCGAAGCCGCCGAACCCGCCGCCGCCGACCCCGCCACGGCCGAACCCACCGCTACTGCTCCCGCCCTCGTTGGGGAGGAATCCGCTGCCGGCGGTCCCGGACCCGCTAATGAGGACCGAGCCCTCGGAGCCGCCAGGCCCGCTCGACCCGCCCTCCGGACCGGTCCCGTTCAGAGTGCCCTGGAATCGCTTCCAGTGGACCTGCGTGATCTGGAACCGGAGCGGCGAGTTGGCGTAGGCGAGGAGCACGTCCTGGATGTACGCCTGGTCGGTGACGACGGTGATCGCCACCGGCATCCGCCGGACCTGGGCCGTCAGCTCGACGTACCGCTTGCGGTTCGCCTCGACGACCGTCTCGACGGTGCCGGCCGCCCCGGCCATGCCGCCGGGGGTCATGAGCCCGCCCTCGGAGCCGCCGGGCCCCCGCCCCGGGCCGACGGCGCCCCCGGGCGGCATCCCGGGGGCGCCGGGCGCGGCGCTCGGGTCGGACGAGACGGCCTCGGCCTGCTTCTTGTACAGCTCGAAGTCCGGCATCTTCAGCGGCATCAGGGCGTGCCGGCTGTCGCGGAACCCGAGAGTCAGGGAGTCGATCCGGCGGACCGGGACGGTGCGGGCGTCGAACACCTGCTCGACCCGGACGATCTCGGTCGGGTTCACCCCGGGCGGGAGGACGTGCTTGCGGTCGGGGACGACCTCGCGTTCCGCGCCGCCGGGGAGGAACTCGCCGCCGATCTCGAACGGGACCGGCTCGCCATTCGGGTCGCCGGTCACCCACACCTTGAGCACCATTCGGCTGCCGGCGCCGAACGTCTGGAGCCGGTCGGTGACATTCTTGATCCGCCCGGTGAGCACCTTCTTGGTGCGGTCCTTCTCGTCCTCGACCACCTTCAGCTCGACCCGCCAGAGGCGGCTCTGGAAGGCCCGGTGGAGCGGGGCGTCGACCGGGCGGTTGTTGGCGCCCAGGAGTGCTACCCGCTCGAACGCGCCGAGCTGGTCGTTGACCGCCTTCACCTGCCCGAGCATCGCCCGCTGGACCCACATGTCCTCCATGACCAGCCAGACCTGTTCGGACCCCGGGACGCGCTCGCCCCACCCGCTCGGCCCGCCGGTGCCGACCGGCGGGAACGCGATGTGGCGGAGGACGTTCTGCCACCCGCCGAGGAACTCGGTCGGGGCAACCTTGTCGGCCATCCCGGTCTTGTTCGGGCTGGTGAACTCGGCCAGGTACACCTCGCGGACCTTGAACTGGTTGAGCTCGTCCCCGTTCGGCGACGGGATCTTGTCGCCGAACTTGAGCTGGGTCTTGCTGGTCGCGTACTCCGGGGTGTACTCGAACTTGGCGAGCGGCTGCGACCGCGGCCAGCGGAGCAGGTTCCGGTTCGGGTCCTGCTTGGCCTCGACCACCTTGCCGTCCTTGTCCGTGGTGGTGGTGACGCCGATCTGCCGCTCCCAGTTCTCCTTCCACAGCTCGGTCCGCTTGACCTCGAGCAGCCCCTTCTGGTCGTCGAGCACCTTGATGAGCGGGTCGGACTTCACGTTCTGCTTGCCGTCGATCTCCTTCTGGGCGTCGCCGACGGTCTTGTTCTTGGCCTCGATGGCCGCCCCGACCGTCGCGGTGACGGCGAGGACGGCGACCAGCACCACCACCGGGACGATCCCGAGGAGGATCCAGAAGTGGTGTTTCTTGAGGGTGTCCTTGTCGAGCTTCATGGTCGGTCCGCGGGTGTTCGGGTGGGGGTGGTCCCGGCCGGGCGGCCGGACGCCGGTCAACTGCCGGACGGCGAGCCGCCGGGCGAGCCGCCGGGCGAGCCGCCGGGCAAGCCGCCCTCAGGGGAGGTGAGAGCTTCCGGCGGGGCCACCACCGGCTCCCGCCAGACGAACATGACCACGAACTCGTACCGCTTCCGGGTCGCGCCCTCGATCAGCGCGGGGAGGTTGGCGGCGAAGGGCGAGCCGCTGCCGCTGCTGAGAACGCTGATGCCGGGCGAGCCGCCGCCCGACCCGCCTAGCGGCGGAGCGACCATCCCGGGCGGCGAGCCGCCCCGACCTTCCCCGCTGCCCGTGTAGCCCATGCTGCCGGCGGCAGCGGTGCCGGCCCCCTGCGGGGTCCACGCCCGCCCGGCCGGGGGCGCCGCCGCCACCGCCGCGCTTGGGTCCCCCCCCGGTGACCCGGGGGCCCCCCCCGGTGACCCGGGGGCAGTGACGGGCCCGCGATCCGAGCCGCCGGTGCCCGGCCCGCCCAACCCGGACGCCGCCCCGCCGCCGCCGGCGAGCGCGTCCAGGTACGACCGGTTGATGTACACGAACACGTTCGGGGTCGGCGTCTCGACCGTCCAGACGTGGTAGATGAAGGCGTGCGACACCCGCCCCTTGACCGGGTCGGCTTCCAGCCCGGGGATGTACTTGGCCGCCCGCTTCGCCCCGTCGTTCCGCTCGGCGAACGTGCTGGACATCTTCTGCAGGTTGGCGATCAGCCCGTCGCGGATGAACGGCGCCGCGCCCGACTCGGTGGGGCCGTAGTCGGTCCACCCGCGGACCTCGACCACCCACCCGCCGCCCTCCTTGACGTCCGGCTTCATCCGCTTGGTCGTCTCGTCCTCCTTCTTCTCGTCCTTGAGCATCACGTTGGCGATGGTGTCGCCGAACCCGCGGGCCGGCTTGGCCGTCGGGTCGCCGTACACCTCCTCGTCCACCTTGGTGAAGAACGCCGGCAGGTTGTCCACCCACCGCGGGTACACGGCCTCGACGTTGACCATCGCCAAGTGCCGCGGGTGCTCGGACGTCTCGTACTGGAGCGCCTCCTCGATCGGCACCCCGTCGCGCATCCGCTTCTGGAACTGGTTGAACGCCGCCTTCCCCTTTTCCTCGGTGGACATCCACAACTGGGCGGGGAGGTTCCCCTCCGCCCCGGGCCGCGGCAGCGCGGCCGACAGCACCTCGTTGAGCCGCGGCCAGTTCAGCCGCTCGTCCTGCCCGGCGACCGCCGCCTTCACCTCCAGCTTGGTGTCCTTTACGCCCTGCTCGGCCGTGGTGTACTTCCCTTCCTGGGTGCCGACCCGGGCGACCGCCGACTTGGCCGTCTCAAGCGCCTTGTCGATGGTCGGGTCGGAGACCGACTTGTACGTCGCCCCGTACCCGAGCGCCAGCCCGCCCGTGCCGAGCAGGAGCGCCGCCGCGGCGGCGACGCCGTAGGGCTTCTTGGCCCGGATGAGCCGGTCGGTGCGGATCTCGCCGGGGAGCAGGTTCGTCGTCAGCCGGGCCTCGCCGACCGCCTGGAGCGCCAGCCCGTAGGCGACCGGGAACGACAGCAGGTTCTCGAGGAACAGCGGGTCCTTGGTCACCGCGTCGCCGTTCAGGCGGGTGAACTCGGCCGGCTTCTTGACCTCCAGCGACAGCTTCTCGGCGAGGTACTTCTGGAGCCCGGGGAGGCGGAACGCGCTGCCGAGGCCGACCATGTGGCCGACGTGGGCGTTGCGGTGGGTGTTGGTGAAGTACCCGAGCGACCGCTGGACCTCGCCGACGAAGTCCTGGAGGACCGGCTTGAGCGCCTTGAGGATCTGCGGCAGCTCCGGGCTCTTGGCGGCGTTCCGCTTGAGGTGCTCGGCCTTGGCGAAGGTGAGCTTGAGCTCCTTCGTCAGCGCCCGGGTGAAGTTGTTGCCGCCGAGCGGGATCGGCCGCTGCCAGATGATCTTGCCGCCGTCGGTGATGATGAGGTTGCTGGCCTCGGTGCCGATGTCGAGGACGACGACGCACCGCACCTTGCCGCGCGGGGTGTCGTCCTCGGCGGGCGCCTCCTCGTCCGGCGGGGCCGGGACCTTCCCGCCCTTCCGGAGGACGTCGTAGGTGGTGTAGTTGACCAGCGCCAGCGGCGACATCTGGATCGCGTGGACCTCGATCTTCGACCCGGTGAAGTAGCCGATGTACCGGCTGATCACGTCGCGCTTGAGCGCGAACAGGCCGACCTCGGTCTCCATCGCGAACCCGTCCACCACTTCGCCGCCGGCGACCTTCTGGAAGTCCCAGACGACCTCATCGAGGGGGAACGGGATCTGCTGCTTGGCCTCGAACTTGACGATCTCGGCGATCTTCTTCTCTTCGACCGGCGGCAACTTCACGAACCGCGCCAGGCCGGACTGCCCGGGGATGCCGATGGCGACCTCGTCGCGGCCGATCTGGTTGCGCGACAGGAACTTCTCGAGCGCCTCGCGGATGAGCATGTCCGGGTCGGCGTCGGGCTGGGAGAGGATTTTCGGGTGTTCGACGTAGTCGAAGGCGGTGGCGGTGGGCCGGTCGCCGACCATCTCGACGCGGAGCGCCTTGAGGGCGCACTGGCCGATGTCGATGCCCCAGAATCCGGTGGGTGGCGGCATGGGTGGCGGTCCTCGTGGCCGACGGGCGGGTGGCGCTGGGTCACAGGGTACGATACTTCAACGGGGGTGGGAAGACCCTCGTTGGCGCCCCGTTACGCCCCGCCGGTGTTGAGGGCGGGTCGTGCGGGGTATTCGGGTGCGGGGCGGCTGGGTGGTGCCCGGTCCGGTCTGATATGGGGTCACCCGGGCGTTCGCCGGTCCGGTCGGTTAGACGGCCCCGGCGCTCTCACAGATTCAGCGTAACCCCCTATCTGTCCAGTGTCAACAGGCACAACGGGGCTGGGGGCGCGGGCGTTGGCGCCGGTTGTGACGCCGCGGCGCGGTTGTTACGATGCCGCCACCGGGAGGATATTCGATGAGCCGGGCGATCGACGTGACCGGACTGAACGAGGAGGCCGTACGGCTGCTGTCCTAAATGGCTGAGCGGTTGCGCCGGAACCCGCCGGTGGGGTACGGCCCGCCACCGGGCGAGACGGCCGAGGAGTGGATTGCCCGGTGGCGGGCGTTTGTAGACGGCCGACCGCCGGTGAAGGTGTTTGCCGACGACAGTCGGGAAAGCATCTACGGAGACGACGGGCGATGAAGGTCGCGCACCCGCTCACCTTCAACGGCGCCGACTTCACCCGCCTCCCGGTCACCGTCCTCGACCCGGCCGCGCTCGCGTCGCCGACGCCGTGAGCCGGGGTTGCGACCCCGCTCGTCGGGACGGTAGGTTCGCCGGTCCCGACGCCCCGGAGCCCCGCGGATGACCCTCGGCCACGTTCCGCTCGCGTTCGTCACGCTCACCGTCGCCACCCACGTCTACCCCGACCCGACCGGGAAAGAGCTCGAGCCGGGGCTCGACTTCTCGCGGCCCGCCAGCATCGTCCGCAAGGAGCATCGCATCCGGGCGGGCATAGCGGCGGTGCGCGGGCGGTCGGACAGGCAAGTCGAGTATGCCGACCTTCTATCCGACCTCGCGACCGTCCGGTTCTTCATGCTGAAGCACACCGCCTTCGACCTCGACGCTCGGCTTACCGCGTACCGGATTTACGCTGAACACCTGCCCCCAAACGATTCGCGGGCGGGCAGCGAGGCGTTCATGCTGGCCGGCGAGTATTTCATCCGGGGTATGCACGCCGAGGCCGAACGGTACTACGCGATCGCCTGGCGCGCCGAGCGGCGAAACGGGCGGAACGATGTCGGTGCACGGGCCGGGCGGTACACTCAACTCGCCCAGGTGTACGAGAGCGCCGGGAAGTACGACCTGGCCAAGTGGTGTACCCTCCGGGCAATCCGGGTGCGGGAGAGCGACCGGCGTCACCCGAACGAGTCGGACCGGGACTGGCAGACCGCGGCGCGGCTTGCGATCCGGGACGGCGACTTGGAGGCGGCGAGGGTTGCGATCCGGGTATTGGAACTCGCGCGCCCGCACGACGACGGGGTAAAGCTGGCGAAGGCCTGTTACCTGATTGCCACCGGCGACGACAAGGCCGCCGGGCCGATCCTCCGGGACATACTGGCCGCCGAATCCGCCCGACGGTGGACGCACTCGCTCTTCCGCGCCGACATCCGGGCCACGTTGGCCGGCGTCGTGACGCTGGCCGGCGACCCCGGCCGTGGGCAGTTGCTCCTCCTCACCGCGATCGACGCCTACGAGCGAACCGGCGGCCCGCGGAGCCCGCGCTACATCGACGCGGTCGCCGAGTACGAGCGACTGTTCCCGGACGACGCGGGGGCGGTGGCGGGGCACGTCGCGGCGATCCGTGCGGCGGCACAATACGAGGAGCTGACGGGGCCGGAGCCGCTGGTCGGCGAGCGGCCGTGACTTTGGGAGGGTGGACTTTAGACCGGTCTCCTGTCCCACAGTCCCAAAGACCCGCCCTCCCAAAGTCTCAAGTCACGCCCACTCGGCCTTCACGCGGAACGTCTCGCCGGCGGAGAAGTCCACCGGGATCGCATCGCCGACCAGCCCCAGCGTGTGCTGGTGGGCGCCGGTGCCGTCCACCAGCGCCGCCGCCGCCGGGTCGCGGGCGAATCGCAGCTCCGCGGCGCCGCCGAACCCCGCGCACTCCACCAGCTGACCCACCACGGCGCGGTTCATCCCCTCGCCCGGCTCCGCGGGGCGCAGGCTCGTCAGGATCAGGCTCGGCATGTCCACGTGCGCCAGCCAGCCGCTCGCGCCGACCGGCGGCGGGCCCTTGTCCGTCAGCACCAGCGGCGCCGGCGACACCCACCCCACCGCCGTTTGCATCGGCTGCTCGCGGTCGAGCGCCAACAACAGCTCGAACGCGGTCCCCTGCTCGCCCTCGGGCGACAGCACCACGTCGAGCATCCGGCTGCCGTGCCGCTGGAGGAACGGTAGCCCGCCGGTGAACAGGAACGACCGCTCCGACCCGAGCCGCACTTCGAGGTAGTCCGGGCTCACCGGGCGGGTGTAGCCGGTCAGCGTGTTCTGGCCGTTCACCCCGCGGAACAGCACCGCCCGGTCGTCGCGCCAGCCGAACCGCGCCCCGTAGTACGAATGCCACGGGTAGCCGTTCGGCCGGTGCTTCACGTCGAGTTCGACGCGGACTTCCAGCACCGGGCGGCCCATCCAGGCACGGAGCCGCTGGCGGAACGTGGCGAGCACCTCGTTCTGCGGGTCGAGGATGTCGCCCTCGCTCGTGATCTCGCCGAGCGCGGCGCCGGCGTTCGTCACGGTCACGGAGCGCGCCTTCATCGCGCTGCCGGGGTTGAACACGAGCTGCTGGCCGAAACGCGTGGCGCGGGTGCGCAGGTCGCGGAAGCTGCGGATGCCGCCGGTCGCGGAATCGACATCGGCCTCGAAGAACTCGTTGCGCACGGTCAGCCCGTCGGCGGTCTTCAGCCGGGGCTTCGGCGGCGCGGCGTTCCCGGTACGCGGAATCCACGCGAACCCGAGCGGCGGCACCTCGACGACGAGCCGCGCCCGGCCGCCGGCGAACTCCGCGTACTTGACCGGGTCGGCGACGGCGATGGGGTTCGGGAAGCCGTCGAGCTCCAGCGCCGTGCGCCGGGCGAACCCGCACGGGTTGAACACGAGCACACCCGGCTGCCCGGCGGCGCTGCGGGCCTGGATGCGGTCGGCGAGTCGCTTCGCCCATGCCTCCTCGACCCGCGCCAGGCTCGCCGACACCGGGTCGTCGCCCTCCGGCCCGGCGGCAGGGTTCGCGCCGCGGAGCTCGACGTCCTCCTCCACCGCGGTGAGTTTGGCGAGGTCGGCGGCTTCGTCGGCGCCGGGGTTCGGCGTCAGCGAGCGGTGCAGCGCGGCGAGCGTGTACGCCGCGTCGACGCGGCGGCGCAGCCGGAGGTGGCGCGGGAAGCCGGTGACGGGCGTCGGGCTCTTCTCGTGCGTCACGCGGTCGTCGAGGTAGTCGGCGAAGAACTCGTCCGCCGGCTGCGTGCCGATGTAGTCGCCGGTCACGGCGTCGGAGAAGTAGCGGGCGAGGCCGGTCCAGTTCCCGAGCACCGGGCCGAGCTCGCCGAGGGCGAGCAGGTCGGCGTAGCCGGGCGCCGGCGGCTGCCCCTTGTGGATCAGCGCCACCGTCGGCGCCGCGTCCGACGAGATGGCCTGGTGCAGGTGGTAGGCGAGGTTGAAGAACGTCTGCGGGTCGTGCGCCGGGAGCGGCTCGCGGGTGAAGGCGTCGACCGCCTTCCCGTCCGGCCCGGGCCAGTTCACCGCGGTCGAGCGGAGCGTCGGGAGGAGTGCCTGGTCGAAGCTGATGAGGACGGCGTGGCGGTAGCCGAAGTGCTGGAGCCACGACGGCAGCTGCGGGTGGTACGCGCTCTTGCGGCGGGCGTAGCCGGCGGGGTCGACGCCGAAGAGCCCCTTCACCACCTCGCGCGCCCGCCGCAGGTTCCACCACTGCGACTCGAACGACAGGAGCGCGTCCTCGCGCTCGCGGTACGCGCCGCAGCACACGTCCACGTTCGCCGGCAGCCCGGGGATGATCTTCGCCTTCAGCTCGGCGAACCGTTCGGGCGCCTGCGCGGCGAGCTGCTCCAGCGTCTCCGCCGACGCCAGCAGCGTGAGCGGCACGCCGGCCGCGAGCGACGCCGGCCACGGGGCGGCCAGCTCCTTCGGGTCGAGCGCGGCCCAGTCGAGCCAGAACATCGAGCCGGGGTACAGCTGCTCGCGCGCCTGTCGCAGTTTCTCGGCCGCGGCGACGAGCGGGGGGCGCACGTCGCCGCCCTCGCCGGCCGCGGTCACGGCCGCGGTCACGTCGGCCCAGAACGCCTCGGCGTCCAGCAAGCGGTCGTGGTTCGCCGCCTCGAACAGCGAATCGACGAGCAGGTAGCCGAAGCCGAGTCCGGCGAACAGCCGGACCGTCTCGTCCGGCAGGTCGAAGAGCGGCCCGGCCTCGCCGCGCTCGCGGAGCGTGTCCTTCAGGTTCTCGACGCTCTCGCGCCGGTCGGCGGTGCCGGGGAAGGCCACCGCACCCGCCGCGCGGACGCGGTCGCGCCAGTCGTCGGGCTGGTACAGGTGCGGCCCCTGCGGCACGCAGTACACCGCGCCCGGCAGGGGCATGTCGTGGTCGTACGTGTTCGACGCGACCGGGACGGCGGCCGCGCCGGCGAGCGCGGCCGGGTGCCACAGGGTGGCGTACCCGTTGAGCCACGCGGCCACCTCGTCGGCGCCCATCTGGAGCGGATACGAGGTGGGCAGCCGGTAGGGGGAGAGGAGGTGGAGCGGCCTCGTGCTCATGGATCGCTTTGCGTGTCAGAACCCGCGGCGCGGGTCTTGGATTCCCGCCCGGGAGGGCGGGGGCGAGTAGCCCCGGGTGAAACCCGGGGCGGCAGTCACAGTGTCACAGGTGGTATCGCAACTCGGCCTTCACCGTGGCCCGCCCCCTGTGAAACCCGGGGCTACTCGCCCCCGCCCTCCCGGGCGGAAAAACCGAGTCGTCTGGCGCGGCGCCAGCCACTTCACCCCCGGTGCCGGTGCCCGATATAGTACGGAAACGACACCCCGACCCGAGGCCTCTCCCGTGGCGAAGAGGAAACCCGCCGCCCCGCCGCCGCCCACGCCCGAGCGCGTGGCGAAGGCCGCCCGCGCCGGGGACTTCGCTGCCGCGGCCGAGGTCGCCCGCGCGCTCGCCGCGCTCGCGCCGACGCCCGAGAATCAGGCCCTCTTCCGCCGTACCCTCGCCGACGCCGCCGCGTTCTTCGCCGACCGCGACCGCACCGCCGACTTCACCCGCGTGATGGCCGATGCGGCGGTGCTCGACCCCGCCGACCGCGCCGTGCTGCTGGCGCGGGGCGGGCGCACCGCCGAGGCGCTGGCGCTGGCCGACGACGCCAGCCGGCCGCGGGTGCTCGCCCACGCCGCCGACCGCGCCGTGCGGCTGCACACGAACGCCGTTCTGCCGCCGGAGTTGAACGCCGGGCTCGACGCGGTCCTGCTCGCGTTCAAGAAGCATGAGGCGGGCGACGAGGCGGGGGCGCGCGAGGCGCTGGAGCCGGTCGGGCTGCGGTCGCCGTTCCTCGAATGGAAGGTACTGCTCCGCGGGCTCATGGCCTACGCCGCCGGCGACGACGCCCGCGCCGCCGAGAACTTCGCCCGCCTCGACCCGGCACGACTCCCGGCCCGTATGGCGGCGCCGCTGCGGTTCGTCGTCGACCCCGCGTTCAAGCAGTCGCAGCCGGTCGATGCCGCGAACACACTCGCGGCCCGGCTGCGGAAACTGCCACCCAGCCCGGCGGCCGAATACCTCCGCGCCATCGCCCGCGAGCTCGGCCGCGACAAGCCGCTGGCGCCGGCGTTCAAGGCGGCCGAGGCCGTCGTGCCGCTGCTGAAGGCGTTCGCCCCGGACCTCGTGCCGCGGCTCGCCAACTGCCTCTACCACGCGGTCGTGAACCAGGGCCAGCCGGACGACCTGGCGAAGTACCGGCGGTTGTTCGGGAGCCCGCCCGACGATCCGAACTTCCACCGCCTCCAGGCGATGATCGGCGAGCAGATCGACGACCCGGCCGGCACCCACGCCCACTGGCTGAAGTACGAGGCGTGGCTCGCCGCCCACCCGCCCGGGTGGCCGCCGGCGGTCGCCGACCGCGCCCGCGCCGAGGTGTGGGCGCACCTCGGGGCGAACGCCGGCAAGGCGCTCGCGGCGGCCGCCGACGACTTCGACACGGGCTTCTTCGCCCCGCCGAAGCGCAAGAAGCCGAAGCCGCTCGACCCGCCCGCCGAGGCGTGCTTCGCCCGCGCCGCCGAGCTCGCCCCCGACTCGCCCGACGCCGCGCGGCGGCTGTTCGAGGCGCTGGTCGAGGCGAAGCGCCCGGCCGACGCGGAGGCCGCGGCGCGGGCCTATCTGGCGCGGAAGCCGGACGACGCCTTCGCGCTGGTGGCGATCGGGAATTTGCTGCGGACGCAAGGGCGTGCCGCCGACGCCGCCGAGTTCCTGTTGCGGGCGCTGCCGCTCAACCCGCTCGACAAGGCGACGCGCTTCCACGCCGCGTCGGTGGTGCTGGCCCAGGCCCGCGCCGCGCTCGTCGGCGGGAAGCTGACCGACGCGACGGACGCGCTCGCGCTGCTCGATTCGCACGACGCGCTCCTCGCCGACCAGGCGCCCGCCGGCCGCCAGGCGCTGCGGTCGGTGGCGCTGACGAAACTCGGCCGCCCGGAGGAAGCCGAAGCGGCCCGCGCCGCAGCGCTGGCGGTGCCCGGCGCCCGGCTCGGGGCGGCGTACCGCATGGCGATCGACGCGCAGCTCGCCAAGCTGAAGCCGGCGGACAAGAAGGCGGCGGAGCAGCGCTGGGCCGACGCGCTCGCCGCCGACCCGCTGCCGCTGGAGGTGAACCAGCTCGTCGCCGCCTACGACATGTACCACGTGGACGGCGTGACCTACCGCGGGCAGAAGACCCATGAGAAGAAGGTACTCGACCAGGCGCAACGCTGCGCCGGCGCGGCCGCGCCCGAGGTCGACTTCGAGCGCCTCGCCGACCTGCTGCTTGGCAAGCACGAGTTCAAGTACGCGAAGAAGCTGACCGACGCCCTCCTATCGCGCTTCCCAGTGAACCCGGCGTTCCACCTGGCGCGGGCGGAGGCGGGCATGGGCCTCGACGAGCGCGAGTATCATGTAGAGGAGCGCGTCCGCCGCGCGAAGGCGCTGGCCGAGGCGGCGACGGAGCCGCGCCACAAGGCACTCCTCGGCCGCATCGACGACCTGCTGAAGCAGTTCGCCAGCCCGTTCGAGTTCCTGGAGGCGTTCTTCGGGCGGCGGTAGCCCGGACGCACCAACGATACCGCGTGCGGGGCTCCCCGGGGCGTTGCCCCGGGCTATCGAATCTCACCCCTTTGGGGTGAAGAGGAGTGGTGGGTTTTCAGGCCAACGGCCTGAGATCCGATAGCCCGGGGCAACGCCCCGGGGAGCCCCGCACGCGGCGTCACGACCCACTCACGGGAATGTGTCATGCCCGACCCGTATACCGTCCTCGGGGTGCCGGCGGACGCCGACGACGACGCGGTCCGCCGCCGCTACCTGGAGCTCGCGCGGACCTTCACCCCGGAGCAGCACCCGGAGCGGTTCGCCGCCGTCCGGGCCGCCTACGAGAAGGTCAAGACGCTCGACGCCCGGGCGGCGTACCGCCTGTTCGACGCCGGCAAGGAAGACACCATCGACGCGCTCATCGAGGAGGCGGCATGTCGGACCCCGCGGCCCCGGATCACCCTGCAAGCGCTGGTCGCGGCGGCCCACTCGGGGTAGAGCAGGTCGAGCGCGTCCTGGCCGACTTCCGCGGCTGGCTGCTGGCCGAGGGGCAAGGGACAAGGGGCGAGGGGCAAGACAACGCCGATCGGCCCGCCCCCCCGGTCGATCTGTTCGCCCTCATCGGTCAGTTCACGGCACTGCGGCACGAGGTCAACCTCCAGACGAAGGCCGCCCGCGCCGCCGTCGAGCAGAACGCCGAGGTGCTCCGCCAGCTCACCGCCCCGCCCGACGAGGGGCCGGAGGAAGATGAGGAGCCCGCGCCCGCGGTCGACGCGGACGAGCTGTTGCGGCCGGCGGTGAAGGCGGTCATCGACATCGCCGACGCGCTCGCGCTGTCGCACCGACAGGCGGAGAAGTTGCGACAGACCGCCACCGCCGTCTTGAATGGCGGAACCATCCAAGCGCCGCCGCGCCCCGGGTTCTTCGCGCGGCTGTTCGCCGGGCCGCCGCCCGCGCCGCCCGACCTGGAGATCGTCCGTAAGCTCGCCGCCGGCGTCGCCGACGGGTACGCGCTGAGCCTTCGCCGGGTCGAACGGCTGCTACCGACCTGGGATGTGGAGCCGATCCGGTGTACCGATGAGGTGTTCGACCCTGACGTGATGGAGGCGGTCGAGGTGGTCGGCGACACCGGCCGCCCGCCGGGGACCGTGGTCGAGGAGGTCCGCCCCGGCTACCGCTGGCGCGGACGCCTCGTCCGCGCGGCGCAGGTGAAGGTGGCGCGGTAAACGCCGCCCGGAGTCGCCCCCCCGGGCGGCGTCGGACGTGTCCGTGGGGCGTGAGTTCCCCGTTCGCCGTTAGGTGCACCATGCCGGACGTGATCGTCGGGATCGACCTCGGGACGACGAACAGCGAGGTCGCCGTCGTCGAGAACGGTCAACCGCGCGTCCTCGCCGAGGACGGCGACCCGATCCTGCCGTCGATCGTCGGGCTGGCCGACGACGGCCGCCTCCTCGTCGGCCGCGCCGCCCGCAACCAGTGGGTGCTCGCCCCGGACCGCACCGTC
>VFQN01001668.1_pt1 | contig 36305 bp, 32 predicted proteins | sample 3512371 | NCBI WGS metagenome assembly VFQN01 (sample SAMN10412370, study PRJNA504923) | tailings metagenome | isolation source: Replicate 2 from Balatoc abandoned mine | place: Philippines: Itogon, Benguet | collected 2017-08-28
TGCTGCTCGGAGCCAGCGGTCTCGCATGGCTCGGCGCCGTCATCGTCGCCGGCATGCTCGGCTGGGTGCTCTGGGACACCCTGAAGTGAGCAACGCTGACGCGATCCGTGCAGTGAACGCCAGGATCTCCGAGCCGCGCTACTTGAGGACGCGGTAGAGGGTCAACCCAAGCAGGGTGAAGATCGCGACGATCGCGACCCAGCCCCAGCCCGACACCTGCAGCGCGAACCCTAGCCCGAACAGGGCGACGAGGAAGATCGCTATGAGCAGGAATAAGCCGAGGGCGCTGATGATCTTGCTGAAAAGACTCATGGTGGTGACCTTCGTGATTGGCCGCTCGCTTAGGCAGCGGCGGCGAGGGCTGCGGTACGCAGGGACCTCTCGTCGACCGCGGTATAGATCTGCGTCGTGGCGACGGATGCATGCCCCAAGAGGGTCTGTACGGCTCGGAGGTCGCGACCGCCGAGTTGATATGCGCGTGTCGCGTATCTGTGGCGCAGCTGGTGGGCGGTGGCACCTGGTAGCGCTCGACTGATCAGCTTCGACACGTACGCCGCGGAGAGGTGGCCGTCTTCTTGTCCTGGGAACACAAAACCTTCGTGCTGAAGCAACTCGCAGGCCAGGTCGTCGGGGATTGGCACGAATCGGTCGCGGCCACCTTTGCCGTGGACGCGAAGCGAGGAGCCCATGAGGTCGGGAACGATGTCCTTGCTGTGGACGCGTGCGATCTCTCGGCATCGGAGGCCAGCGTGGGCGGCGAGCCGAAGCATTAGGCGCATACGGTCGTCGGCGGTGGCGAGTGCTTGGTCGAGTTGTTCCTGCTCCGCGGGTCGAGGAAGCCCTGCGGGGACGCGTACGCGGGGTAGCCGGTCGGCGGGATTGTGGTCTGTGAGTTCTTCAAGGACGGCCCATCGATAGAACTCGCGCATGGTGGAACGGAAGGTCTTGATGGTGGACGGTGACCAGTCGTGCCGCATGATGTGGGCGCGAAGGTCCGATGCGGTGACGTTCCACGGGTCTGCTGCGCTATCGGCTGCGAAACGACGCAGGTGGTAAGACCGCAGCGTGATGGTGGGCTTCGGCGCACCGGCAATGCGGAGGTTGGTCAGGAAGTCGTTGATCGGGTTGCGCCAGGTGGGAGGCGCGGCAACTTGCTGAGGCATTCCCGATTCTGATACGAGGCGAAGATGCCTCACTGTGCCCAATGTGGGGGACATCACGCACCACGGAAACGGCGCTCTGCGATACTGGCGACAGGGGCGACCCATAATCCATCGGTCACGGGTTCAAGTCCCGTCCGCCCTACGGGGGTGATGGCGCCCTCAGAAGGGGAGCCCTCATGACCATCGCCGAGAGCGCCGCCGCGCAGTCCCGCCTCATGCAGACCGTGGCCGGCGGGGCGAACCTGGTGATCGCGCTGGCGCTCATCACCCTGTCGGTGCTGAACGCGTCGCCGCTCCTGCCGGTTGCGCTGACCTTCCGCCTCGGGGGGCCGGGCATCTTCGCATCCGTCGATCTCGCCGCGGCGGCCGCGATCGTCATGGCCGTCGCGGCCGCGGCGCGGCTCGTGGTCGGGCTGACCGCGGGGCGGCCGGGCGCGCCGAGCATCATCGGCGCGCGCATGATCGAGCTGTCGCAGACCGCGGCCATCACCGTCTTCCTGGTCGCGCAGCTCAACGGTGTCATCGAGGCGGGCACCCTGATCCTGGTCTACGCGATGGCCGCCGGCGCCGTCGGCATCCTGTGGATGCACTCCCGGGCGCCGCGCGAGAGCAGGCCGTCGCCCTGGCCGTACAGCCTGGGTGCCGCCCTCGCCGTCGTGCCCTGGGGCATCGTCGCGCTCTACCAGGTGACGGCGCTCGTCACCGCCGTGCCCGTGGCACCGATCGTGCGCGTGCTGACGATCGTGCTGCTGCTGCTCGCCGCGCTGCCGTGGCTCATCGAGCGGCTCGTGCACCGCGAGCGGGTCGATCGGATGCGCGCCGAGACGGCGCACATCGCGGTGCAGGTCGCCAACGGCGTGGCGCTCGTCGTGCTCACGGTGGGGCTCGCCCGTCCCTCCGCTCTGTTCTGACGCTGAGGGCCGCGTCTGACGTCGAGGGTCACGTCTGACGCTGAGGGTCGCGCGGGGCGCCTGCCGGGCGGCCGCGCTCGGGAATCGCCGCGCGCCGTGGCTGGTTGGGCTCGATGCACCCGAGAGGATGGACCCATGACCGCGTCCGAGAGCACCACCGCCCCTGCATCCGCGCCGACCCCGGCGGAGCGCTACGCCGTGTTCCGCGAGCGTCGAGCGCTCGCGGCGGTGCAGCCGCAGGGGCCGCTGGCCCTCGTGAACACCCAGTGGGTGGGCGAGGAGCAGACCATCTGGGGGGTGCCCGGTCGATGGGCTCCCGCGCCCGCGGGGACGAGCGGACTGCTCGTGACGGCAGAGGCCGCGGAGGGCATCCGTGTCGATGGCGTCGTCGTCGACGGCACGGTGCTCGTGCGCGGGAAGGATGACCCCGAGCCCTCGACGGTCGTGTTCGACGATCACACCACGGGGTTCGTGATCGCCGGTGAGGACGGCCTCTACGCGCTGCGCGTCTGGGATGCCCAGAGCGAGGGGATCACCAACTTCGGCGGCATCGATGCCTTCGCGTACGACCCGGCCTGGGTCGTCACCGGCACGTTCCGCGAGATCGAGGGCGGTTCGGTGGTCGGGTTCGAGCACCTGAAGGACGACGGCAAGACCCGCGACGAGGTGGTTCCCGGCGAGATCCGATTCACCCACGACGGCGTCGAGTACGACATCGCGGCCTTCAAGTCGGGCCGTGCTCTGCAGCTCGTGTTCGCCGACGCCACGAACGGCGACGACACCTACAGCGTCGGCCGCTTCCTGTTCATCGCCCCCAACCCCGACGGCACGATCACGCTCGACTTCAACCTCGCGATCCTCCCGCCGTGCGCCTTCAGCTACGCCTTCAACTGCCCGCTGCCGCCGAAGCAGAACCGCTTCCCGTTCCGCATCGAGGCGGGCGAGAAGAACGTGCTGGCGGCGGACGGCTCGCTGCTGCACTGAGCGTCACCCCTCGCCGCGGCCCCGACCCCCGTCTCCACAATTCAGGAGAGGCGGGCCGCTGCCGGCTGTCAGGGCGGCCGTTTCGGCGTGTTGCGGGCTTCTGCGCGCGGCGGGTCCTGAATTGTGGAGGTGCGCCGGGCGGGCGCTGTCGCCCCGCAGCGGCAGACTGGGGGCGTGCAGATCGTCATCGAGCGGCGGCCCGAGGGGCTCGCCCTGATCGACGACGACGACCGGGAGACCCTCGTTGCCGCGGAGGGGCTGGCTGCGGCCGTCGCCGCGCGCGAGGCGGAGCATCCGCGCTGGGTGTGGACCGACACCGCGCAGTGGTACCCGCCCCTGCTCGCGGAGGGCGTGCGCGTCGAGCGCTGTCATGATCTGCGCCTGAGCGATGCGATCCTGGCGGGCATCGAGGGGCGACCCGCGCTGGCCGGATGGGAGGCGCCGCGCCCGAATCGCCCGGACACCCTGTTCGACCTCGACGAGGCCGGTGCGGGCCGTGCAGGGCGGGATGCTCCGCCGCTGCCGCGCGCCCGTGCTCTGTGGCACCAGCAGCGCGCCGCCGTTGCCGCGCTCGCCGATCCCGCACGGGTGACCCTGCTGCTCGCCGCCGAGTCGGCGGGAGCTCTCGCCGCCGCCGAGATGCACGCCACGGGCCTGCCGTGGAGCGCCGCCGAGCACGACGCCTTGCTCACGGCGGCACTGGGGCCCCGCCCCGCCCAGGGGGCGCGGCCCGCGTGGCTGGCCGCCCTCGCCGCCGAGGTCGAGGGGCTGCTCGGCGTCGGCCCCGTGCCGATCGACTCGCCTCCCGCGCTCGTCGCCGCGCTGCGCCGCGCCGGGCTCGCGGTCGACTCGGCCCGCTCGGGCGAGCTGCGGCGGCTCGACCACCCGGCGATCGCGCCGCTGCTGGAGTACAAGACGTTGAGCCGCCTGCACAGCGCGAACGGCTGGCACTGGCTCGAGGAGTGGGTGCATGACGGGCGATTCCGCCCGACGTTCGTGCCGGGCGGCGTGGTTACCGGCCGCTGGGCCTCCGACGGCGGCGGCGCGCTGCAGCTGCCGCGCCAGGTGCGGTCGGCGATCGTCGCCGACCCGGGGTGGCGCCTGGTGGTGGCCGACGCCGCGCAGCTGGAGCCGCGCATCCTGGCCGCCCTCTCGGGCGACGCGGCGATGGCCCGCGCCGGGGCGGGCGTCGACCTCTACACGGGCATGGCCGAGACGGGCGCGGTTGCGACGCGCGAGCAGGCGAAGGTCGGGATGCTCGGGGCGATGTACGGCGGCACGACCGGCGTCAGCGCGCAGGTGCTGCCGCGGCTCGAGCGCGCTTTCCCGCGTGCGCTGGGCTTCGTCGAGGCGGCGGCGCGCGCGGGGGAGCGGGGCGACCGGGTGCGCACCGCGCTCGGCCGCACCTCACCGGCCCCCTCGGCCTCGTGGCGGGAGCGGCAGGCGCAGTCCGCCTCCGATGCGGTCGGGGAGGCCGAGCGGCGCGCGGCCCGAGCGGCGGCGCGCTCGTGGGGGCGCTTCACCCGCAACTTCGTCGTTCAGGGCACGGCTGCCGAGTGGGCGCTGGCCTGGTTGGCGGGGGTGCGCCGGCGACTGTGGAATCCGGATGCGGGGCCGCTGGCCGCGCAGCCGCACCTGGTCTTCTTCGTGCACGACGAGCTGATCGTGCACAGCCCCGAGGCGGAGGTCGAGCGGGTCGAGTCGGTTCTGCGCGAGGCGGCGGCCGAGGCGGGGCGGCTGCTGTTCGGAACGGCGCCGGTGAGCTTCCCGGTCACGGTCGCGGCGGTGCAGCGCTACAGCGACGCCACGTAGGGCGCTGGGGGCTCCGAGCGCCGGGTGCGTGCTCGGGGTGCTTCAGAGCGCGGGATGCGCGCTCTCCGCAGCCCGCCGCCCGCGCCGCCGCCGGTCGGTGCGCAGGCCCCACGGCTCGATGCTCGGCAGGGCATCGAGCCAGGCGAGGGCCGAGGCCTGCAGCAGGCGCGCCGCGTGCTGGGCGGCCGCCTGGGCGGCTCCGCCGCTGGGGTCGCCGACCTCGTCGCTCGCGCCCCCGCGGGGTGTCCACAGCCGCCGGTAGTTGCTCACGAGTACGGGAACGTGGTCGCCGGGCAGCGACAGCGCGAGCAGTACCCGCTCGACCATGTCGTGCCAGTCGGCCAGGTCGGGCTCGGTGAGGTGCATGCGCGCCTCGATGGCTCCGGCGTCGGTGAGGGCGTACAGCGGGAGGTTGTCGGGAGTGCTGCCGGCATCCACGATGAGGCCGTCGCGGCGCAGGCGGTCGAGGGTGGAGTACACCTGTCCGACGTTGAGGGGCGCGTCGCGGCGGGTGCGTTCCACGACCTCCGCGTGCAGCTGGTACCCGTAGGCCGGTCCGAGGGTGAGCACGGCGAGCAGCGAGTGGCGGATGCTCATGCAGGCAGTATATGCGGCGTATGCATACTGTGGGGGTCCGAGTGCGGCGCCGGTCGCGCGGAATCACAGCCTTGTGATTCCGGCCCCCCGTGCGGCATACTGACCTCGACGCACCGCGTCCACAACCGAACACGCCCGGCACTCCGGCACCCAGGTCGATGGGGAAGTCGCACCTGAACGAACCGGAGGAGACCGTGGCTGCTGCAAACGCTCGCGGAGTGCTGTACGTGCACTCCGCGCCTCTTGCACTCTGCCCGCACATCGAGTGGGCGGCTGGGCGCGCCCTGGAGCGTGCGCTGACCTTCGAGTGGATCGACCAGCCGGTGCTGCCCGGGGCGCAGCGCACCGAGTACGTCTGGGAGGGCGAGCGCGGCAGCGGCGCGCGCATCGCCAGCGCCCTGCGCGGGTGGGAGCACCTGCGCTTCGAGGTGACCGAGGATGCCGGCCTCGGTACCGACGGCGGCCGCTGGATGCATACCCCTGACCTCGGCATCTTCTACGCGCAGACCGACACCCTCGGCAACACGGTCATCCCCGAGGACCGCGTCCGCTACGCCATGGAGGTCGCCGGCTCCAACGCCCTCGAGCTGCATCGGGAGCTGCGTCTCGCCCTCGGCCAGGCCTGGGATGACGAGCTCGAGCCGTTCCGGCATGCCGGCGATGGCGCGCGCGTCGTCTGGCTGCACCGCACGGGCTGAGCCCGCATCCCTCGTCGCCCGGCGGCGACGCGCCGGCGTCAGTCGATCGAGCGGAAGGCGATCACCGAGTTGTGCCCGCCGAACCCGAACGAGTTGGAGATCGCCAGCAGCGGCCCATCGCCGAGCGGTCGCGGACTCGTCACGACGTCGAGCGGGATAGCGTCGTCCTGGTTGTCGAGGTTGATCGTCGGCGGCGCCGTGCGCTCGTGCAGGGCGAGGATCGTGAACACCGCTTCGAGCGCGCCCGTGCCGCCGAGGAGGTGCCCCGTCGACGCCTTGGTGGCCGACACCGGGATGCTCGAGACGCGCTCGCCGAAGACGCGCTTGAGCGCCTCGTACTCGGCGATGTCGCCGACCGGGGTCGAGGTCGCGTGGGCGTTGATGTGCGACACCTCGTCGGGGGTCGCGCCCGCCTGCTGCAGGGCGGCGATGACGGCGCGGGCGGCGCCGGAGCCCTCGGGGTCGGGAGCGGTGATGTGGTACGAGTCGCTCGTCACCGATCCTCCCGCCAGCTCCGCATAGATGCGCGCGCCCCGAGCGAGAGCGTGCTCTTTCGTCTCGAGCACGACCGCCGCCGCGCCCTCGCCGAGCACGAAGCCGTCGCGATCGACGTCGTAGGGCCGGGAGGCGGCCGCGGGGTCATCGTTGCGCTTCGAGAGCGCCTGCATGGAGGCGAAGGCCGCGATCGGGAGCGGGTGGACGACCGCTTCCGTGCCGCCGGCGATGACGACGTCGGCGAGTCCGAGCTGCAGGTGCTCGTAGGCGTTGGCGATGGCCTCCGTGCCCGAGGCGCAGGCGGAGACGACCGTGCGTGCTCCGGCGCGAGCGCCCAGGTGCATGCTGATGGCGGCGGCGGCGGCATTGGGCATGAGCATCGGGATGGTCATGGGCAGCACCCGCCGGGGGCCCTTCTCGCGGAGGGTGTCCCAGGCGTCGAGGAGCGTCCACAGACCGCCGATGCCGGTGGCGTAGTCGACGAGGATGCGCTCGGGTGCGACCTCGGGCGCGCCCGCGTCGGCCCAGGCCTCGCGGGCGGCGATGAGGGCGTACTGGGCGGAGGGGTCGAGGCGCTTGATCTCCTGGCGCTCGAGCACCTCCTCGGGGCGCACCTTGGCCTCGGCGGCGAAGGTGACGGGCAGCTCGTGCTGGCCGACCCAGTCGTAGGCGAGGGTGCGCGCGCCGGACTCGCCGCGCAGCAGGGCGTCCCAGCTCTCGCGAGCGGTTCCGCCGATGGGGGAGGTGGCACCGATTCCGGTGACGACGATGGTGGTCATAACGTCAGCTCTCTGCAGGGGTGGATGATCCGGCCGGGAGGGCCGGGGCCGGCGTGCGCCGACCCCGGGCTCCGGCGTCGAGCGCGTCGGCTAGGCCGAGGCGTTGACGATGAAGGTGACGGCGTCGCCGACGGTGGTGAGGTTCTTGACCTCGTCGTCAGGGATCTTCACGTCGAACTTCTCCTCGGCGTTCACCACGATGGTCATCATCGAGATCGAGTCGATGTCGAGGTCGTCGGTGAACGACTTGTCGAGAGCGACCGAGTCGGTGGCGATGCCCGTCTCGTCGTTGATGAGCTCGGCGAGGCCGGCGAGAACTTCTTCGGTGGACAGTGCCATGTTTTCTCTCCTTGGGGGTGTCGTATGACCGTGCACAATCCTAGGGCGGTGCGGTCGGGCGGCGGGGGATGAGCCGACCGCGGGTCAGGGCAACCGCACCACCTGCGCCCCGAACACCAGCCCGGCCCCGAACCCGATCTGCAGGGCGAGGCCGCCGCTGAGCTCCGGATGCTCCTGCAGGAGCCGGTGCGTGGCGAGCGGGATCGATGCCGCCGACGTGTTGCCCGTCGTCGCGATATCGCGCGCGACGATCACCGAGTCGGGCAGCTTGAGCTGCTTGGCGAACTCGTCGATGATGCGCATGTTGGCCTGGTGCGGGATGAACGCGGCCAGCTGGTCAGGAGTCACTCCTGCGGCGTCGAGGGCCTGCTGGGCGACTTTCGCCATCTCCCAGACGGCCCAGCGGAACACCGTCTGGCCCTCCTGCCGGAGGGTCGGGAACTCGCCCGAGGGGTCGTCGAACGCCTCCTTGAGCGGTCGGTCCATGCCGACGGCGTCCCACTTGGAGCCGTCGGAGCCCCAGACCGTCGCGGCGATGCCCGGCTCCTCGGCGGGTCCGACGACGGCGGCCCCCGCACCGTCGCCCAGGAGGAACGAGATGGTGCGGTCGGTGGGCTTGGCGAAGTCGCTCAGCTTCTCGGCGCCGACGACGAGCACGTAGCGCGCGAGCCCGGCGCGCACGAAGGCGTCGGCCTGCGCGATGCCGTAGGTGTAGCCCGCGCAGGCGGCCGACACGTCGTAGGCCGCCGCAGGCGTCGCTCCGATGCGGTCGGCCAGCAGCGCGGCGAGCGAGGGCGTCTGCACGCTGTTGCTGATCGTCGAGACGATCACGGCCCCGAGCTGGTCGGCGGTGATGCCGGCCTTCTCGATGGCTTCGCGCGCCGCGATCTCTGCGAGGTCGACGGCCTGCACGTCGGCGGAGGCGCGCATCCGGGTGATCACCCCGGTGCGCTGCCGGATCCACTCGTCGCTGGAGTCGATCGGCCCCGCGATGTCCTCGTTCGTCACGGTCACATCGCCCCGCGCGGCGCCGACGGCGTAGATACGGGTGTAGGGCGATCCGGTGGACTGGTGCAGCGTCGGTGCGCTCACGCGGCGGCCTCCAGGAGCTCGATGGCGGCGGGCAGATCGTCGGGGGTCTTGACGGCGACGGTCGGAACACCCTTGAGCGCACGCTTGGCGAGACCGACGAGCGCGCCGGCGGGTAGCAGCTCGATGATGCCGGTGACACCGTGGTCGGCGAACGACTGCATGCAGAGATCCCATCGAACGGGGGAGCTCACCTGCCCGACCAGCAGGTCGACGAAGGCGGTTCCCGAGTCGACGCGACCGCCGTCGCGGTTCGTGTGCAGCGGGATGCTGGGCTCGCCCACGGCGACCCCCGAGACCGCGTCCCGCAGCCGGTCGACCGCCGAGCTCATGTACGTGGTGTGGAACGCGCCGGCCACCTGCAGCGGGATGACCCGCGAGCCGGGCACGGGGTCGGCCGCCAGCGCGGCGAGGGCGGGGAGCTCTCCGGCGACGACGACCTGGCCGCCCCCGTTGCGGTTGGCGGCGGTGAGCCCGAGGTCGGTCAGTCGAGCGGCGAGGGCGTCCTCATCGCCGCCCAGCACAGCGCTCATGCCCGTGGGCACGACGGCGGCCGCGTCGGCCATGGCCAGACCGCGCTCCCGCACGAGCCGCACGGCGTCGACGTCGCTGAGCACACCGGCGACCGCGGCGGTGGCGAACTCCCCGACCGAGTGCCCGGCGACGGCGCCGACGCGCGCGCGCCGGCCGTCGAGGAGGGCGTGCGCGCTGAGGAGGCTCGCGGCGACGATGAGGGGCTGGGCGATCGCGGTGTCGCGAATCGTGTCGGCGTCGGAGACGGTGCCGTGCGCGACGAGGTCGATGCCCGCGGCCTCCGAGTACCGCTCGAGGCGCGTGCGGTGCGCGGGGTCGGCGATCCAGGGTTCGAGGAACCCGGGGGTCTGCGAGCCTTGGCCGGGGGCCACGACGACGATCATGAGAGCAATCCTTCCAAGCGGGTGCGGAACGGGGTGGTGCGGAAGTCGTGCAGAAACATACAACGGCTTTGGGGAGCATCCACAGCCGACGACCGTGTCAGCGCCGCGCGGGGGTCTCCGGTTCGGCGATCGAGCCGACGATGAGGGCGCACTGCAGGATGACCGCCTCGCGGGCGCCGGTGGCATCCCAACCGATCACCTCGCTGATGCGCTTGAGCCGGTAGCGCACCGTGTTGGGGTGCACGAAGAGCTCGCGGGCGGTGGCCTCGAGACTGCGGCCGTTGTCGAGGTAGGCCCAGAGGGTCAGCAGCAGCTCGGGGTTGTGCGCCTTGAGCGGCTTGTAGATGCGCCCGATTAGGGTGCCGCGCGCGATCGGATCACCGGCGAGCGCCCGTTCGGGCAGGAGGTCGTCGGCCAGCGTCGGGCGGGGCGCGTTGCGCCACGAGCGGGCGACGGCGAACCCCGCGAGAGCCGCCTTGGCGCTCTTCCCGGCCTCGACCACATCGGGCACCTCGGGGCCGAGCACCAGATTGCCCGGTCCGAAGCTCGGTTCGAGCGCCTCCGCGATCTGCTGGAAGGTGTGCTCGGGCTCGACCCCGGTGGTCTCCTCCTCGCCCCGCGGCCGGGCACGGCCGATGACCACGACGAGCCGGTTGCCCTGCACGCCGATCAGCACGTCGGCGTCGACGTGCCGGGCGGTGCGGCGGATCTGGTCGACGTCGACGATGCGCGGCGTCGTCCCGACCAGCACGCAGACCTCCCCGTGCCCGTTCCAGCCGAGGGCGGCGATGCGGCTGGGCAGCTCGTTGTCGTACTCGCCCGAGAGGATCGAGTCGACGACGAGGGCCTCGAGGCGGGCATCCCACAGCCCGCGCGCCTCGGCGGCGCGCGCGTAGACGTCGGCGGCCGCGAACGCGATCTCGCGGCTGTACAGCAGGATGCCGTGCCGGAGGTTCTCGTCGCGGTCGCGCACCCGGTCTTCGACCACCTCGACGACGACGCGGATGAGCTGCAGCGTCTGCTGCAGGCTCACCGAGCGCAGCAGTTCGCGGGGGGCCGCGCCGAACACGTCGGCGGCGATCCACGGCTGCGACGTCGGGTCGTCGTACCAGCTGATGAACGAGGTGATGCCGGCCTGGGCTACGAGCCCGACCGCCGACCGCCGGCTCGGCGGCATCGTGCCGTACCAGGGCAGGGTGTCGTCGAGCCGCTTGAGGGTCGCCGTCGCCAGCTCGCCCGAGATGTTGCGCAGCCACTGCAGGGTCTGCGCCTTCGTCAGCTCTGCCACCGTGCTCCTTCGCCGGATGCTCTCGCTACGCCTCGCCGCCCGCCGACCCGGTGGTGCCGGCCGTCACGTCGTACAGCCGGTACTTCTCGATCGCGGCCGGCACAGCGCTGGGGTCGACGGCACCGCGCCGCGCGAGCTGCTGGAGGGTGCGCACGACGATCGACGGGCCGTCGATCGTGAAGAAGCGGCGGGCTGCCGGGCGGGTGTCGCTGAAGCCGAAGCCGTCGGCACCGAGGGTGGCGTAGTCGCCCGGGACGAAGGGCCGGATCTGGTCGGGGACGGCGTGCATGAAGTCGCTGACCCCGATGAACGGCCCCTCGGCGCCCTGCAGGGCCCGCGTGACGTACGGCACCTTCGGGGCTTCGGTCGGCCGCAGGAAGTTGTGCTCGTCGACAGCGAGTCCGTCGCGACGCAGCTCGTTCCACGAGGTGACGCTCCAGACGTCGGCGGCGACGTTCCAGTCCGCGGCGAGCAGCTGCTGCGCCTCGAGCGCCCACGGCACCGCGACACCGGAGGCGAGAAGCTGCGCCTTCGGGCCGAGCACCGCGCTCGTCGAGAGCTTGTAGATGCCGCGCAAGACGCCCTCGACATCGAGACCCTCGGGCTCGGCGGGCTGCACGATCGGCTCGTTGTACACCGTGAGGTAGTACATGACGTTCGGATCGGGGTGGCTGCCGCCGTACATCCGCTCGAGGCCGGCGCGCATGATGTGCCCGATCTCGTAGCCGTAGGCCGGGTCGTAGGTGATGACGGCAGGGTTGGTGCTCGCGAGCAGCGGCGAGTGGCCATCCGCGTGCTGGAGGCCCTCGCCCGTGAGGGTGGTGCGCCCGGCGGTCGCTCCGATGATGAAGCCGCGCGTCATCTGGTCGCCGGCCGCCCAGAACGCGTCGCCCGTGCGCTGGAACCCGAACATCGAGTAGAAGACGTACACCGGGATGAGCGGCTCGCCGTGCGTGGCGTAGCTCGTGCCCACCGCGGTGAAGGCCGCGACCGCGCCGGCCTCGTTGATGCCGGTGTGGATGATCTGCCCCTGCGGGCTCTCCTTGTACGCCAGCAGCAGCTCGCGGTCGACCGACGTGTAGTGCTGCCCGTTCGGGTTGTAGATCTTCGACGTCGGGAAGTAGGCGTCCATGCCGAAGGTGCGGGCCTCGTCGGGGATGATCGGCACGATGCGGTGGCCGAACTCCTTGTCGCGCAGCAGATCTTTCAGGAGGCGTGCGAACGCCATCGTCGTGGCGACCTCCTGCTTGCCCGAGCCCTTCTTCGCGATGTCGTAGGTCGCGGCGTCGGGCAGCGTCACCGCGGTGTACTTCGAGCGGCGCTCGGGCACGTACCCGCCGAGCGCGCGGCGGCGCTCCTGGAGGTACTCGATCGCCGGGTCGTTGGCTCCCGGGTGGTAGTACGGCGGGCGGTACGGGTCGGCCTCGAGCTGAGCATCCGTGATCGGGATGCGCATCTCGTCGCGGAACTGCTTGAGGTTGTCGAGCGTGAGCTTCTTCATCTGGTGGGTCGCGTTGCGGCCCTCGAAGCTCGGGCCGAGGCCGTAGCCCTTGACGGTCTTCGCGAGGATGACCGTCGGCTGGCCCTTGTGCTCGCTGGCGGCCTTGAACGCCGCGTAGACCTTGCGGTAGTCGTGGCCGCCGCGCTTGAGGCCCCAGATCTGGTCGTCGGTGTAGTCGGCGACCATCGCGGCCGTGCGGGGGTCGCGCCCGAAGAAGTGCTCGCGGATGAATGCGCCCGACTCGGCCTTGTAGGTCTGGTAGTCGCCGTCGGGGGTGCGGTTCATGAGGTCGCGCAGGGCGCCCTCGTGGTCCTGCTCGAGCAGGGCATCCCACTCACGACCCCAGATGACCTTGATGACGTTCCAGCCGGCGCCGCGGAAGAAGCTCTCGAGCTCCTGGATGATCTTGCCGTTGCCGCGCACCGGCCCGTCGAGACGCTGCAGGTTGCAGTTGATCACGAAGTTGAGGTTGTCGAGACCGTCGTTGGCCGCGAGCTGCAGGGCGCCGCGGCTCTCGACCTCGTCCATCTCGCCGTCGCCGAGGAAGGCCCAGACCTGCGTGTCATCGGCCTCGGCGATGCCGCGGTTGGTGACGTACTTGTTGAGCTGCGCCTGGTAGATGGCGTTGATCGGCCCGAGACCCATCGACACGGTCGGGAACTGCCAGAAGTCGGGCATGAGCCGCGGGTGCGGGTAGCTCGACAGTCCCGCACCGGCGCCGCCGTGCGACTTCTCCTGACGGAAGCCGTCGAGCTGCGTCTCGCTCAGGCGGCCCTCGAGGTAGGCGCGGGCGTACATGCCGGGGGAGGCGTGGCCCTGGTAGAAGATCTGGTCGCCGCCCGTGGGGTGGTCGGCCCCGCGGAAGAAGTGGTTGTGGCCGACCTCGTAGAGCGCGGCGCTCGAGGCGTAGGTCGAGATGTGGCCGCCGACTGCGATGCCGGGGCGCTGCGCGCGGTGCACCGTGATGGCTGCGTTCCAGCGGATCCATGCGCGGTAGCGACGCTCGATCTCCTCGTCACCGGGGAACTCGGGCTCGTTCTCGGGCGCGATCGTGTTGAGGTAGTCGGTCGTGGGCACCATCGGTACGCCGAGGTGCAGCTCCTTCGAGCGCTTCAGGAGGCTGAGCATGATGTCGCGCCCGCGGCCCGCGCCGCGCTCGTGCACGACGGCGTCGAGCGAGGCCGACCATTCCGCGGTCTCCTCCGGGTCGGAGTCGATGTGGCTGACCGAGTACGGATCCTGGTCGTTGACCGTCACCTGTGCCCTCTTTCTGGTGGTAGACAGAGTGTGTCAGCGCGACAACGGGCGCCGGGTCGCGGCGCGAGGTATCGCACAAGCGCTGTCGAGTCTATCCACCCCGCCTGCCGCCCGTCCGACCACCCGGGCGGGGGCCGCGACCCTCACGATCGGAGCCCCGTGACCGCGCCCAGCCTGCCCGCCGTCGGGGCCCCCGCACCCGACTTCACCCTGCGCGACCAGTTCGGGCAGTCGGTGACCCTCTCCGCGCTCAGGGGAACCCCGGTCGCCCTCGTGTTCTTCCCGCTCGCGTTCACGGGCACCTGCACGGGCGAGCTCTGCGAGCTGCGCGACAACCTCGCGATCTTCGATGAGGCCGGGGTGCGCCTGCTGGCCATCTCTGTCGACTCGACGGCCACCCTGCGGGTCTTCGCCGAGCGCGAAGGGTACGACTTCACGCTGCTGGCCGACTTCTGGCCGCACGGCGACGTGGCCCGACGGTACGGGGCGTTCCTCGAGGAGAAGGGCTTCGCGACGCGAGCCACGATCGTCGTGGATGCTCAGGGCGTCGTCCGCGCGGCGTTCTCGGTCTCCCCGGGCGAGGCGCGGCCGCTCGCGGCCTACCGCTCGGCGCTCGCCGAGCTCGGCGGCGCCCCCGCCCGCTAGCCTGGAGCAGCCAGGGCCTTTAGCTCAGTTGGTAGAGCGCCTCGCTTACACCGAGGATGTCGGCGGTTCGAGTCCGTCAGGGCCCACTCCCCGCGGTCCGCGTGTCCGCGGCCGTGTCGGTGCGACCGCGTACTGTCGCGGCGTGCCGCGAAGTGTGGAGGAGTGGTGGCAGCGCCGGCAGCGCGTCACCGGCCGGGCCGTGCCGTATCCCGTCGGCCGCTACCGCGACGCATGGTCGCCCTACACCGCGCTCGTCGAGCAGTTCCGGCCCGAGCGCAACGGCGAGCTCGTGCTGTCGCAGATCCCGCCCGCCGCGGATGTCTACCTCGTGTGGGTGTGCACGCTCGGCCACGAGTTCGTCGCGACACCGGCCGAGCAGCGCGGACGGCCCGGGCGCGCGCGAGCATCCCGCTCATGGTGCCCCGTGTGCGCGACGCCCTCGCTGCTGCCCTCGACCCCGCGCTGGCCTCGTCCCCACAATTCAGGAGTGCCGCACGGTCGGACCCGCGCGCAGACCCCCGGCCGGCGTGTCGAGGGCCTCGCCGGCATGCCGACTCCTGAATTGTGGAGATCGGCGGCGGAGGTGGCACCGGGTACGGCGTTCCGCAGCGCGCGAGCCTCCCGCGCGACATCGGCGAGCGAGGGCCGGCTGCGCAGCCTGCTGGCCGACCGCCTCGACGTCGATCTCGGTCTGAACGCGGTGCGGGTGCGCACGCCCTTCTTCGGCCAGCTCGAGGTCTGGCCCGACATCGTGATCGGCGAGCTCGGCATCGCCATCGAGCTCGACACCGTCGGTCGGGCCGCCGACGAGCATGTCGGCCGCCGCGAGGCCGCCGATCGCCGAAAGGACCGCCTGCTGGCCGAGGTCGGATGGAGCGTCATCCGGGTGCGATGCCGCCCCCTGCGCGCCCTCGGACCGGATGATCTCGAGGTCGGGGGTGTATCGCGCACCGCGGTCGAGGCGCTCATCGAACGCATGGCGGAGACGCGCGGTGCGCTGCTGGTGCGTGCGTACGAGCGCACCGACGGCCCGCGCTCCCGGGCGCGCCGGTCTGCGCGCGGCTAGAGGTAGAGCGCCGCGAGCAGGGCGGCGAAGGTCAGCACGAAGATGGCCGGGCCCACGAAGCGCACGATGTCGACGCCGCGCTCGCTCGCGACGATGCGTCGGGCCACAGCCGAGCCCGCAGGCAGTGCGCGCAGATCGGCGATGACGGCGCGCGCCTCCTGACCCGCCGAGAACTGCGCGGTCGCCCCGAGCACTCCGGACGCCAGCAGGATGCCGGTCGCGGCGAGCCGCACCGCGAGCGGCGCGTCGCCGAGCCCCTCGAGCAGCAGCCACACCGTCGCCGCCAGCAGAAGGGTCGGAGCGATCTGCGACACAATGATGTGCCAGCGTGCGCGCGTCCAGAGGGCGATCAGCTCGTTCTCGGTCATGCGCACCACTGTACGTCGCCGCCACCACCCCCGGGAGTCCGCGTGTCCCCTGCCGTCTGGGCTCTCGTCGCCTCCTGCGTGCTCTGGGGCACCACGGGCACGGCCGCGTCGTTCCTGCCCGACGCCGTGAGCCCCCTGGCGATCGGCGCCAGCACCATGACGATCGGCGGGGCGCTGCTGTTCGCGGTCACGCACCGCTCGGCGCTGCGGGTGCTGCGCGACCGAGCGGTCCGCGGCTGGCTGCTCGCCGCCGCTGCCGGCATGGTCGCCTATCCGCTCGCCTTCTACGCATCCATGGACCTCGCCGGTGTCGCCATCGGCAACGTCGTGTCGCTGGGTTCGGGGCCGCTGTTCGCGGCGTTGCTGGAGTGGCGCGTGCTGCGGCACCGGCTGTCGGTGCGGTGGATGCTGAGCGCGGGCATCGCCATCGCCGGCATGGCCCTGCTCGTGTCAGGAGGGCACGGAGCAGGGTCGCCCGTCGACCCGGCGGGCATCCCGGCCGGAGTGGGACTCGGCCTCGTCGCCGGTGCGGGCTACGCGCTGTTCACGTTCGCGTCCGGCATCGTCATCCGCCGCGGTCACAGCGGTCGGGGAACGATGGGGGCGGCTTTCGGCCTCGCGGCGCTGCCGCTCGCCGGGGTGCTGCTGATGCTCGGCGCGTCTCTCCTGGCCTCCGTCGGCTCGATCAGCATCGCCCTGTACCTCGCCGTCGGCCCGATGTTCCTGGCGTACCTGTTCTTCGCGATCGGTGTGCGCGACCTGCCGTCGAGCACCGTGACGGTGATCACCCTGCTCGAGCCCCTCGTCGCAACCCTGCTGGCGGTGCTCGTGGTCGGCGAGCGCCTCGAGCTCGCGGGGTGGCTGGGGCTCGTGCTGATCCTCGTCGGAGTGGCTGTGCTTTCCTCGGCTCGTCGCCCGCGCGCGACGACCTGACCGCCCTATCATCGGGGCATGGTCGACGACGAGCTGCCGCCGAACGGAGATGACGACGCCGGTGCTCCGGCGGGTCCGCGGCGCTCGACGTACACCCCGCCCCCGGGCGGAATCCGGTGGGAGCCACCGGTGAGCGAGACCGTCTCCGCCCCGGCGGCGGACGGTGACCGGCCGGTCGCGGCTGCGGTTCCCCCTCCGCCGATGCGCCGGTCGCTCACCGATGCCGAACTCGTGGCCGCAGCCGATCCCCGAGGAGCCGAGACCGACAGCGGTGCCCTTCTCGATCTGGTCGAGCGCCAGCTCGAGCTGCGGCGCTCCGAGGCGCAGCAGCTCGCCGAGTGGGAGCGCACGGTGCGCGAGACCGCGCCGGAGGAGGCGGAGGGCATCGTCGCGGCCGTGCGCGAGCGCTTCCGGGACGTCGTCGCGATGCCGACAGCGACCACACCGGTGCCCGTGGCCGTGCCACCGCCGCCGATCGCTCCGCCGCCGCCGCCGTCGATGGCGGAGCGGTTGGCGTCCGCGCCGCCCCCGGAGCCCTCCGCGGTTCCGCCCGCGCCCGCGCCCGGCTCGGGTTTCGCGGCGCCCGCGCTCGACCTCGCGCTCGCCGATGCCCCGCCGCCCTGGGGTCAAGTGCCGTCGGCGGTCGTTCCGCCGCCCTCCGCCGCCGAGCCCGTCAGCGCCGAGCCCGTCAGCGCCGAGCCCGTCAGCGCCGAGCCCGCCAGCGCCGATTCGCCCGCCAGCCCTGACTCGCCCGCCAGCCCCGACTCGCCCGCGAGCGCCGGCTCGCCGTCGAGCATCGACTCTGCCCCGAGCGCCCCGAGCGTCGCCGACCCGCCGCCGCTCGTGGAACCGGCGGCCCCCGCGCCGAGTGTCGGGTCTCCCGCCCTGCCGCCCGAGTCGTCGCTCGACGTGTTCGACGCGCTGCTCCGCGAGCCCGAACCGCAGCCGGTTCCCGATGCGCAGCCGATCCCCGATGCGCAGCCTGTCCTCGATCCGGAGGCGGTCTCCGACCCGCAGCCTGACAGCGCGCCCGCACCGGAATCCGAACCCGATGTCGTCGCCGCGCCCGCACCGGCGAGCGACACGTCGATCCCGCCGGCAGGCGATCCCGACGAGGTGGTGGCCGCTGCTCCGATCGGCCCGCGCGCGCACCGGCTCGAGGTCGTCGCGCTCGAGCCCATTCCCGCCGAGCAGCGAGCAGGCCGATCGATCCGGATGTTCTGGCTGTGGTTCGCGGTGAACGCCTCGGTCGTCAGCGTGGCGCTCGGCGCGGTCATCCTGGGTCTCGGGCTGAGCCTGCGGCAGGCGATCCTCGCCGGCCTGATCGGTGTCGCTCTGTCGTTCCTCCCGCTCGGTCTCGGCACGCTCGCGGGCAAGTGGAGCGGCCAGCCGACGATGGTGGTCTCGCGCGCGACCTTCGGCACGGCCGGCAACGCGATCCCGGCGCTCCTCGCGCTGCTGACGCGGCTGGCATGGGCGGCCGCCCTGCTGTGGATGCTCGCCGCCGGCATCGCGGAGATCCTGGTCGGTGCCGGCCTGGTGCCCGGCGATGCCCGACTCCTGGTCGCTCTGGCGGCGGCCGGTGCCGCCCTGCTCGTCGTCGCGCTCGTCGCGGCGCTCGGCTTCGGCGCCATCGTGCGGGTGGCCGCCGTCGTCAGTGCTCTCTCGGCTGTTCTCGTCGTCGGCCTCATCGTCCTGACCGCACCCGTCGTCGACCTCGACGCCGCCCTGGCGCTGCCCGACGGCGACTGGCTGCTGATGCTGGGCGGCGCCGTGGTGGTGTTCAGCGTCATCGGTCTCGCCTGGGCGATGAGTGCGGGCGATGTGGCGCGCTACCAGGCACGCGGAACCTCCGGCTCGGCGACGTTGCTGTGGACCGCTCTCGGAGCCACGATCCCCGCGTTCGCGCTCGTGGCCTGGGGGGCGGTGCTCGCCGCGTCGAGCCCGGTGCTCGCGGAGGGCCTGCAGCAGAATCCGCTCGACCTGCTCGGTCGGCTCCTGCCGCTCTGGTACCCGGTGCCGCTCGTCGCCGCGGTCGGCATCTCGCTCGTCGCCGCGGCCGCGCTCGCCGTGTACTCCGGGGGCTTCGCCGTGCTGGCGCTCGGTGTGCGTGGTCCGCGGTGGGGCGGGGTGCTGGTCTCGGTGATCGTCACGGGCTCGCTCGCCGCCGTCCTGCTCGCGGTCGTGCCCGACACGGCCACGCTCCTGGCCGACGTTCTGACGACGGCAGCCGTGCCGGTGGCGGCCTGGGCGGGCATCTTCGGCGCGGAGACGATGATCCGCACGCGCCGCGTGCACTCGCCGTCGCTGCTGCGCCGTGGCGGTGTGTACCCGGCGGTGCGCTGGGTCAACTCGGTCATGCTCCTGGTCGCGACCGCCGTCGGGTGGGGGCTGACGACGGCGGTGGTCGCCGGGCTCAGCTGGCAGGGCTATCTGCTCTCCGCCCTCGGGGTGCCCCTCGACGGTTCGATGGCCCGCGCTGACCTGGGCGTGCTCGCCGCGCTCGCTCTGGGCCTGCTGACCCCGATCGTCGCGGGAATCCCGGCGCTCCGCCGGATGCAGACCGCCGAACGCGCGGCCGCCGAGGCTGACGACGCCGCGGTCGCGGCATGACCACCCTCGTCGAGGTGCAGGCGACGGTCGATCGGCTCTGGCCGATCGCGGGCGCGGAGACCTGGGATGCCCCCGGGCTCATCGCGGGTGACCCGGCCGCCGAGGTGGGCCGCATCGTGCTGGCGGTGGATGCGGTCGCCGACACGATCGACGAGGCGCTCGCTGCGCGGGCCGACCTCCTGCTCGTGCACCATCCGCTGCTGCTGCGCGGGGTGACGACGGTGGCCGAGAGCACCGCGAAGGGCGCGCTCCTCGCACGCCTGATCCGCGGTCGCTGCGCACTGCTCGCCGCGCACACCAACGCCGACATCGTCGCGACCGGTACGAGTGCGCGGCTCGCCGCCCTGCTGCGGCTGCAGGATGCGGTGCCGATCGTCGAGACCGCGCCCGGGCTCGGTCTCGGGCGCGTCGGCGCGCTGCCCGAGCCGACCACGCTCGGTGCGCTGGCGCGGCGGCTCGCGGACATCCTGCCCCCGACGGCGACGGGTGTGCGGGCGGCGGGAGCCTTCGACCGGCCGGTGCGCACGATCGCGGTGTGCGGGGGAGCGGGCGACTCGCTGCTCGGCGAGCCGCGCGTGCGCGCGGCCGACGTGTACATCACGGCCGACCTGCGTCATCACCCGGCGAGCGAGGCGGTCGAGTCGGCCCGCATCGCGGGTGGGCCGGCGCTGATCGATGTGTCGCACTGGGCGAGCGAGTGGCTCTGGCTCGAGGTGGCGGCCGACGAGCTGCGCACCGCCCTGCCGGGTGTCGAGGTCGCGGTGAGCGAGCTGCGCACCGACCCGTGGGACTTCGTCGTCGTACAGTAGGGGCGCGCGCCACGCCCTCCGCCGTGCGACCGACCGCTGTGACCGAGATGATCCGAGAGACCAGGTGACGCCCCGATGGCTCTGACCGCAAGCCCCGCCGACCAGCGACTCCTGCTCGATGTGCAGGCGCACGACACGGCGCTGCAGCAGCTCGCCCACCGCGAGCGCAGCCTGCCCGAGCGCGCGCAGGTGGAGACCCTGAAGGCCGAGGCCGACGTCATGCGCGCCTTCGTCGTGCAGCGCCGCGGCGAGCTCGAGGATGCCCGACTGGAACTGCAGCGCGTCGAGAGCGATGTGCAGCTGGTCGAGGCGCGCATCGCCCGTGACGGGGAGCGCCTGCAGTCGAGCTCGTCGGTCAAGGACATCGCTGGTCTGGAGCACGAGGTGGCGTCGCTGCGGGCACGGCTCGGCGACCTCGAGGAGATCGAGCTCGGCGTCATGGAGACGGTCGAGACGCTGGAGAGCGAGCTGCAGTCGGCGCAGTCGGCGCTCGACGCACACCTCGAGCAGCTCGCCGCGGCGGAGGCCGCTCGCGATTCGGCCCTGGCCGCGATCGCCGAGGAGGTGGCGGCCGCGCGCGCCGCTCGCGCGGAGGTGGCCGGTCGGGTGCCGGCCGATCTGCTGGCGCTCTACGAGAAGCAGCGCGAGCGGTACGGCGTCGGCGCCTCGCACCTGCGCGCGCGCATCTCGAGCGCGAGCGGGGTCGAGCTGACCGGCAGCGACCTCGCCGCTGTGCGCGCCGCCGCACCCGATGCGGTCATCCTGTGCCCCGACTCCAGCGCGATCCTGATCCGCACCGACGAGAGCGGCCTGTGACCCGCGAGCTGCTGATCGAGGCCGATGGCGGTTCGCGCGGCAACCCCGGGCCCGCCGCGGGCGGCGCCGTCGTCATCGATCCGGCGTCGGGAGAGGTGCTCGCCGAGGTCGGCGTCTGGGTGGGCGTCGCCACGAACAATGTCGCCGAGTACTCGGGGATGCTCGCCGGTGTGCGCCGCGCCCTCGAGCTCGACCCCGACGCTCAGCTCACGATCCGCATGGATTCCAAGCTCGTCGTCGAGCAGATGATGGGTCGCTGGAAGATCAAGCACCCGGCGATGGCCGAGCTCGCCGCCGAGGCGCGGCAGGTGCTCAGCGGCACTCCGGTGCGGTTCGAGTGGGTGCCGCGGCTGCAGAATTCCCGCGCCGATGCGTGCGCCAACCAGGCGATGGATGCGCGGGCCTCGTTCTCGCGCTGAGCGACTTCTCGTTCGGGATGCCCCGCGCGAGCATCCCGCGACCCGCTAGCCTGGAAGCGCAAGTGGGCCGGCCAGACGGTCGCGTCGAGCGCACGCCCCCTCGGGGGAACGGCCTCGCCGAGGAACGTCCGGGCTCCGTAGAGCAGGGCGGTGGGTAACACCCACCCGCAGCAATGCGCGAGAAAGTGCAACAGAGAGCAGACCGCCTCCGGCCTCGGCCGGCGGTAAGGGTGAAACGGTGGTGTAAGAGACCACCAGGGGCCCGAGTGATCGGGCTCGCTGGGTAAACCTCGCCCGGAGCAAGGTCAGACAGGCACCGTTGACGCTGCTCGCCGAGGTGCCGGGTAGACCGCTAGAGCGTGTCGGCAACGGCTCGCCGAGAGAGATGGCCGTCGAAGGGGAGCGATCCCTGGAACAGAACCCGGCGTATCGGCCGACCCACTTGCTTCTCGCTAGGCGATCGCCGTGCCGAGGAGCGCGCCGATCGCGAAGGTCACCGCCAGGGCGAGCGCCCCACCCAGCACGACCCGAACCGTGGGCTTCAGCCAGGGGCTCTTGCCGAGGTAGGCGCCGAGCGCACCGGTGATGCCGAGTGCGACGAGGGTCGCGACGAATGCGATCGGGATGCGCAGCTCGGCGGGCGGCAGAGCGATCGCGAGCATCGGCAGCACCGCGCCCAGCAGGAAGGCCAGGAACGAGGCCCAGGCCGCCTGCCAGGGCTTCAGCACCTCGTTCTCGTCGATGTGCAGCTCGGCCTCGAGGTGCGCGCCGAGGGCGTCGTGGGCGGTGAGCTCCTCCGCGACCTTCTGGGCGGTCTCGGGCGAGAGGCCCTTCGCCTGGTAGATGCTCGCGAGCTCGGCGAGCTCCTGCTCGGGCATCTCGGCGAGCTCGCGCTTCTCCTTGGCGATGAGCGCGGTCTGGCTGTCGCGGGCGCTCGCGACCGAGACGTACTCGCCGAGCGCCATCGAGATCGCGCCTCCGACGACGGCGGCCGCGCCCGCGGTGATGATCGGGGCGAGCTCGCTCGTCGCTCCGGCGACACCCACGACGACGGCGGCCACCGAGACGATGCCGTCGTTCGCCCCGAGCACTCCGGCGCGGAGCTTGTTGAGGCCGTCGCTGAACGCGCCGCGGTCGTGCGGCTCAGCGTCGTGCGGGGCGTGCTCGGCGGGTGAGGTGTCGGCATGCTCGGTCATGGCTCCAGTCAACCGGTCTCCTCCCCAACCCTCAAGGAAGGCAAGCCTGAGCTATGCATCGGCCTGTCATTCCGGCTTCGGCATATGCGGGTGCGTAGAGTCGGGAGCATCTGGCGAGCATCCGTTCGCACCCCGCGCCGGCTGGGAAGTCGCATACCGACCCCGAAGGCTGCTGTGTCCTCTCTCTCCTCTGTCTCTCCCTCCGGTTCTCTCGGCGCGCTGCGCACGACGAGCCCGCGCGACCCGGGGGCCCCGCAGCTCACCGCGTCGTACGGTGCCCTCATGCGCACCGTGCGCGACGCTGGTCTGCTGCGGCGCCGCGAAGGGTTCTACTACGTGGTTTTCGGCGCGCTCGCGCTCGCCCTCGGCGGCATCATCACCGGCATGGTGCTGCTGGGCGACAGCTGGTTCCAGCTGCTGATGGCGGGGGCGCTCGGCATCGTGCTCACCCAGATCGCCTTCGTCACCCACGAGGCCTCGCATCGGCAGATCTTCGCCTCGGGCAAGGTCAACGACTGGGTCGGGCGCATCCTGGCGACCGCCGTCGTCGGCATCAGCTATCACTGGTGGATGCACAAGCACACGCGCCACCACGCCAAGCCGAACCAGAAGGGCGCCGACCCCGACATCGAGCAGGACACGATCGCGTTCCTCCCCGAGGATGCCGCCAAATCGGGCCGCCTCTTCGCGCTCATCACCCGCAACCAGGGCTGGCTGTTCTTTCCGCTGCTGACGCTCGAGGGCATCAACCTGCACGCTCGCTCGATCGCCTCGCTGTTCGAGCGCGGCCGCGTCGAGCACCGGATGCTCGAGCTGGGCCTCATCGCGCTGCGACTCTCGCTCTACGTCGCCGTGCTGTTCTGGTTCCTGCCGCTCGGCATGGCCTTCGCCTTCCTCGGCGTGCAGCTGGCGGTCTTCGGCGTGTACATGGGAGCCTCGTTCGCCCCCAACCACAAGGGCATGCCCATCCTCGAGGCCGACAGCCGGCTCGACTTCCTGCAGCGCCAGATCGTGACGTCGCGCAACCTGAAGGGCGGCTGGTGGGCGACGGTGCTGTTCGGCGGGCTCAACCACCAGGTCGAGCACCACCTCTTCCCGAACATGCCCCGCCCGGCGCTGTCGCGCGCGCGCGACATCGTGCGCGAGTACGCGGCGACCACGGGCATCCCGTACACCGAGACGGGCATCCTGCGGTCGTACGGCATCGTCGTGCAGTACCTCAATCGCGTCGGGCTCGCCGCGCGCGATCCCTTCGACTGCCCGCTCGTCAACCAGTTCCGTCGCTCGGCCTAGGCGGGCCCGCTGACCGGCTGGCTCGGCAGCCTGCCGGCTCGCCGGCCGCCGTGCTGCTACCCGACGAGGTGTGCCCCTTCTGTCATGAGTGGCGGAACATATCGCACCGCATGCCAAAAACCACGCCGAACGTCGAGGGAGGGTCGCCTCAGCGCTGGTGCTCGGCCGCGAGGGCCGCGGCGCCGATGATGCCGGCGTTGTTGCGCAGCGCGGCCGGCACGATCGGGGTGCGCACGCCGATGAGCGGCATGAACTCCTCATGTTGCTTCGAGACGCCGCCCCCGATCACGAAGAGATCGGGCGAGAACAGCCGCTCGAGGTGGCCGTAGTAGCGGGTGAGCCGCACGGCCCAGTCGGCGAACGACAGCTGCTCGCGCTCGCGCGCCGAGTTCGCTGCCCACGTCTCGGCGTCGCGGCCGTCGAGCTCGAGGTGACCGAGCTCGCTGTTCGGCACGAGCACGCCGTCGTAGATGAGAGCGCTGCCGATCCCCGTGCCGAGCGTCGTCATGAGCACGAGTCCGCGCTGCCCGCGCGCCGCGCCGAACACCGCTTCGGCGTAGCCCGCCGCGTCGGCGTCGTTGACGAAGTGGATGTCGCGGCCGAGCGCCTCGCCGAAGGCGGTATCGGCGTCGAGGCCGATCCAGTGCTCGCTGACATTGGCCGCCGACATCGTGCGCCCGTGCAGCACGACCGCTGGGAAGCAGACGCCGATGTGGGCGACGTCGTCGAGCGCTGTGCCGCTCAGCTCGCCGAGCTCGTCGGCCAGCTGCCGCACGCTCGCGATGATCGCCTCGGGCTCACCGCCGTCGGGGGTGGGCAGCTTGACGCGCTCGCTGGCGAGCTCGCCCGCATCCAGGTCGACGAGCGCCCCCTTGATGCCGGTGCCGCCGATGTCGATGCCGAGAGCGAGAGCCATGCGGTGTCCTTCCGGTCGGCGCTGCGGGAGTGGTGCCGGGTCAGGGGAGGGTGAGGATCTCGGCGCCGCGCTCGGTCACCACGAGCGTGTGCTCGAACTGCGCGCTCAGCTGCTTGTCCTTCGTCGTGACCGTCCAGTCGTCGGCCCAGAGGTCCCAGTCGATCGTGCCGAGGGTGAGCATGGGCTCGATCGTGAACACCATGCCCACCTCCATCACCGTTGCGTAGTCGGGCGCGGCGTCGTAGTGCGGAACGATGAGCCCGGAGTGGAACGAGCGCCCGACCCCATGGCCGGTGAAGTCGCGCACCACGCCGTAGCCGAAGCGCTTAGCGTAGGCCTCGATCGCGCGACCGATCACGTTGATCTGGCGGCCGGGTGCCACGGCCTTGATGCCGCGGGTGAGGGCCTCCTGCGTGCGCTCGACGAGCAAGCGCGCATCCTCGCTCGCGGTGCCGGCGATGAAGGTCTTGTTGAGGTCGCCGTGCACGCCGTTCTTGTAGGCGGTGATGTCGATGTTCACGATGTCGCCCTCGGCGATGACGGTGTCGTCGGGGATGCCGTGGCAGATGACCTCGTTGAGGCTCGTGCAGCATGACTTCGGAAAGCCGCGGTAGCCGAGCGTCGACGGGTAGGCGCCGTGGTCGAGCAGGTACTCGTGCGCGATGCGGTCGAGCTCGTCGGTCGTCACGCCCGGCGCGATCGCGGCCCCGACCGCCTCGACGGCCTGCGCGGCGATGCGGCCCGACTCGCGGATCAGCTCGATCGTCTCGGCGTCGTAGACGTCGCCGCCGGTGTGCGGGGGCGGCGCGGCCTTGCCGACGTACGGGGGGCGCGGGATGCTCGCCGGAACGCCGCGTGCGGGGGAAAGTCGCCCGGCGACGAGGTGACCAGACGTGTCGCGGGGCATAGGGTCGAGTCTACCGAGCCGCGGCAGAGGCTCGGATCGGGGAGGAGGGCGCATGAGCGAGAGCGGCGAGTTGCACTGGTGGTACAACCACCGCACCGGCGAGGTCGAACACGGCCCGCAGTCGCTCGGCAGCGACCGCGACGGCCCCTACGCGACCGAGGCCGACGCCCGTCGCGCGCCCGAGATCGCCCGCGAGCGCGCTCGCGCGTGGGCGGCCGAGGAAGAGGAGTAGGCGCCCTCCGGCGCTCCTAGTCGGTGCGGTCGCGCAGCGCCTGCTCGGCGCTCTCGTCGCTGTAGCTGTGCGCCTCGTCGGGGTAGGCGCCCGACTCGACGTCGGCCTTGAAGGCGAGCGCAGCATCCGTCAGCACCTTCCGCAGGTTCGCGTACTGCTTGACGAACTTCGGGATGCGCCCACCGGTGAGCCCGGCCCAGTCGGTCCAGACGACGAGCTGGCCGTCGCAGTGCGGGCCGCCGCCGACGCTGATGGTCGGGATGCTCAGCTCGGCCGTGATGCGCTTGGCGACCTCGGCCGGGATCATCTCGAGCACGACGGCGAAGGCGCCGGCCTCCTGCACCGCGTGCGCGTCGGCGAGCAGCTGCTCGGCCGCCTCGCCGCGCCCCTGGATCACGTGGCCGCCGAGCCCGTGCTCGCTCTGCGGCGTGAAGCCGATGTGGGCCATGACCGGGATGCCCGCCGACACGATGCGCCGGATCTGCTTGGCCGACCGCACCCCGCCCTCGAGCTTCACGGCGTGCGCCCCCGTCTCTTTCATGAACCGGAACGCCGTGTGCAGGGCCTCCTCGGGCCCGGTCTCGTACGAGCCGAAGGGCATGTCGGCGACGACGAGTGCGCGCTTGACGCCGTTGACGACGCCGCGCGTGAGCGGGATGAGGTCGTCGATCGTGACGGGGAGCGTCGTGTCGTAGCCGAGCACGGTGTTGCCCGCCGAGTCGCCGACGAGCAGGAAGTCGATGCCCGCCTCGTCGAAGATCTGCGCGGTGAGCACGTCGTACGACGTGAGCCCGGTGATCTTGATCCCTTGCTCTTTCGCTCGCGCGAAGTGACGGGTGCGGACGCGCTTGGGTGCCTCTGCCATGCGCCCCACCCTAGCCCGGAGCTACTTCGTCGGCTTGTACGTGATCGGCATCCGCCGGTCGCGCCCGAAGGCCATGCCCGAGATCTTCGGCCCGATCGCGCCCTGGCGCCGCTTCCACTCGGCGCGGTCGACAAGCCGGGTGACGAAGTCGACGGTCTCGCGCTCGAAGCCCAGGGCGACGACATCGTCGCGCCCGAGCTCGCGCCCGACGTAGGCGTCGAGGATCGCGTCGAGCACCTCGTAGGGCGGCAGCGTGTCCTGATCGACCTGGCCGGGCCTCAGCTCGGCGCTCGGCGGTTTCAGGATCGAGTTCTCGGGGATCGGCGGTCTCTCGCCGCGCGCCACCGCGGCCTCGTTGCGCCAGCGCGCGAGCTCCCACACGAGCAGCTTCGGAACATCCTTGATCGGCGCGAACCCGCCGACCGAGTCGCCGTAGATCGTCGAGTAGCCGACGGCGAGCTCGGTTTTGTTGCCCGTCGTGAGCACGAGGTGCCCGTGCATGTTCGACAGCCCCATGAGGATGATCGCCCGGATGCGCGCCTGCAGGTTCTCGGCGGCGACGCCGTCGAGCGCGAGCTGGGTCTCGACGGGCGCGACGAGGTCGGCGATCGGCTCGACCGAGTAGTGCAGCCCGATGCGCTCGGCCAGGTCGTCGGCGTCGCTGCGCGAGTGGTCGGAGCTGTACCGCGAGGGCATTGAGACGCCGTAGACGTTCTCGGCCCCGATCGCGTCGGCCGCGATGGCCGCGCACACGCTCGAGTCGATGCCGCCCGACAGCCCGAGAATCACACTGCGGAACCCGTTCTTGCGCACATAGTCGCGCGTTCCGGTGACGAGGGCGTTCCAGAGCTGCTCGCGGTCATCCGGCAATGCGGCGATGTCCGCCGGCACAGGATGCTCGCTCGCGGCCCCGCCGCCCGCGAGCTCGACTCGACGCACGTTCGGGGGCAGCTCGGTGTCGGTGGCCGCGGCCGCCTCGACGTCGACCACCAGCAGGTGCTCGGCGAATTGCGGGGCCCGGGCGAGGATGCTGCCCTGCCCGTCGACGACGACGCTGTCGCCGTCGAACACGAGGTCGTCCTGCCCGCCGACGATGTTGACGTAGGCGACGACGGTGTCGGTCTCGACCGCGCGGCGCGTGACGAGCGGCAGGCGCACCTCGTCCTTGTCGCGCTCGAAGGGCGAGGCGTTGATGACGAGGAGAACCCCCGCGTCGGATTCGAGCACGCGGCCGACGGGGCCGCCGTCGCGCCAGAGGTCTTCGCAGATGATGAGCGCAACGTCGACGCCGCCGAGGCGCAGCACGAGCAGCTCGTCGCCGGGGATGAAGATGCGGTACTCGTCGAACACCCCGTAGTTGGGCAGATGGTGCTTGGCGTAGCGGGCGACGACCCGACCGTTCTGCAGCACGCTCGCGCAGTTCTGGGCGATCGCTGTCGGGGCGTTCGAGGTGCCGAGCAGCCGCGGCTCGTGGGGCCCGTCGGGGTGGCCGACGACGACCGCGAGGTCGCCGAGGCCCTCGGCCTCGAGCCGGGCGGCGAGCGCGGTCACGGCGCGACCGGCGTCGACGAGGAAGGAGGGCCGCGAGGCGAGGTCCTCGATCGGGTAGCCGGTGAGCGCCATCTCACCGAGCGCGAGCAGATCGGCGCCCTGAGCGGCGGCGGCGCGGGCCGCCGCGACGATCTGCTCGGCATTGCCCGCGAGGTCGCCGACGACGGGGTTCGACTGGGCGAGGGCCAAGCGCAGGCGGGGCATACCGGTTAGCCTAATGGCGGGTTTTCGGCCGTGATCGAGGGAGAGATGTGAGCACCGGACTGGGTGGCATGGACAAGCAGCGCGACTTCGTCCTCCGCACGATCGAAGAGCGCGGGGTCAAGTTCGTGCGCCTCTGGTTCACCGACGTCGTCGGCACGCTGAAGATGGTCGCGGTGGCGCCGGCCGAGGTCGAGGGGGCCTTCGCCGAGGGCCTCGGCTTCGACGGCTCGGCGATCGAGGGTTTCTCGCGCGCCTACGAGGCCGACGTGCTCGCACACCCCGACCCGACGACCTTCCAGATTCTGCCCTGGCGCGGCGAGGTCGACCCGACCGCGCGCATGTTCTGCGACATCACGACTCCCGACGGCCAGCCGGCCGCGGCCGACCCGCGCCACGTGCTCAAGCGCACGCTCGCAAAGGCCGCCGATCGCGGCTTCACGTTCTACACCCACCCCGAGATCGAGTTCTACCTGCTGAAGAGCAGCAAGTACGGCCCCGAGGGGCCGCAGCCGGTCGACGCGGCGGGCTACTTCGACAACGTCCCCGGGGGCACCGCGCACGACTTCCGCCGCCGTGCGGTGCGCATGCTCGAAGACCTCGGCATCTCGGTCGAGTTCAGCCACCACGAGGCCGGGCCCGGTCAGAACGAGATCGACCTGCGCTACGCCGACGCCCTGACGACGGCCGACAACATCATGACCTTCCGCACGGTCGTGAAGGAGGTGGCCATCGAGCAGGGGGTGTACGCCACGTTCATGCCGAAGCCGCTGGCCGCGCATCCCGGTTCGGGTATGCACACGCACCTGTCGCTCTTCGAGGGTGACACGAACGCGTTCTTCGACCCGGCCGGCCAGTACCAGCTGTCGACCATCGGCCGCCAGTTCGTCGCCGGGCTGCTCACCCACGCTCCCGAGATCACCGCGATCACCAACCAGTTCGTCAACTCGTACAAGCGCCTGTGGACGGGCGATGAGGCTCCCAGCTACGTCACGTGGGGCCACAACAACCGCTCCGCTCTCGTGCGCGTGCCGCTCTACAAGCCCGGCAAGGGGCAGAGCGCGCGTGTGGAGTACCGCGGTATGGACTCGGCGGCGAACCCCTACCTCGCCTTCTCGCTGCTGCTCGCGGCGGGGCTGAAGGGCATCGAGGAGGGCTACGAGCTGCCGCCCGAGGCCGAGAACACGGTGTGGGAGCTCAGCGAGACCGAGCGCCGCGCCCTCGGCTACCAGCCGCTGCCGTCGAGCCTCGACCGTGCACTGGGCCTCATGGAGGAGAGCGAGCTCGTCGCCGAGACGCTCGGCGAGCAGGTGTTCAACTACGTGCTGCTCAACAAGCGCCGCGACTGGGCGGCGTACCGCGCTCAGGTCACGCCGTACGAGCTCGAGAGCAACCTCGAGATCCTCTAGCCCGCACGGGCTCCGCCCATGACCCGCCCACCCTCCACGCTCTCCGAGCTCGCGCGCCTCGGCTTCGCCGAGCTCAGCGCGGCCCGCGCGGCGATCGGCGACCTCGACGAGCACCTCGAGGCATTCGGGGCCGCCGCCGACCCCGACCGGGCGCTGCGGCTGCTCGTGCGGCTGCGCGAGCAGCATCCGGATGCCCTCCGCCCGGTGCTCGCCGACCCGGCGTGGGCGGCGCGCGTCATCCGGCTGCTCGGCGCGAGCGAGGGGCTCGGCGAGTTCCTGCGGCGTCGCCCGCAGGAGCTCGCCGCCCTGCGCATCCCGCTCGACGCGCTGCCCGACGGCGGCGCGCTGCGGCGCGAGCTCGTCGCCGCGGTCGACGCCGCGCTCGGCGCGCACTCGGGCTCCGGCAGGCTCGACCCGGAGGCCGCGCGCACCGCGCTGCGCACGCGCTACCGCCACTGGCTTCTGCGCGTCGCCGACTGGGATCTCGCCCAGCCCGACGCCGTCGAGGCGCTGCCGTCGGTGGCAGCGACGCTCGCCGATCTGGCCGGCGCGGCGCTCGAGGCCGGACTCGTGCTCGCCCGAGCGGTCAGCGCCTTCCCCGCCGACGACGTCGCACGCACACGGCTCGCGATCATCGGCATGGGCAAGGCGGGCGCCCGTGAGCTCAACTACATCAGCGACGTCGACGTCATCTACGTCGCGGAGGGTGTCGACGGGCTGGAGAGCGGGCGCGCGGTCGAGATCGCGACCCGGCTGGCCGCTGAGACGGCCCGCGGCATCGGCGAGCCCGGCATCGAGCCGCCCCTGTGGGAGGTCGACGCCAACCTGCGGCCCGAGGGCAAGGACGGCGCGCTCGTGCGCACCCTCGAGTCGCACGTCGCCTACTACGAGCGCTGGGCGAAGGGCTGGGAGTTCCAGGCGCTGCTGAAGGCGCGGCCCCTCGCCGGCGACGCCGCGCTGGGTGAGCGCTACACCGCGAGCGTGCATCCCTTCGTCTGGGCCAGCTCGCAGCGGCCCGGCTTCGTCGAATCGGTGCAGCGCATGCGCGAGCGTGTCACCGAGCACATCCCCGCCGACGAGGTCGACGTGCAGCTCAAGCTCGGGCCGGGCGGCCTGCGTGACGTCGAGTTCACGATCCAGCTGCTGCAGCTCGTGCACGGCGCGCACGACGACCGCGTGCGGCAGCGCGACACGCTCGGAGCGCTCGCCGCGCTGGCTGAGCATGGCTACATCGGGCGGGAGGAAGCGGCGTCGTTCTCGGCCGACTACCGCCGCCTGCGGGTCATCGAGCACCGCGTGCAGCTCGACCGCATGACCCGCACCCACCTCATGCCGCGCGATGAGGAGCGCCTGCGGGTGCTCGCGCGCGCGACCGGGCTGGCCGCGACCGCCGACGAGCTGACCGAGCGGTGGCAGCAGACCAAGATCGCCGTGCGCTCGCTGCACGAGAAGCTGTTCTACCGGCCGCTGCTGTCGGCCGTGGCGGCGCTGCCGGAGGAGGGGCTCGCCCTCACGAGCGACCAGGCCGTGGCGCGCCTCGCAGCGATCGGCTTCTCCGACGCGGCCGGCGCGCTGCGCCACATCGCCGCGCTCACGAGCGGCGTGTCACGACGGGCGCAGATCCAGCGCACCCTGCTGCCGGTGATCCTGCAGTGGCTCGCCGACGGCGCCGACCCCGATTACGGCCTGCTGGCCTTCCGCCGGCTGAGCGAAGACCTGGGGGAGTCGTACTGGTTCCTGCGGATGCTGCGCGACTCGAGCGGGGCGGCCCAGCGTCTCACGAGCGTGCTCACCGCATCCCGGTACGTCGGTGGGCTCTTCGAGCGCATCCCCGAGGGTGCCGCGTGGCTCGAGAGCGTCGACGAGCTGCAGCCGCGACCGCTCGAGGCGCTGCTTGACGAAGCCCGGGCGACCGTCGACCGCCATGCGGACGATGTCGACGCGGCCGCGAAGGCACTGCGCACCGCGCGGCGTCGCGAAGTGCTGCGCCTCGCTCTGGCGGGCATCCTCGATGTCATCACGGTTCAGCAGCTCGGACGCGGCCTCGCCGACGTCACGACGGCACTGCTCACGGGAACGCTCTCGCTGTGCCACCGCTTTGGCGACGGCATCGAGTTCGCCATCATCGCGATGGGGCGCTACGGCGGCGCCGAGCTCGGCTTCGGCTCGGACGCCGACGTCATGTACGTGTACCGCGACGCCGGGGCAGGGGACGACGCGCAGAAGCGCGCCGAGCGCATCGTGCACGAGCTCAAACGCCTCACCGAAGACCTTCGGCTTCCCCTCGATCTCGACATCGACCTGCGGCCGGAGGGGCGCAACGGGGCGATCGTCCGCTCCCTCGACTCGTACCGCGCCTACTACGAGCGCTGGTCGCTGACCTGGGAGGCTCAGGCGCTGCTGCGGGCACGCGCGGTGGCCGGCGACCGTGCGCTGATGACCGACTTCACGACCCTCGCCGACACCGTGCGGTATCCCGCGGCGTTCGGCGAGGCCGAGGCCCGCGAGGTGCGGCGCATCAAGGCGCGTGTCGAGTCCGAGCGGCTGCCGCAGGCGGCCGACCCGGCGCGGCACCTCAAGCTCGGGCGGGGCTCGCTCAGCGACGTCGAGTGGTTCGTGCAGCTGCTGCAGCTGCAGCACGCTGCCGCGCATCCATCGCTCGCGACGACGTCGACGCTCGACGCGCTGCAGGCGACCGTGGATGCGGAGCTCGTGCCGCCCGGCGACGCCGAGCGCCTCCGCGCGGCCTGGCTGATCGCGTCGCGCGCCCGCTCGGCGCTCACGCTGTGGAGCGCGAAGACCGGCGACGTGCTGCCCCTCGACCGAGCCCAGCTCGAGGGCGTCGCCCGGCTCATGGGGTACCCGGCCGGGGGAGCCTCGCGGCTCGAGGAGGACTACCTGCGCACGACGCGGCTCGCCCGCCACGTGTTCGAGAAAGGCTTCTACGGCACGGCATAGCCGAGCCCGCATCCCGTCGCCGCGCGACGTTCGCCGACGCACGACGAGGGCCCGCTCCGGGTGGAGCGGGCCCTCGCGTGTGGTGGCGGTTCTGGCCTAGACCGAGAAGTACAGCTCGTACTCGAACGGGTGCGGACGCTGCGCGGCCGGCAGGATCTCGTTCTCGCGCTTGTACGCGATCCAGGTGTCGATGAGGTCCTTGGTGAAGACGCCACCGGCGAGCAGGAACTCGTGGTCGTTCTCGAGGGCGACGAGCGCCTCCTCGAGCGAACCCGGAACCTGCGGGATGCCCTTGGCCTCCTCCGGCGGAAGCTCGTAGAGGTCCTTGTCGACAGGCTCGTGCGGCTCGATCTTGTTGAGGATGCCGTCGAGGCCTGCCATCATCTGGGCGGCGAACGCGAGGTACGGGTTGCCGGAGGCGTCGGGCGCGCGGAACTCGATGCGCTTCGCCTTCGGGTTGGTGCCCGTGATGGGGATGCGGATCGCCGCCGAGCGGTTGCCGGCCGAGTAGACCAGGTTGACCGGAGCCTCGAAGCCCTTGACCAGACGGTGGTACGAGTTCAGCGAGGGGTTCGTGAACGCGAGCACCGCGGGGGCGTGCTTCAGCAGACCGCCGATGTACCAGCGGGCGATGTCGCTCAGGCCCCCATAGCCGGCCTCGTCGTAGAACAGCGGCTTGCCGTCGTTCCACAGCGACTGGTGGGTGTGCATGCCCGAACCGTTGTCGCCGAAGAGCGGCTTCGGCATGAAGGTCGCGACCTTGCCCCACTCGAGGGCGGTGTTCTTGACGATGTACTTGAACTTCAGAATGTCGTCGGCGGCCGAGACCATCGTGTCGAACTTGTAGTTGATCTCGCCCTGGCCGGCGGTGCCCACCTCGTGGTGGCTCCGCTCGACCTCGAGGCCGACCTCCATGAGCTTCAGGACGATGTCGTCGCGCATGTCGGCGTGCTGGTCGACCGGGCTCACGGGGAAGTAGCCGCCCTTGAAGGGGGTCTTGTTGGCGAGGTTGCCGCCTTCCTCGACGCGACCGGTGTTCCAGGCGGCCTCGCCGGAGTCGACCGAGTAGAACGAGGTGTTCTGCTTCACCTCGTAGCGCACGTCGTCGAAGATGTAGAACTCGGCTTCGGGCGCGAAGAACGCGGTGTCGGCGATGCCGGTCGACGCGAGGTACTTCTCGGCCTTCTTCGCCACCTGGCGCGGGTCGCGGTGGTAGATCTCCCCGGTGCGCGGGTTGTAGATGTCGAAGACGATGACCAGCGTGCGCTCGGTGCGGAAGGGGTCGACATAGGCGGTCGAGACGTCCGGGATCAGCTGGAGGTCCGACTCGTGGATCGACTGGAAGCCCCGGATCGAGGAGCCGTCGAACAGCTGGCCGACCGTGAAGAAGTCCTCATCGACGGTCGAGGCGGGGATGTTGAAGTGCTGCTGGACACCGGGGAGGTCGGTGAAGCGGATGTCGAGGAACTTGACGTCCGTGTCCTTGATGAACTTCAGCACCTCGGAAGAATCACTGAACATGCGACAGATCTCCTGAGCTTGGTACCGGACGACTGCAATCGCAGCCACGCCTCGACCCTAGGCCGGGGGCATTTCCCGGCAGTGTCCCTGATGTTTCCGGGATGTTACGGGGCACTCTCTCCCAGGGACGGCGGGGTTCGGATGCTCAGCCGACAGCCTGGGCGAACCCCGCGGTCGTCTCGGCCAGCGCGCGCATCGACTCGGGGATCGGTCGGCCCTTCGCCACCATCGACTGAGCCCAGAGCCGCCCCGCTCGGTAGCTCGAGCGCACGAGCGGGCCGGCGAGCACCCCGAGGAAGCCGATCTCTTCGGCCTCGGCCTTGAGCTCGACGAACTCCTCGGGCTTGACCCAGCGGTCGATCGGGTGGTGCCGCGAGCTCGGCCGCAGGTACTGGGTGATCGTGACGATGTCGGTGCCGGCCGCGTGCAGGTCGCGCAGCGCCTGCGAGACTTCCTCGCGGGTCTCACCCATGCCCAGGATGAGGTTCGACTTGGTGATGAGCCCGAAGTCGCGGGCCTGCGTGATGACGTCGAGCGAGCGCTCGTAGCGGAACGCCGGGCGGATGCGCTTGAAGATGCGCGGAACCGTCTCGACGTTGTGTGCGAACACCTCGGGCCGCGACTCGAAGACGACGCGCAGCAGCTCGGGGTTTCCCGAGAAGTCAGTCGCCAGCAGCTCGACCCCGGTGCCCGGGTTGAGCTCGTGGATCATGCGCACCGTCTCGGCGTGCAGCCACGCGCCTTCGTCGGGCAGGTCGTCCCGGGCGACGCCGGTCACCGTCGCGTACCGCAGGTTCATCTGCACGACTGACTCGGCGACCCGGCGGGGCTCGTCGGTGTCGTAGTCGGCGGGCTTGCCGGTGTCGATCTGGCAGAAGTCGCAGCGGCGCGTGCACTGGCTGCCGCCGATGAGGAACGTCGCCTCGCGGTCCTCCCAGCACTCGTAGATGTTCGGGCAGCCGGCCTCCTGGCACACGGTGTGCAGCTGCTGGTCGGTCACGAGCGAGCGCAGCGCGCTGTACTCCGGCCCCATCTTCGCCCGCGTCTTGATCCACTCGGGCTTCTTCTCGATGGGGGTCTGCGCGTTGCGCACCTCGAGCCGCAGCAGCTTCCGGCCCTCGGAAGGGTGGGTGATCGGCGACGCGGTCATGCGAGAGCTCCTTCACGGTCGAGCGCGGCTGCGCCGACATTGTCACGGCGGAGCGCGGCGGCGCCGACCTGGTCGAGGACGAGCGGGGAGAAGTGGCGCTCGATGAGCGGGATGACCTCCGCCGGCGTCACCGTGCGGCCGAGCTCGCGGCTCACCGACGTCACCCCCGCGTCGGTCAGGCCGCACGCGATGATCGAGCGGTAGGCGTCGAAGCGGTTGGAGCAGTTCAGGGCGAAGCCGTGCATGGTGACGCCCTGTGCCACGCGGATGCCGATCGCCGCGATCTTGTCGGTGCCCCGCATCCACACGCCGCTGCGGCCCTCGACGCGGCCCGCGCCCTCGACGCCGAGGTCGGCGAGCACGGCGATGAGCATGCCCTCGAGGCAACGCACGTAGCGCACGACGTCGACCGGGTCGGCAAGACGGATGACGGGATAGCCGACGAGCTGCCCCGGGCCGTGCCAGGTGATCTTGCCACCGCGGTCGACCTCGACGACGGGAGTGCCGTCGGTGGGCCGCTCGTGCGGCTCGGTGCGCTTGCCGGCGGTGTAGACGCTCTCGTGCTCGAGCAGCATGACGGTATCGGGCGCCCGGCCCTCGACGACGG
>VFQN01001669.1_pt1 | contig 36296 bp, 58 predicted proteins | sample 3512371 | NCBI WGS metagenome assembly VFQN01 (sample SAMN10412370, study PRJNA504923) | tailings metagenome | isolation source: Replicate 2 from Balatoc abandoned mine | place: Philippines: Itogon, Benguet | collected 2017-08-28
CACACATACAAATCCCCGCGCAACCCACACACATCCAAGCGCAACACACCTGCATGCATATCCACACGTAAAGCAGTACATCACCACAGCCCACACGATAGCCCATCGGCCCCACCTTGACCTTCTCCAGCAGCGGAGTGACCATGAGCGCGTTGAACTGCAGCATCTTCTTGATTATGCTGGCGAACTCGCGGCGGTCGCGGCCGCCCTCGCGCTGCGCCTGCGTGATGTAGTTGCGCAGCCGCTCGCGCGTCACCTGCACGGAAGAAGCACAAGGAGGAGGGGGAGTGGAATAAGATGTTAAGCCACGCGTCGGGCGAGCTGGCAGCTGCTGCCGGAGGTACCGTTACCAGACCACAGCACAGGGGAACGCGCCCGTGACCCGAGCGCGGCTAGCCCATCAGAGTCACACACCACACCCATCTGTGCTAAAACCACTGCCACGTCCCTGTCCAGCTTGAGGTCCAACCTCACATCCCACCACCACCACCCGCACCGCCACCTTAACCCACACCCGTGCTAATACACACGCCCACACCCACCTGCGCCAGCACCTCCACCGCCACGTCGCTATCCAGCTTGAGGTCCTTTAGCGCCTTGTCCACGCGCTCCGCCTCGAACGAGCCCAGAGGCTTGGCGCCGGCCAGGTAGATCTCGCCGATCAGCTCCTCGAACTGCTTTCCGCACGTCTCCTTCTGGACCTGCACGCGTGTCAAAGCGCGGCGCAACCGTGGTGAGCTGTGTACCCTATCCTTGCAGTAGCACAACTAAGATTTATCCTTGCGGTCGCAACAACCAACCAAGGTTACTCAGCGCCTCGGCTATCACCCCTCGCCTCGCCGCACAGACGCCCCCATCGTGATCATGCGTCCGCCCCTCCCTCCCCCGACCTTTCTTCTCGGTCACCACCGTGGGCAGAACAGTCCTCTCTGGTGCACACCAGCCACCCCACGCCCCCAGTAGCCCCCACTCATCGCCTCCCTCCCTCCCTCCTGCCCTCGGCCCCTTCCCCACCTTCTGGCCACATCCACGAGGATGCACAGGATGCGACGGACACCTCCATGGCGAGACGCTAATACACATGCCATAACCCACATGCACCTCCCTCCCTCGTCCCGCCCCTCCCCCACCTTCTTGGCCACGTCCGCGGGGATGCACAGGATGCGGCGGATGCGCTTCAGGTCCTCCGCGTCGCCCTCCGACAGCTGGCCCTTGAGGGTCAGCAGCGACACCACCTTCTGCTTGTACAGCTGGCGGTGCAGCTCCAGCGCGGCCTCGGGGCGGAAGCGGACCTGCACGCAAGGATAGGGTGTACGATCGCTTGATGTTCACCCATTACTGCTTCATGGCGTCAATCAGCGCCATCTCAGTATCGGGCCATAAGCTAGCACGTGTACAAAGCAGGATTAGACGCTAGACTAAAAACGCATTTATTGTCCCTCTGACCAATACAGGAAGTGCACGAGGCGAGACATACGCGCGCCAAGCAAGCCGGGCGCTGACTGGGCCTGCCTCCTCCCGAAAGATCCGTCCGCCAAACCACCTGAGCTCGACCACTTGGCCGGGCGCTAACCCACCTTCTCGCACAGGGTCTGCAGCACGGCGGCGGGGCTGGCGGCGGCATCCAGCCTGCAGCAAGGAGGGGCGGCGGCACGGTCAGGACCACATGAGACCGGTGGAGGTGGAGAAGCAAGGTGCAGGCCACCGTGCGAGCGTACACCTTTACTAACAGGTTTATTTTTAAAATATTTTGTAAAAAGTACCTCTTTGTTAAGTAAAAATAGTTAACACCTCTCGGTGTCCACTCCCACCTACCGCCCCCTCCCCCGTACCCGCGGTGCTCAATCCCATGATCCGCCCTCTCCCAGCCGCTAGAGCCGCCTTATACTTGTCCCCGCCGTACGAGACCCCCCTGCCGCCGCCCCCGGGTCCCTGCCTTAACCCACGCCGTGCACCCTGCTGCCTCCCTTGCTGCGCCTTTCATGCCTCACTGGCCGCCAAAGAAGTGTCCATGCCGCGCCTGCGCAGGCGCCTGTCAGGCCGGCCATACGCCGCTTCACCCCGCAACATATCTCATTGTCGCTACACCAGCCTCTCTGTCCCCCCAGTGCGACCAAGGTGCGTTCCGCCAGCTGCCGTCACGTCGGCCCTCCCACACACCGGTCCTCGCCCGCCTCAGTGGTCATCCACGCGACAGGCGAAGACTCAAAGAGCAAACTCCTGCCGTTGACTTCCTGTAGGCACCCTTGTCCACATGCCCTCTCCGCCTGATCGCCCCTGCCGCTGGCCCCGTGCACGTTCACCTCCTGCACCCCTCTAACGACCCTTGGTGCCCCCCTCCCGCCCCCCCGCCTGCTAACCCACCTGCCGCTGGTCACCTCCTCCTTCAGCAGGCGGCGGTACAGGCGGGCAGCCACCTCGTCACGCAGGCCCTGCGAAGCAAAGGGGCAGCAACGCTTTATTTCCTTTGTCTGCAGAGACGTGCCACGTGCTGACTACCATCCATGAGCATCATTGATGCCACCGAAAGGCACAGCCAGCGGCGCCTTTACTCCACCGCGTGCAACCCAAGTCAAGCCTGGTGACAGTACCGTACTGTACTGCTACCTTCCCCACGTGCGTCTCCTTCGCGCCCGGGCACAGGACGAGTGGCCAACTTGGCCGGGTTGGGCGTGCACACGCTAGTACACACCGCTGCACTACACCACATGCAACCCCCCAGCACCGCCTACCTGCGTCTCCTTGCCGCCCAGGCACAGGATGGTGGCCAGCCTCCGTCAAGTTGGGTATGCACATGCTAATACACACCACTGCTAATACACAGGCAACCCCCAGCACCACCCACCTGCGTCTCCTTGGCGCCCAGGCACAGGATGGTGGCCAGCTCCGCCGGGTTGGGTATGCACATGCGAATTCACACCACTGCTAAGACACATGCAACCCCCAGCACCACCCACCTGCGTCTCCTTGGCGCCCAGGCACAGGATGGTGGCCAGCTCCGCCGGGTTGGGTATGCACATGCGAATTCACACCACTGCTAAGACACATGCAACCCCCAGCACCACCCACCTGCGTCTCCTTGGCGCCCAGGCACAGGATGGTGGCCAGCTCAGCGGCATCGGCGTCCAGCTCCGCCGTGAACTCGTTGTGGCGCGCCAGCTGCTCCTCCAGGTACAGCCGGAACACGTCCTGTGGTCGTGGCGGTGGTGGTCAGGGTGCGTGGTTTTACCCAATGTGTTGTGTTCCATGTGCATTGACTCCGTGCACCTGCGCTAGATGCTCCTCCAACAACAGCTGGAAGCCGTACTGGGTGAGGCAGGGAAGCAGAACACACCGCCAACATGCCAGTACCTACCCTTCAGGCCCAGCGGCTCCCGTTAGGCCATGCTAGCCATTATTGTTGGGCCGTACCAACGAGACGGATGGCCTGTCGCCCCTTACCCTAATCCTCTGGTGCAGGCTCCTGCACCAACCGGCCAAACGCCACTGCCTCGCCTCGCCTGTTGCCCACCTGCCCGACTAATACACGCACCCCAGCCCCAAACGCTAATACACACCTTCAGGTCGCGCGCGCGGCCCTCCTGGTCCAGCTGCCCGCCGTGCAGCGTCACCATGCCCAGGCCCGCCACCAGGTCGTCCTCGCTGCCGAACCGCACCAGCGAGCGGCTGTACGACAGTACGGCAGCCACCTCGTCCACCAGCACGCCCAGATCGCGGGCCTTGCCTGCGTGCCGTACGGTTTGTCGTACAGGACGGGCAGGGGGTCAACCTGGGTTTGCCGTACGGCACAAGTGCATGTGGGCGGCAATTGGGCGTGCAGACTGGCCACAGTGGGGGGCTGCAGCCATGTAGACCAGCGCCATTTCAGTAACTTCGCATACCACAAAGTAAGTAGCAGCTGATTGTTATAACCCACCGGTTGCCTTGGACATCTCGATGGCCTTGACCAGGTGCGACTCCATGGTCCTGGGAAGGAGAAGCAAAAGCAAGTGAGAAGAGAGCAGGTTGGCAACACAACAACATCAAGGATTACACCGCAAGACAATATACCCGCTTAGTTGTGCCCTATGCTGATAAACTACTGTGTGAGCGCTATGCGGCCGCCCGGCCGGGGGTGCGGCTGCTAATTTCCGCCCCCCACAGGCCCCCCGCCCGCATGGCAGGGGGCGGCACGGCGGCCGCGGTACGGCTGTACGCGTGCTTCTGGACAGGGGCGCGACAGGACACGCGCCCGAGGCTGGAGAGCCGCATAGTCCTTAAGTATTTCCCTTTGCCATGCTCATGACAAGTTTGTGCAAAGGATGTGCAGCTGCCTGGCCGAGGGTGCGGCTGTCCCCGCCGCCCCCTGCTGCCACGTGCCTGTACGGCACGCGGTTGGCTGTGCAGCCCCCGTGCGTGCTGCTGCTGTGCGCGCGCTGCTGGCCAAGGGCTCGACATGGCTACACGCCCAAGGATGGAAGAGCCGCGGTTGGTGCAGACCTATCAGCCCACTCCGGCCCTCAAGCCTACGACCCCCGGCATACACAGCCGGCGCCCCCATCCTCGTGCGATACCCCAGCTGTGCGTTGGCCCGGACCCTGCATTTAGTACCCAGCGGCGCGCATGGTGCGCCTCCGGCTCATGCCCTCCAGTCCCACCCCAAGCCCCCCCAAACTACTGGTGTATCCAGGAGGCGAGCACCGCCTCCGTGCACACCCACTTGCGCGCGGCGTCCCGCACCACCTCGGCGGCCGTCTCGTCCATGAGCTTGATGGCCACCTGCTTCTCGCGCAGCTCGCGCAGGAAGTGCCTGCACGTGGAGGTCAAGTGCGAAAGGCGGTCACCCTCTCGCACGACGGTACGGGCGTTCCCGGTATTGAAGCAACTGTAGCCGTGGTGCTGCAGGTCCAGGATGCGATGGGCCCACCTGTCCGCGAGCAGCACCCAAGTACCGACCGCGTGAGGCTGCGACATGTGTGCCATGTGTCTTAGGACCCCACGGTGTGCCATGTGTCTTAGGACCCCACGGTGTACCATGTGTCTTAGGACCCCACGGTGTGCCATGTGTCTTAGGACCCCACGGTGTGCCATGTGTCTTAGGACCCCACGGTGCGCCATGTGTCTTAGGACCCCATGGTGCGCCATGTGTCTTAGGACCCCATGGTGCTGGCCCACTCGCACCTGTCGGCGGGCAGCACGCCGCCCTTGGCCTCCATGAACTGGCGGAAGATGGCACGCGCGTTGTCGCGGCGGGCCACGAAGATCTGCGCGTCGTTGAGGTTGAAGGTGCGGCGCCAGGGCAGCAGGAAGGCGGCCTTCTGGTCGCCGAACACCACCTGGGACACGTAGATGAGGCGCTGGAAGGCCTGTGTGTGGGGGAGGGGGACAAGAGGATGAACCAGGGGAGCAGGTGAGGGCCACGCTCAAAAGAGGGTCGAAGTGAACTGCATGCGGCCGCTGTGGCACTTCCGTACCGTTAAGCAACTGCCTCCAAACCGCCCTCCGTCACCTACCACACCCTGCGCCCATCAATCGCACGGGTACAGCCTTGGACCTCCACGTACCCCACACCGCTACACAGCACTGTGTTCCAGGGCTTTCGCCTTTCAGTATCCTTGCCTCCTCACCTTGCGCTTCTCGAACACGGCGTTGCGGTCCTTGGTCTCGAAGCCCTCTCGCATGAAGCGGCGGCCCACCTCGATGTGCACGGGCGCAGCGTCCTCGTCTGACAGGCCCAGGCACTCCTTGAAGGCGGCCACGCGGGAGGCCTCGTCGCCCTGCACGTTGTGGAGGATGGCGGTGGTGCAGCGACACGTAAGCGTTTCCGGCTCCGCCTCCGTGGCCACCAGGGCCTTGCATATGAGGTGCGTGGTGCGTGCCGAGGTGCAGTGGCCTTGGCTTCCGCGTGTGAGGAGGGAGGGGAAACCTAGACGGGTGTGCAGCTGCCCGGCCGAGGGTGCGGCTGTCCCCGCCGCCCCCTGCCGCCACGTGCCTGTACGGCACGCGGTTGGCTGGGCAACCCCCGTGCTGCTGCTGTCCGCGCGCTGCTGGCCAAGGGCTCGACATGGCTACACGCCCAAGGATGGAAGAGCCGCGATTGGTGCAACATGCAACATGCGATATGCAGTCCGCTACATGCTGGCAACACCGGATATGGCGTGTGACTCTGTCTTGTGCGGTCACCCTGCCGGGGGTGCGGCGATCGCTCGCTGCACCCCGCTACCCCGGCACCCCGCAGGACGTGGGGTGGCAGGACGACCACGTATCTGCTGTGCGCGCGCTGCTGGCCAAGGGCTAGACATGGGGACATGCCCAAGGATGGAAGAGCCGCGGTTTATGGATGGTTTGTTGAGAATGCTGGCCCCAAGACATGCAGGGACTATGTCGTGCTTCAGCCGCCCGGCCGGGGGTGCGGCCGCTCCCTTCAGCCCCCCACTGGCCCCCCGCCCGCATGGCAGGGGCGGCACGGCGGCCGCGGTACGGCTGTACGCGTGCTTTTGTACAGATGCGAGACAGCACACGTGCCCGAGGCTGCAGAGCCGCGTAGGTTCGTGTTTCCACATGAGGCCAAGTCCGCTGCTGCCGCCGTTCAGGAGAGTGTGCTGCTGCCGCCGTGTCTGGACACACCTCGCCGCGCAGGCTCGGGAAAATCCCATTCCTCGCCCTTTTCCTACACCACCAACATACCCATGACTGCAACGCCTCCTCGATCCCCGTCACCCCAGGAGTTGCTTCCAGAGGGCAGCCCAGCACAACCGAGTAACGCCTTCCGACTCTTATCCATGCACCATGCTTAATTCCCAACGCCGGCCCCACCCTACCTTGAGCTGCACGTCCCCGGTGGGGATCACGCTCTCCAGGAACTGCCCGTAGATGCGCTTCAGGCCGTCAAGCTCGTCCTTCTGGAAGTTGATGCCGTAGTTGGCGCCAACCGCCTGGCATATCGTACAAGGCGAGAAACGTACGGTAACGGTTAGTGGTGAGCGGGCACTCGCAGCGCAGCAACTGTGAAAACCGCCGCCCTCCGCGCAGCCACTCCGCCATACCGGACATCGCAACCGCTGCTGCATTTGAGGCCCGGAAACCGCACCCCTGAACCCCAACCTCGATTCCAGATTCTCGTGTAAGGTGTATCTGTGCCAGACCCGCAGACTGTTGCGTACGTCTCCGAGCCGTTACGCCAACGTAGCGCTAAGCTAGCACCAAGCTAGAGCAGACGCAGCGGCACCTACCGACACCATGTCCTGGGTCAGGTCGGTGGCATCGGGCAGGTCAACGATGGCGTTGTACAGGTCAACGACCGCCGCCGAGTCGCGCTTCCGCTTGGCCTGTACGGCGCCGTACGCCGTGGCGGCAGCGAACACGGCCGCAGCGCCGTACGAGGTCACGTCCTTGACCTCCGGGTCAACTGCACAGGTAGCACAAGGAATGGCGTGGAGTCAGGCCGGGGTGGCTCTGCAATCTAATGCAGGTGTTCGAGAACACGCGATACAGTAGGAGGAAAAGGGGTTTGGCGTTGGGCGTGCCCGCCTTCCCGCAGGCGCGGACTGGGTGAGAAGGCGACAGCAGTCCGTCGTGCAACACCCCTCGGTGAGGCCGTCCAAGCAGGAAAGGCCCAGTACGCACGCAGTTGCACATGCCGGTTTGCAGTGCGATCTCCCGAGACTACCGGTTGCAGAATATGCGTCACTTTCAGGTTGCCGACAAGGCCAAATGGACAGCCGCGTCAGAGCAGCAGGCAAGACCGAATTCCACGACGGAGGACAGCAGTCCGGTGCGCATGAAATCATATAATGCAGTCCTTGCCGCGCTGCACATCCAACCCGCTGTGCGTGCTTCAACGGCAACGTGCACATCGACCTCCGGTAGCGACCGACGAGCCCCGCACCTGGAGCAGCGCGGCCCGCCACCGATCCCAAAAACCCAGCACCAGCAATAGCCGCGAGGAAAGCGGGGTACAGCATCACTAGGGGGATGCTGGACAGGAGCTGCTGCTGGGGGTCCTTCGGCAGCGGGTAGGGGAACGCCTTCGTGTTCGGCTCATCGGGCTCAATTGTGAAGCTTGGCTGCAAACAGGGTAGCAAGCGTAATTGTTAGGGCGGAGAAGATCTAGGACGACGTGCTCGGGTAAGCAGATATCCCTTGCGGCCACAATCCCCGCCGGCCCCAACGACCGGACTCGCGAACGAGACCCAGAACGTTAAGAAGGACCATCTTGTTACACGGTATGAAATTGACTATGCTGTGATGTGAAGCCTTCCCTCACCCCGTCCATAGAGGCCTGCTCCACTGGCGCAGCCGCTGCACAGCGGAACGAAGGCCGGGACAAGCAGCCCACAGGCAGGCGCACCGGCATGCCGGGCACCAGCCGAGTGGGCTGGCTGCGGGCCAGCGGGGCCCTTGCGGTCTGCATACTTGCGTCGCGCGAACTCTCTGGCAAAAGTGGGCGGCGGCACTAGGACCTAACTCGGCAAGGTATAAATGGATTTAGGGACGGGAAGGGCAACTAACACCAACCCGGACCTAACCTAAAAGGACTGATCGAGTGAAGCAAGGAAGTATTTGCTCAGGATCAACAGGGGATGTCCATGCACTGCCGTGTGAACTGTGGTAGTTAGTACTGGTTATATTGCAAAACATGAAGTGTGGTTATGTGGTTATGATGCTTTAGCACATTGCGCCCACTGCTAGAAGCATAACGCGACTCCTCACCTTCCTATTTTGCGCTCCAAGCCACCACTGCGTACCGCTGCTACACACGAGATATTTTGACGGGCCTTTATAAAGATGGTAAAGCCAGAAGGGAAGGGCGGCGGGTCGACAGACCCCCGCTTCGCCGCCATGCACAGCGACCCCCGCTTCCAGCGGTTCCCAAAGCAAAAGAACAAGGTCGTCGTGGACAAGCGATTTGCGGGTGCGTCCGTGGGCGGGGTCAGGCCGTCCTCGTCGTGGGCCGGCCGTGCCGTCGGCGGGGACTAGACGGCGGGGGCGGTTGGCACCAGGGGAGAGACCCCGGACAAGCACCGCACGTGTGCGGTTAACCCCAACCCCCCCCCCCCCCCCACACACACACACACACGGCCTGCAACACGCTCTGTCTGTAGCAACTGCTCACACGGTATCAGTAAGCAATGTTCGGCACCTCCGTGGGCCTGGCAACGACCGCGTTGGGCTCCTTATGCTGGCGGTGGCAGCTGCGCCGCACAACCGGCTGTCCCGCCCGACATGTGCCGTACGGCATAGGTACCCGTACCGAAGGACCCAAGAATTATGCACTCAATGCTCACTCACCCACTGTCGCACCCACCACCCACTGTCATGCCGTGCAGGCATGTTCCAGGACCCGGAGTTCCAGTCGCGTACGGCAGTGGACAAGCGCGGGCGCAAGGTGGGGGCCTGATGAGGGCGTGAGCGCTGCTGTACTGAAGGTGTCCATGTCGAACATCATCTGTTACTGTTTTATACTGTTTCAAATTCAACGGCAGTCCCACGTGGCGCACACGACGGGAGCTAGGGTGTCGGGTGCCACCCGCGCGTGCGGGTATGCCCCACGCCGCGCATCCGCCTTGCTGCGTTGCCGTACTAGGACTCGTTCCGTTACCCCCCACCCCCGCCCTGCGCCGCGTGGCGCAGATTGAGTCCAAGAAGCGCAACGAGGACCTGCGGCGGTACTACCGGCTGAGGGACGAGGACGAGTGGAAGGAGGCGGCAGAGGAGGGAGGGGAGGCGGCGGAGGCTGGAGAGCAGCAGCAGCAGCAGCAGCTCGCGGAGGGGAAGCCGGCTGGCGGGAAGCAGGGCAGCAAGCCGCAGGGGGCCCAGCAGGGCAAGAAGGGCAAGGAGGGGGTCGAGGGAGGGGAGGCGCGGGATGTGGCGGCAGCGCGGGACGCCAAGGCGAAGGCTGGGAAGCAGCAGGTGCCGGGGGCGGGTGGGAAGGTGCAGGCCGCGGGGAAGCAGCAGAAGCAGCCGCAGGGGGCTGCTGAGGCGAAGCGGGCGGGCAAGAGCAAGGCCAAGGTGCCGTCCGACGACGGAGAGGACGAGGAGGAGGAGGAGGTGGAGGGCGTGGAGCTTGGGTCCAGCGGGGATGACCTGGGCACCAGCGAGGGCGACCAGCTGGAGTCTGGGGACGGGGGGGAGAAAGGGGCGGAGGAGGAGGCGGAGGAGGAGGATAGCGAGGACGAGGAGGAGGAGGAGGAGGAAGAGGAGGAGATGGACGAGGAGGCTCGGAGGGCGCGCGAGCGGTGGGCCCGGGCCCGCGGCATGCTTGGTGCGTTGTGAACTGGGTTCGCGATAGGGGAGGGGAGGGGAGGGGCCTGGGAATGCTTGGTGCGTTGAATGATGCAATGAGGGAGAGGGATGTATAGGGTCCCTTGCAAGCAGACACATAGCAAATTGCCACTCACGACCGCGGCATGCTAGGTGCGTGGGAACTGGGTTCACGACAGGGGAGAGGAGGGGCGGCGAGGGGCCTAGGAGACTGGCAGACGTATGCCATGTGGGGAGGGCGCACGTTGCACCTGCTGGTGGTTGTACTCGGAGAATGGGTTCTCAGGAGCGCCCGATCTGTGATACTAGTGATGAGGTGTTGACGGTGTGCTGTGTGTGGCTGTGCGGGCGCAGCGGACAGCAGCGACGAGGGCGAGGACGAGTACGACAGCGCCGACGAGCCGTTGACCGACGAGGAGTACGACAGCGCGAACGAGCAGCTGGACGAGCAGGAGTGGGGGGCGGGCGCCAACGCGCTCAACCCGGACGAGCAGATCCCCATGCAGGACGAGACCAGGAGGTGTGTCGCAGGGGACGTGGGTTAGTGCAGCAACTTCGGCTCGCTGGGCGGGAATTGGGGCGCACGGGTTGGGGTGCATGGGGCTGCGTGTGTATTACTCCCAAGGCGAACCAGGGACAGGTGGGGAACCCTGGAGCAATACACCCGCATGCACCCATCATTCACTGCCCTGCGGGCTAGCGCTTGTGCGCACCTCGACTGCCACGCCGTGCACCGCTGTGACCCTGCTAGGCCTCAGACTTCCGAAGCCGTGCGCATGAAATACGGCACATCCTTGCGCTGGTAGACCGTGCATTGCGTGTGCACACCCTGCGCTTAGGTCATCTTCGTGACCTCAATGCGAGTTGGTTGCCAATCGACCGCTGCGCGCAGGCTTGCGCTGGTTGACCTGGACTGGGACGCTGTGCGCGCGGTTGACATCCTGGTGGTCATGCGCTCCTTCCTGCCGCGGGGGGCCGCCATCCAGCGGGTGACGGTGTACCCTTCGGACTACGGCCTGGAGCGCATGCGGGAGGAGGCGGAGATGGGGCCCAGGGTGAGTGGGGCATATATTAAAAGACGAAGTACTCTCCTTGGTACCGGTGCCTTAACTGGGGTCCAGGGTGAGTGGAAGACTACCGCACCCACCGACACTCATGCACGATTCAGGTCCATACGTCTCGTGGGCATAGTGCCCCGGAGTCACGGCTTGGGATGCATGGATGTCCAGGGGGCCTGAGTGTGGGTTGTGGGCGTTGTTGTGGGGGCATGCTGATGGGGACGTTCATCCCTGCCACGAGGCAGTATGACGCCTGGCTCACCGGCGCCCTTACGCATGCCATGTTGCTGTTTTTATGCCTCGGCTGCAGATGATCCTGAAGCCCACGGCAGAGCAGCAGCAGCAGCAGGACCAGGGCAAAGACAAGGCCGCCGCGGCCGCCAAGGGCAAGGGCAAGGGGGCAAGTGAGGAGCAGGACGGCGGGGCGGAGGTGGACAAGAAGCGGCTGGCTGCGTACGAGAAGTCGCGGCTCAGGTGAGCAGCGATGCAGTTGCTGGGTTAACACGTCATAGAGCCGACAGGTACTAGATGAAGCGGTGAAAGTTGCGGCTCAGGCGTGCAACGGGTTGGTCTCGTACGAGAAGCCGCGGCTCAGGTGTGTTGGCCTGCGTGTTGTCCTAAGGGTGCGATAAGGGTGCGATGCGGGGTGGTACGAGCATTGAACGGCCTGCGGTAGGTCGGGTGGGCAAGGGTTCGGCATAGTGCAGTACGGCATTGGGACATGGGAGGCTGGTGGGAGGCTGTGGCATACAGTAATAATGGAGCCACCTTGGCATGCACGGGGCTCTGTTCTGCGTGCTAGTGAGAGGACCGTGATGGGCGGGGACGACGGTCCGTGTACCTTTCCCATCCCCCGTGCTAGGTCAAGCTTCCTGCGCGACACACCGCCGCTGGCCCCTCGGCCGGCCAACATCTCACAAACCTACACGCACCGCTTCCATGCGATACGAATGCGGGGGGAACGTACTGGTGGTCTTCGGGCCAAGCACGTAAGTTGTTGGTGCTGCTGTCGTACCGGTGCGCAGGTACTACTACGCCATTGTGGAGTGCGACTGCATCGCCACGGCGCTGCACCTGTACAACGAGTGCGACGGCCTGGAGTTCGAGCGCTCGGCCTGCAAGTTCGACATCCGCTTCGTGCCCGACGAGCAGAGCTTCGAGGGCCGCCAGGTGCGGAGAAGAGTGACTGCGCGCTGTATCAGCAGCGGTTGCAACAACGGCTGTAGACTTGGCGCACGTGGGTGCGCCTGCTCCTTTGCCAGTAAAGGACTCCCCTGGACCACAAGCCTCTTAACTTTTCCTGCCCCCACGACCGCGACACCGCCAAACCACGTCACCCGCCGACCCACAGCGCACTAAGCCACTAAGCCACGTGCCTCATGCCACGTGCCTCCCCCGCGGTCCCCCAGGTCCGCGACACCACATCCGACGTGCCCGCCGACTACCTCGCCGACCCACTGCACACTAAGCCTCTAAGCCACGTGCCTCATGCCACGTGCCTCATGCGCAGGTCCGCGACACCGCCTCCGACGTGCCCGCCGACTACCAGCCGCCCGCCACCTTCAACATCTCGCTGCAGCACACTGACCCCAAGCTGTCGTGGGACGCGGAGGACCCCGAGCGCAAGCGCAAGCTGCAGGTGGGGGAAAATGAGGGCGGAGGGGCGGATGGTTATGGAGGCAGCAGGCAGGAGTAGCTGCCTGCGCTTTGGTTCATGGTCTTCCTAGTATGAGGACGGGGTGTGTGGAGTGAGCGGCGGAGGACTAATTACCGTACTCTGTCCAGTCCATGGTTTAAACTGTACGGCAGGCCTGGGCTTGGGGCCGTGCAATGCCGGGGGGCTGGTTGTTGGGCACGACAAAACACTTACCGAGCCTACACTACCTATGTTTTAGCCACGCCTCTGTGCTGGTGCCGAAGTTGCTGATGTCACCGTTCAGGGCCCAAGTGGCGCTGATAAGAGTTTCGTGCTGCGCAGCCGGTAGCTACACATTCGTTCACGTGACCTGCCGCCGCTGCTATCAGGGCCGCCGGCTGAAGACGGACGAGGAGCTGCTGGAAGCTGACTTCGCGGCGTACCTCGGCAGCGATGACGAGGAGGACGACGAAGAGGAGGCGGCTCCGGGGGCGGGGCCGGGGGCGGCGGCGGGCGGCAAGGAGGACGCGGCGGCCATCCGTGAGCGTTACAGGTGAGGCCGGCACAGGGATAGTTGTACGACACGACCTGCACAAACCTGTCACACATAGCGGGGGGTTTGACCTCAGGGCACCTGGGGCAACTTTGGCTGCCTGCGTGGCCCGAATCCATGTTACGATAATTGTAGTAATAGTACGTGTTGCTTAATCATGTGGCCCATCGTAGGGCTCTACTCCTGGGTGGCGGCGATGCCGCCCCCAAGGCCTCGGGGCGCACGGGGGGCAAGAGCTGGCTGGGTAGCGAGGACGGGGAGGAGGAGGATGGCGATGGGGAGGAGGAGGAGGGTGGGGACGACGAGGGGCGGCGGCGAGGCTCGGGGCAGCCCAGCACCAGCAGGGCGGCAGCAGCAGGGGGCAAGGGGGCAAAGGGGGGCAAGGGCGCGGCGGGGCCGGGGGTCAAGGGCGATGTGGACATGGTGGTCACGTTCCACAGCGGGCTGGAGGGGCTGGGGGAGCGGCTGAAGAAGAAGAAGGAGGAGGAGCGGGCGCGCGCGGGCGAGACGGTGGGTGCAGGGGCGGCGGGCTTGGGTGTGGCGCAGTAGGAGTGCAGGGGGGCGGGCGACACGGTGGGTGACAGGGGTGGTGGGTTTCGCCGGATGGGGAGCGTGACGCGGGCGGAGGGCAGGGATGCGGGCGAGACGGTGGGTGCAGGGGCAGGATGGGGTGTAGGTTACCGTGGGGGGCCTGCTGGGGGCTCGGCATGGGCGCCCGGCCTGGCTGCGGAGCAGCCGCAAACTACCCCGTACCCCGGCGTCCCGGATGACGTCCTTTTGCCTTCTGTTCAGCTTTGTCGGCATCAGGTCATTACCCGCTTGGTTACCCTACTGTTGGGGGCTTGGGGCCTTGCGTCGACGGACTGTGGATGCTTCGCGGCATGTGTTGCCCCTTGCAGTATCGTTGTTGGACGATACTTGGTCATGATGAAGTTGTTGGCACCTGCATGTGTTGCCCCTTGCAGGTGTGGGAGGCGTACCTCCGCAAGAAGCGGGAAAAGAGGGCACAGCGCAAGGCGCAGGGGCGGCTCCGGAACCTCAGCGACAGGTGCGGGAAAGAGCACGGGAGTTGTGCGACGTGCAAGGTACCGGACACATGGACCGAGACCTGCATGAGCGCACCTGGGTGGAACTGTGCGATGCGGATAGCCATACAGCTCCGCAACGGCATTGAAGTTGAATGCTCCCTATTCTCCTACTAACCAACTGCAGGCTGCAATGTACAACACATACTCAATCGATGAACTGGTCCACATGCCCACTGCAGTGAAGACTCGGACGACTACATCTCTGACGGGGAGCAGGAGCAGCAGCAGCAGCAGCGCGGAAAGCAGAAGGGCAAGAGCGACGCCAAGGCGACCAAGGGGAGAGGAACGACCCGCGGGTCGGAGGGCGCGGATGGAGAGGAGGACGACATGTACGACAACGCCGGCTCCGACGACCCATTCTTCCAACACGAAGATGGCGATGACCCCTTTGCGGACCCCTTCTTCAACCAGGTGAGGTTGTAATGTAATGTGATGATGCCCTGCAGCGCCGTGTGATAAATAACAACCGCTTTGAGGAACAGCCACCCTTGCAAGTAACATACCTACAACGGCGGGCGCTCTTGCAGCATTTGCCGTTGCTGTACCGTGGTGGTATCGTAGCTGCTTATCGCGTTATCACGTTTGTTACCCGGGCTGCGATGCGTGCAGGATGACGATGGAGGGGCGGGGCAGGAGGGCGGCAAGGCGGGGGGCAAGGGCACGGCGGAAGGCGGGAAGGGCAAGAAAGGGAAACAGGAGGGCAAGGAGAAGAAGGCCAAGGGCGAAGGCGAAAAGGTGAGCGGCAAGCATCAATACGTGCACATATGCCGCGCACTGCAGCGAGAGTGTAATCGACTGGGGACTGGGGCGTCATGCACCCACGTGCAAAGGTGGCGCCTCGGAAAGGCACACGAGGCAAGCCGCATCAGCTGCACCTGCAACACTGCTGTCCGAAGACCCACACGCTTACAGGAAACTGCACGGTAATATCCTCCCCAGGACCGCACCGACGTGAGATGCCAAGCCAACACTTTCAATTGCTGAGGCAGAGAATCCTTGTAGCTTAACTCGTACACTTTTTGTTCCCACACGCAGGACCGCGCCGACCTAGAGCTGCTGCTGATGGATGACGCTGCCCTGCGCGACGCCGCCCGGGGCGTCAAGACACGCGTGCTGCCGGCGGGGCACGACGCGCAGGAGGCGGCCGGCACGCGCAAGCTCACCAAAAAGGTGCGGGGAGCGGCCGGAAGCGTATCACTTGCAGGGATTGGTAATTGTGCCGTACAACTGTGCTGACACATCACTTGCAGGGATTGATAACTGTGCCGTACAACTGTGCTGCCATGTGAACGAAATGCGTTGAACTACAGACACGTCCGGTCCTCCGCGTGAGCCGTCAACTTGTCCTGCTGGCCCCGCTTTCTATTACCGTGCCCGCAGGAGAAGCGTGCGCAAAAGAAGGAGGCCAAGGCCAAGGCGCGGGCGGGAAGCGATGAGGAGGACGCGGGAGGTGACGGCGAGGGCGCCGGATTTGAGATGGATGTGCAGGTGGGGTGCTGAGCGTCCTTGCTGAGGCCCGAGCTCTTGCCGGCAGTTGCCCGCGCTGTGTACTGGGCAGTCTTAACGAAAGACGTGCCGTTGTAGGACGAAACTTGGCCTTGCTGGAGGTGTAAACATGCCCGCGCTGTATGTGTGAGGTGGTGCCCGTACGGTGCTTCGTGCCCCTGACTTGCGTTGCCCTTGCTGCGCACTTATGTCGTGTTGCAGGACCCTCGCTTCGCGGAGCTGTTCCAGTCGGCCGAGTACGCGCTGGACCCAACCGACCCGCGGTTCAAGAAGATGCAGGTGGGTCATCATCTCGTATTGCGCATGAACGGAGGTGGGGCGTTGGGCCTTTGTGGGCGTTGGGCTTTTACGTGCTTCAACCTGAGGAGGCGGTTGTCAGTTGGTGATGGACACGTGACGGCCGACGGTGCACCCAAACTCGCCTTTCCTGGGTTGACTTGTGCGTGCACCAGCTACGGTCAAGTGTCTGGGCTAATTTGGGAGTGCCGGGTATTTACCACCGCAAGATGCTGGCAAGTTTGTTGCAGGATAAGGCTCCCATTGCTGCTGAAGTCCACTACTTCGGGCCAAATGGGAGCAGTTTGTTTGACGCGGCACATTGCTTTGTTTCGTTTGCAGAGCCGGGACAAGGTCATGACGGAGACACAGAAGCGCAGGAGCCAGCAGGCGGATGCAGGGCCGGCGTCCAAGGCGCAGGGGGCAGCCAAGGCAACAGCCAACGGGCAGGCGGGCGAGGCAGGGGCAGGCGCGGGGGAAGGCTCGGCGGCAGGGGGAAGCGAGCTGCGAGCAATGGTGGCTAAGCTCAAGCGGAAAGCAGAGCAGGAGCAGGAGAAGCAGCGCGCGCAGGCGCTGGGCACGGGCGCCAAGAAGGCGCGGTTGTAACAACAGTGCGTGGGTGCGGCAGGGTGTACGGTACGTAGGTAGATGTGTCGTGTGTGTTGTTCCTGCGGATTAGGTCGGGTAGACTAGGGTGGGCTTGGGGGCGGGTTGGGTGGTGCAGCGTGCCTGCGCTATGCCGGGCGCTCGGCAGCAGGGACTTGAAGCGGGTGACAGATGCTACAATCAAGGTGGAGTGTATATATCTTGTCTCTGGACACGTATTGCATTTGGCATCTCCCGGTCGCTCCGGAACCGCATGCGAATTGGCGGCCCTGGTTGCTCTGGGCTGACTAGTCGCAAGTTGCTTTGTGACTTTCGCCCTTTGTAACGAATTGCCTATTGGCTGTGACCCTTTCTATCATATAGTTCACTTCTTTACGCAACCGTGTGTTTGGCCGGCTGAAGCTCCGGCGAAAGCGTATAATTTGACGCGCAAGCTTCTCGAAAGCGAGCATACTGGTCGTTATCGCTCTTCAGGCGTAATTCGACGTAGCGAGGCGGACCTACGCCAAAATGGTGCGTTCTGGCGGGGTCGCGAACGACCAACGTGGGTCCAAGGGACTTGAAATGGGCTTCCAGGCGTGCTCTTGGACTTCTGGCGCTTTATCATAATGTTTCCCGATCATGTGCTGCGTCCAAGGCAGTAACTGCACATTCTGCAGGCACTACGCCGGAATGCCCACCCGCAGCATTCTCGCACCCCGCGCGAAGAACCCTGATTGCCGGTTGCGCCGATTAAGCAGCCCTCCCGTTCCGCACATGCCACAGGGCCGGCTGCAAGCTGCTCAGGCGCAGGCGCAGCAACAGACTGCGATATCGCACACCGAGTCACTGGAGCTGGTGCGATGCCTGCTGCGCGTGGTAAGCTGCCGGTCCAGCGCGCTTCCTTACTCTCTTATATGCCTTTGAAGAAATTGACATAATTGGTATCTTGGTCTCGTGGTCTAGCATCACGTTTCTTGCCTCCGACGTCCGACCCCGCTGCAGCCCTACAAAGCTGTCCGTTTTGTCCAGTGTGTCCCTGGCACCCCCTTGTCCCCCTTGCCGCCGTGCCACTGCTCGCCGACGTGGCCTTGTCGCCCTGTGCTTGCTAATGCTGGCCCGCAGTCCATCTTCCACGTCAGCTACCTCCGCGGGCTGTTCCCTGAGAAGAGCTTCCGCGGGGTGGACATGAAGAACCTGGACGGTGAGGGGCGGGCGGCGGGGGGAGGGCATGCACCTGCTCGTGCATGCACCGGCCTGGGGGTAAACCTCAATACCATATGGTATGACGTGCGGCGCCGTCGCACACAAACCCCTCAAACGTGCACAGGTATGTACCCGTGCCTTGTTCTGTCGCCAACCGTCGCCTGCGGCCCCTTCTCCCACGCCGTGGCCACATTCCCTGTCCCCACAAACACACCTGCGCGTGACCACCCCCCCGTAACCCCAACCCTCAACCTGTTTACTCTAACCTACACAGACATGCACATCAAGATGCTGCTGCCGGTGTGCGACGAGAGCCGGCGCCTGGTGGACTGGGTGGAGGGCGGTGTGTACGACGCCATCAAGAGGGGCTACTGCAAGAACCTGTTCTTCGGCATCAGCACGGACCCCGAGGGCACGCAGCTGCTGGAGGTGGGTTCGTGTGCCCCGTGTGCGAAACTTGGGGAGAGTTGCTGATCTGGGTCAGGCCAGCATGTGCATCCTTACATCCACGCGGCACTGACAGTGCATAAACAAAGGCTTATTTGGGTCCCTCCCTCGCTGCTGATCCACAGGTACGCAGCTCGCACAGTGGGTTCCTGTTGTATGGGGGCTGGTGCATGGGAGCAGGGGAGGAGGGAAGCGTGGGGTGGCGGGAGTCGGGGAAGTGGTTTGGGTGCGAGGAAGCAGCTGATTACCTATGGGGCTGATCTGGGTCAAGGCTGATTGCGAGAGGGCTGTCGGTTCGACGTGCACATGGGTATTGTGGGCGGAAAACCACGCAAACCGGCGGCGGCAGGACTCGCTCGGGACTGGGGCGATGGGCTGTGTACGCGAGCAGGGCAAAGCGACTCAGCGTGTGTCCGATTTGGGTCAGCGCAGCAGCACAGCACAAGAAACGTTCATTTAACACCCACGTGGCTCCAGCATGACGTTATCGGGAAAGCTGCGGTGCGTCACAGGCTCTTAACTCGTACGGTACGGCATGTGTAACCGCGCAGGAGTACATCTTCACCTTCCGCTACGGCGTTGACGGCCGCGTGGTCATGGACATGGCAGCCGCGGCGGGGGCGGAGGGCGGAGGGCGCAGCGGCAAGGGCGCGCGCGGCGAGTTCAAGCAGGTGTGGACCGACCTCGCGTGCCCACACTTTTGTGCTGCCCTTTCTAGAAGGCTCATTCCAACTTTACACACCGGCTCTGCTGCTGCACCACCTCTCCCTAGCGCCCTAGTCAACCCATGCGGCCCGCAGGAGGGCGGCAAGGGCGGCAGCGGTTCGACTGCAGCATCATTGGCCAATCGATTTGCCATCAATGCTAGGAATTCTACTCCTGGTCAGACCCCTTTCCCTGCCCCACACGCACCCGCCACCAGGAGGGCGGCAAGGGCGGCGGTGGCGCCGACCTGGCCACGGTGCGCTACCAGGTGTGCCGCCTCATCCGCATGCTGGTGCAGGTGTGCCGCACGCTGGACCGCGTGCCGGCAGAGGTGGGTGTGGGTTAGGTGCGGTGGTGCGGGGAGGGGTGCATGTTGCGGCGTGTGTTGCGTGGGCGGGGTGCAGCGTCGTTGCATGCGGGTCACGGTACGGTCGCTGGACCAGGTGCCGGCAAGGGTGGGTTGACACAGGGTACATGTGCGGCCTGGGGTGAGCGATGGGACCTTGGTTGAGGCCCTTGAGGTAGTACGATGGCAAGTTCCCAGGCTCGGGCATCACATGCAGGCGGTGCGTGCCTGCCGAGCGGGTTCGGAAAGCGGGTGGCCAGGGCCAGATCGTGCTGCGCAACCGAGGGCTGTACGGCTCTAGCGCTAGGGATGGAGGGAAATGTGGCAGCAGGACAGCAAGCGATGTGCCGTACGTCAAGTAGCGCCGCGATGTGCGTGCTGCCGTACCATGAACCGTACTGGCGTTTGCAACTTGCTACAACCGGTGTACAAAGAGCCCCTATCGCTCTTCTTTCCATAAAACCACAGCGCTACCTGTTCATGAAGCTGACGTACCAGGACCACACCCCAGAGGAGTACGAGCCGCCGTACTTCGTGCCGGTGGACGAGTCGGGCGTGGGGCACTTCAAGGTGAGCTGCACTGCACTGGGTGCTCCGCTGCGAGCTGGTGGGTCGGCACTCATGTGCACGCTCTTGCGTTCACCCCGTTGCCCCAAGGGTCCCGTGGGGTATTTAAGGTGCGAGGCTGGTGCTGCGCCGCACTCAGTGTCGGTGTGCCCACACGTGTAATTTGGTTACTGCTGGAAACACCCTCTCTTCAGACGCGCAGCCTTAATGTTGGTGTGTGTCGCAACGGACCCGTGCAACAAGCCACCCAATACAAGGGAAGCGAACTTGCTGATCATGTGCGTGCCTGACCGCGCTCCCGTACCCTTACCATCAACACCCTTACCTCCGTGCTTGCCTTCTCACCGCAGCGTGCACCCTTCAACATCAGTCCTGGTTATCTCCCAATGAGAACCATACCTTTCTACCCCCCGCAGCGCGCCCCCTTCAACATCAGCGTGGGCAAGGTCAACACCGACCACCACTGCGTCACGCTCAAGGTCAAGAGCACGTTGGACTCGTGCGACGACGAGGACGGAGGCGGGGAGGGAGGCGAGGGCGGTGAGGCGGCCGCGGCGGCGGCGGGGACGAACGGTGGGTAACACTCAGAGTCTCGTGTGCGCTAGTCTGCTAGGCGCAGGGCACGTCTTGTTGCTGCTGCGTTGTGTCAAGAAAGGGGCGGCGCAGCGCGGAGAGGGAAGCAGCCTAAGTGCCAGCGGTTGTTGCTCATCCATACGTAGTCAGCACGTGTCGTACCGGCAGCTCGGCGCGTTACGCACAGTACATCACAACCGCAAGAATAGGGCAGCCCCGCTGCTCCTAACTTTGCAAAGCTGCACACGTGCCAGGTCTAGCATCGACCCGCGTGCGCTTCGGTCGTTCCGCAGAGGGCGGCGTGGCCACTGACCCCGGCACCGCCGCCAAGGGCCCCCGGGGCGCCGCCGCAGCCGCCGCTGCCGCCACGGCCGCCGCGGAGCAGGCCGACCGCATCACCGCCAAGGCGCAGCCGTCCGTGTCGGTGGCCAGCGGCACCGCCGGCGGGCACACCAACACCACAGCAGGAGGCGGCAGCGGCGGCGGCGGCGGCGGCGGCGGCGGGGGCGGTGGCGGCGGCGGCGAGGGGGACCAAGGGGCGGATGGTGTGCTGCAGCGGGACGCGGAGGATGACCCGCGCAGGCGTGCCAAGGGTGAGCAAGGGTCATAGAGGCAGCTGGCTTGCCACGCGCGTCTTCTGTGTCGGACAGGTCTACGGCCGCGCTTCGCATGCCACGCACCGAGTGGCGCCCGTCGTGAGCCCAAAAAATGCATCAAAGCGCCTGAAAACTCGGCCGGCAGCTGTGCATGCGCCTTGCCGCGTCGGTCAATTGCCAACCTGTCCATGCGGCTCACATTGTGTGAAGACAAGAACACCCCCGACCCCTCAGTAGCCCCACTCGTACTCATTTAGCCTCTCATCGCTACGTGCAACCCTCGTTCCCTCATTGCGCACGCAGCCGACGTGGACGCCCTTCTCAGCGAGCCGCAACCTGGGGACCTTGGCGCCGGGGCGGTGGACGCCATGCAGACGGATGAGCCGGAGGAGGGAGGGGAGGCGGAGGGGGAGCAGGAGCAGGAGGAGGACAAGGAGGAGGGGGCTGACGGGGGCATGGACGTGGACGTGGATGGAGGGGAGGAGGCGGCCAAGGCGGACACGGACGTGACAGAGCCGCCACAGGTGCGGAGGACGCGGTACAGGGGCTGATAGAGCTTGGCCAGTAACCGATATGCGGCTGTTCCGCGTTTTTCAGCTCCTTAACCTGCCCACAAATGCAACCGTACGGCCTTGGCAAGGCCACCAACGGAGCCTAATGTGTCGCCTACCTCGCAGTGCGAGGACTTGGCGGCCGTCCGGGGCTTTGCGCTGGACTCCATCAAGGCAGACGGCAAGGTGCGCTGGCGAATGGCTGCTTGTCACAGCTCTGCATGTGACAAGCAGTCTCCTGCCGGGTGCCCGCATTCCTTCTCACTGCGATGCCGCCCGGCCAGTGCGGTACTCGCATTCACACACCCGTTGTCTACCCTCCATCTCCCTCTCCCTTTGCACACAGGTGTCCATGCGCCAGCTGGCCAAGCGCTTCTCCTCCCTGGGCCAGGAGGCGCTGGGCGGCTTCGTGGGGGCGCTGGTGGCGCAGGGCGTGCTGATGGGCGTGCCGGGGGCGCGCAACACCTACCGCGAGGGCCCGGCAGCGGCGGCGGCTGCAGCTGCCGCCAACACCAGCCAGCCTGTGAGTCCCAGGGCTGAGTCCGCTGCGGCCGCATATTGCGCTACTTCTCTGCTGCACAATAGCCACACTTAATCCGCTCGCATTTGCTGAGGCCAGCGTTGACCGGAGTCCAGCCGCCTTCTTTGTTTGGACTCCCTGGACCAATTTGTTTGCTGGTTTTGCTCTTAACAGGCACACGTGTTTTGATTTAATAAACAAATAATTAAAAAACATATTTTCAACATAATCTTTTTAAGCCCTTCGGGCCCCCAAAGCCCCTTTGCGTGCAAATTGGTGCCCCCACATTGTTGCGCCTTGCGCTCGCAGGCCGAGGTGCAGTCGCTGCCCGTCGCGATGCCCACCCTGGCGCCCCCGCCGCCCACCCAGCCCGCCGCCGCGCAGGCAGCGGGCCCTGCCGCCGCCGCCGCCGCCGCCGCCATCCCGGCCACCCGCCGCAGCCAGCGCAACGCAGCCGCCGCCGCCGCCACGCAGCCCCCCTCCCAGCTGCCCGCCACAGTGCCTATCGCAATTAGCGCACCAACCGCCAACGGCAACGGTAACAACGGCAAGGCGGCGGACGCAACCGACGCCATCGTGCAGCAGATGGACGGGCTGACGATGGGCGCGGGCGCCAGGCGCGAGGGCGGCAGGGGCCGGAAGGGGGAGGACGACCTGCGCCGCTCGCGGGACCAGCAGCTGCCCGGCGGGGGAGATGGCCTGCAGATGGGCAGCCGCGGAGGGCGCATGGACACGCAGCTGGCGGGTGGGTCCTTGGGGTGGTTGTAGGCGCCACCTCTGTACATGCAGTGTGTAGACCTTGTTTGTAAGTGCGCTCTGTAACTGTCCTGCACTGAGGGGTGTAAGCAGGGGCCACGGGTACGGTACGGCAGGCAAAAGGAAGCAGTTCGCATCCCGTACGGTAGTCCTGTCACGCCCACGCATTTGCCGCCCTTCCTAGCTAGGCCCTAGCCACTCCGCATTCGAACTTCAATATTCTTCTGAAAAGCCGCCTATTCCCGTCATGCCTCATGCGCAGGTGACGACCTGACCGGCTCCCCCGTGGACGCGCCACAGCAGCAGCAGCAGCAGCAGCCGGCGGACGGGGCCAAGGGCAAGGGCCGCGGCAGCAAGCGCGGCAGCGACGAGCAGCCCGACGTGTACATCGCGGACAGCCAGGCGTCGGGCAGGGAGCGCAGGGCGACCAGGTGGGGGTGACCTGCAAACTGGTTGTGGCCTTTGGCTGCTTGGAATTCTTTGGGTTGCATGCGTGCGTCGTTGGATGGTCAGGTCAGGTGTCGGGCAGGGAGCGCAGGGCGACCAGGTACGGCCCTTTGCACCAACTTGCATGTGGGGCTTGCTGGGAAGGCTCTGGATTGGGTCATTCGGGCAGCCAGGTGTTGGGCAGGGAGGGCAGGGCGACCAGGTACAGCCGCCTGAAACAGCTTAGCCACGTCCGGCAATGGCGAGTTGCTGTGCACTTGACTGGGTGTCTTGGTGGGCTTGAACGGACAGACAGGGGAAGACTGCTTGGGGCTGACCTGCGAGCGTGTATGGCTGTCACCTTGGGCAATGGGCATACTCGGAACTGCCTTATTCCCATATCCCATATCTCGGTTGCGCTCTACGCTCCCCACATGCAGGGCTCGCAAGGCTCGCAAGGCGTCCTGACCTGCAAGCGTGTATGGCTGTCACCCTGGGCCATCGTCAGATCTACAGTTTCTTTCTGTATCCTAACTTGGTTGTGCGCTCCACGCTCCCCACATGCAGGGCTCGCAAGGCGTCCTACGTGGCCGACCCCATCCAGCAGGGCACCGCCCCCAAGAAGGCCAAGAAGGGCGCCGGGGACCAGGGCCAGGGTCAGGGGCAGCAGGGCGGGGACGCGGACATGGCCACCACCCCGCGGGGCAAGGCGGCGGGCACCCCGCCTGGCAGGGGGGCCACGCCCACGCCCGGGCGCAGGGGCGTGTCGCGGCTCGCTGGCATGCGGCGATGAAGGGTTAGCGGTGATGAGCTCAAGGAGAAGGGAGAGTGCATGGGGCGTGCGGATCGGGAGGCGATTGTGGGAGCTTAACGGAGGAGGGTGCATGTGGCGGTGTGGAGGAGGGAGGGTGCATTTGGGGTGTGGGTGTGGCGACTTGGTAGCCGGGGGACAGCAGGTGGGGATCCAGGCAGAGGGCCATGCGGCTATAATTGTGCGTGGCTTTACAGTTCTGGCTTGACGGAGCAGGATGATACACACGTCATTAGCGTGGCTGCCTAAAGATGCTGGGGAAACGGCCGGAGTGCTGGGGCTGGTGCTCGCCACGTGTCCGCGTGGTCGAGAGCGGTCAGCGGGGAAAAACTTGTCGCAGAACGCCTGCTCGGGGCCAAGACGAGTATAAAAGTGCTCATATCAGATCCGATTGTAATAGTACGCATTGCCCGAGTACTCATTTGCGCCGCGTTGTCCGCTGTCTGTAACCGTTAACTGTGATAAACGCCAGTCAGCGCCAGTGACCCTGCCGCCGCGACCTTGCCCCTGGAGGCAGCATGGCACATGCATGAGCGTAACGCATAAGCAGCTGATTTACATGAAACGCAATTCTAGTTTTGTAGGCATTGCTACGCGCACATACTACCCGTCACGCAAACTGTAAACCCAACCAAAAATGGCATACCCGACTGCCACGGCCTTTTGGCCCGACACCCTGCGCCCTATGGGACGCCTTGGAACCCGCCTGGCCACACCTGTCTTGTGCTGACCGCGAGAGCCTTCGACTCACGTGCCGTTTCGCTCTGCTACAGAACGATCGGCTGAGCACCAAGCTGCGGGTTAAGCTGCTGGTTAACCCACACCATCCAGCGGAGCCAGCCCCTGACCCAGGAGCGCTGCAGGATGCACTGCTTGGGGTCCTGCAGCGCAGCGCGCCCACCCTACATGCGATTGAGATGGTGTCTGTAGAAGCTGTACGGGAGGAGCAACTGGAGGAAGGTGCTGAACCTGGCGCGGAGCTCGGTGACACGGGCGGGCGGGCGCAGGGGGAGCAGCGGCAGCTAGAGCCGTGCCTGTGGGTACCAGGTCCCCGAACCGCACGCAATGGCTTCGTAATGCTCACAACCGACATAGACTGCATTTGGTGCTACACTTCATATTCTTGTCCGCGCATCTGAGACGACGCGTGTGCACGCAGCCTGCGCCCTGGCGAGTGCGGCGCACCAGCCGTCGTCGTTTCCGCCGCTGCAATTGAGGCCAAACTGTTTCATCGCTGCATGTTAAACTGTCACTTCACTTGCAGGCTTGCCGTCCTCAGGGCGCTACAGTCCAGGCGGAGGCCCTCCGTCCTGACCCGCCTCACCCTGACCGCCGACCCATGGGTCCCTCGCCCCCTGGTCAGCGCCCTGGCATCCGCCCTCCCCGCCCTCACCCACCTCACCCTCTACGGTCTGTACGGCAGCGTCACCAAGCTGCCAACCACCGCAACCGTCTTCGGCGCCGTACACCTGCTGACCATGCTGGGGCCGCGGCTACGGTCCCTGCAGCTGTTGGACCTGTGGGGCTGGCCGCCCGTCGCGTTCTACCCGTTGCGCTTCTGCACGAGCCTTACACACCTGGAGGTGACAGCAATGTCCTCGGGCACGGACTTCCTGCAAGGTGAGCTGGGCAACTGGTACAAGTCTAGTACCGCGCCGACGTCACCATGTGCCCCTTCAGCTCGTACGGTCGTGGTGCATGTGTGCATGCTCGTTCATGGCTGCTACTCCGCAATGACGCCAGTTAAGCGGTGCAAAATAGGAAGCGTTTTGCCCTTGAAGCCCTTCCCAGCTGTCTCACTGAACATGCAGCACTTCGGCCGTGCTCCTCCCATCGCAGTCGACACCGAGATCCTGGGGGCTGTGCACGGCCTTCCCAACCTCGCCGCGCTGACCGTCAAGCACCGGTACGACTTCCACGGCGGCAGCCTCCTCCGCAGGCTGGAGACGCCTCTGCTGCTGCTGCAGCCCCCTGTCGGGGAGCCCCAGGGACACGGCGTGTGGGTTAGGGAGCTGGGTCCGCTGGATCGGCCGCGGGTGGCGCTACGCGGTATGGAGCTGGGGGAGGGGGACCTCAGGTGCCTAGCAGACACGCTACCCGGGATGCAGGTGGGGGGCTGGTGGGGGGCTATTGGGAGGTGTGCGGCATTGGGGCAATCACTGGCACAGGCATGCGTCATGACGGACTTGCGGGGCGGGCAGGGGATGGACACTTAGACGACAAGGCGCACGGCAGCCACGCGCTTGTGCCAAGCAAGGCCAGTTCAATGGCCATGGCTAGTACCGGTAGGCAGCCGTACTGAGGGCACTGCTGGAGAGCCTGCGAACTCCATGCTATACTGATGTGCCGGTGTAGGAGTCCCTGTGCCTCTCCACCACACCCCTAAGCCACCCCCACGCCCCCCATGTGCCGTGTCCCTGCCCTGCCCTACCTCACCAGACCCTCGCCCTGCGGAACTGCGCAATTGACCCGGCTGCCCTGACCCGGGCGCTGACGCCCCGCGCCCGACTCAAGCACCCCAAGCTGTGCCTGGGCCGCTGCACCCACACGCCAGGGGAGGTCGCCGCGGCGCTGCTGCCCCTGTGTATTAACGCACCGGCTCTGGAGCGTGTCACGCTGTGGTGCATCATCGTGGGACGGGAGGGTCTGGCGTGGGGCCTGTCGGGCTGTGAGGCGGTGTGCGAGGTCGTGCGGCAGGGGCTGGGGGCTGTGGGGCAGGGGCGCAAGGTGCAGCTGGAGGTGGTGGAGGAGCAGCTGGATGTGGGTTGCGAGGACCTACCGTGAAGAGGATGGAGCGCACTGCTCGAGGTGTTGGGCGCGTGGGGCCAGGTTACGATTGCGCCGAGGCGATCCGCGGATGACGGTGCCGGCTGGCGCGCTTCCCTGCTAGGTAGGGGTGCTATGTGCGTGTTCGACCCCGAATGGAGGACCCGCTCGACAGCTTTTCGGCTTCAGCGCAGCTGTGGCCTTCGAGTCACAGATGCCTACGAGTGACCGGTGCCACGTTGTGTTGCACGCGCATGTGGGGGCGAGCATGGTGCGCGGGACTCACACACAAACCGATGCCCTCCCTTGTTGGTAGAACGGGGTCTTGAGGTCAGTAGTAGGTTGCAGTTGGAAACAGGGGGGTGCTGCTTCTGGCGGTATGCGTCCGCAGAGGCCCGTGGGTCTTGGGCCATGGAGTTGTACGGCATTGGAAGGCCCAGATGCTTGGAAACGTGAAAGTAGGGGATTGTGCAAAAGCCAACCCATACATAGACCCATATAGCACACGTGCGGAATGCTGTTGCCTTGCAGCTACTAGTGCGCGGGAATATATGAGCATGGCTGACCCGGCTCCACCTGCCGAAGGCAAGCTCGTCGACACCCCTGGTCATGACGCTGCCTATGAAGCCTTCTTTGCCATGGTTGGGGGCCCCCAGAAGACGGAGACGTATGAGGACTTGGCTCGTGTATTACCATCGCTGAAGAGCACGGACCCAGTGGAGCTGAAAGAGCTGGTGGGCTACGGGGACGGGTGTGGGGCTGTTTACCCTGGGCGTGCCCTGGGCTGAACGTCGCTTGACCCGCAGGCCTCGCGAGAAGCGCTTCGCCAAATGCTGAAGCCCAAAACTGACCCTTTACGTTTGGAGTACGAGCAAGCAGCTGCCGAGGTACGTTGCTGAAAGGCCGGTGCTGCGGCATGCGCTCAATTCGGGAGTCCCAACAGGTCGTCTGTGTGAGCATGCAGGAAGACGTAGATGACCTACCAACCGAAGAAGGGGACTGGATTGATGCTGGAGGCCCGACGCCCGCTGATGACGAGGTGCGGGTGTCGCGGAACATGGCGCGTTCACGCGACAGCTCACGCGTTCGCGTGCCAGGTCACGGCATGCATATGAAAATGGTATTAATGATCTTGACTTGTTACCAGGAGCTGGACGAAAACGGCATCCCCGTGGTCAAGCTCGCGCGTGCCAGCAGCAGCTGCATCCTCGATGGACCTGGGGACGTCAAGGTATGCTAGCGGCAAGGACGCTCGGCCCCTTTGGTGCTGCCCGTGCACGCAAGACAACCTGCTCTTCTAGCAGCCCAACATGATTGTAGCACCGGTAGCCTGGTGTGTCCGCTGCGGGAGCCACCTGCTGCTGCCTTGGCCTGCTGCCTGACATGCTCCCTGCCATTTGTTGCACTGGCGCTATTTCCTACCGTACGGTACTCGTCGAGCGCCAGCTCACTACAAACTTCAAACCCTCTCTTGCATAGGTCGACAACTTCACGCCTGAGGACCAGGAAGAGGATGCAGGCATCGTGCCACCTGCTTCGGCGCCAGCAGGGGTCCAGGGAGTCGGCGCCACCCCGGCAGACGCAGCTGCATACATCCCCACCGCTATCTCCCGTGCAGCAGCGGCCTCCACAGCCTCTGCTCCTTCAGGGCGAGGAGTGCAGGCTGGGACGTTGGTCGTGCCTGCCTCAGTCCCCGCTGCAGCTGCCACCGGTGCTGCTAGCGCCCCTGCCCCGACGGCTGGTCCGCGCACTGGCACTACTGCGCCTGTCGTGTCCCTGGACGACGAGCTCAGAGCGCTGCAAGGTAGGTGTGTTAGCACAAAGCTGCGCAAGGGACGGCTGCTAGCCGGAATCTGCCTTTCACCTAACAGTGGTGGATACGGCAAATCACGGAAACTTCCAGCATTCCAGACGCACCCACAGGGTGCTCGTAGCACAACACCATGGGGCCCAGACTCACGCCTCTCCCGTCCGCTTTACCCATGACGTTCCTTTTTCCCCTCAGCGCGCCGAGCCGCCGACACCAACGGGCACGCCGGCGCCAATGGTGTGACTGATCGGCAGACCGGCGGCAACGGCCACTGCCACGGCAATGTTGGCAGCGACAGCGACTCTGAACCCGAGGTCATCATCCTAGGGAGGGAGACCGCGGACCCTTCGCTGCTGCTGCCACCGCACCACCAGCATCAGAACCACCACCAGCAGCAGCCCGGCCCCGACCGGCGCTCGCTCTCCCTGGCGCGGGCCCAGGCGGAGGGCGAGGGTGACGTACCGCATGGGGCGGACGGCGAGGGTGGCAGCGGCGGGGTGCAGGGCGGCGCGGGCGTGGGCGGCGAGGGGGCGCCCAGCTGCCTGCCGGGGGAATGCGTGGTGGGTTGGGGATGCTTGAGGGACAGGGTTTTGGGGAAGTGAGAAGGGCGTTGTGTAGTAAGCGCGTGGCATGTGGCATGGTGGGAGGGGTACACGTAGAATGCGAGGAACCGTGGTGGGAGGGGATCGCGGTTCCGCGGGCACGGCGTGCAAGGCAGTCCTATGTGCCCCCACCCGGGCCCGTACAGGTATCCTTGCTTGTCGCTTTGCATTGCATTATGCCATTTGGAGCCAACAGTTAGCATCCTGGACCGGGTGGATACTCTCCGAAGCCATGCAATGCGATGGGCAACATGACTAATCGCTCCCGCCCCATGTGTCCCACAGGACACAAGGGCTTGCACAGTCCACAAGGAAAAGTCAATACCAAGCTTCCTTTCCATTGGTTTGCGCCTCCCCAATGCGGCCCGCAGGACACCCGCGCGGAGGAGGCCTACTGGCGAACGATGCACGGCCTGGGTGACGGGCTGGGTGACACGCAGCACATGCTGCAGCAGCTGGGCCTGGCACAAGGTGAGGTGCGGGGGGAGGCGTGTGAGTGCGGCATGTGTCTTAGGGCCGGGCGCAAGGTGAGGTGCGGCGCGGGGGAGACATGGGTGTGCGGCATGTGTCTTAGGGCCTGGCGCGAGGTGAGGTGTGGGGGAGACGTGTGAATGCGGCATGCGGCTTAGGGCCGGGCGCGAGGTGAGGCGCGGGGGATGCGTGTGTGTGCGGCATGTGTCTTAGGGCCGGGCGCAAGGTGAGGTGCGCGGGAGGCGTGGGTGTGCGTTACATGTGTCGTAGGGCAGAGCGCGGCATGGAGGCATGGTGCACGATGGCGGGCGCATGGGAGGTCGTTGCGGAAGTACGGTCGGCTTAGGCCAAGCAGGATGCCATGTGTTGGTACATCATGACGTGTCTTTGTGTGGGTTGGGGTTAAGGAGCCGTTGATTGTGCTTTGCGACCTTCACGTACATGTCACCAGGGCCTGCTGGATGCGGTACTCGGGTCCACTCTAACCAGGGCTCTGCATGTACCTGCTGGCTTGCAGGACCGGTGGAAGGGGACGACGAGGAGGGTCGCCTGGAGATGTCAGACGGGCCCGCGCACGAGGGCGGATATACAAACACAGCAGCCGTTAGCAACGGCACCGGCCACCCCGGGCCGAGGGACGCAGTGGGGGCAGAGGCGTCCACAGCCGCAGCGGCGGCGGGAGCGCATGGGACCGCACCTACGGCAAACGGTGGAGCGGACATGGGCGCACCGGAGGCTAACGGGCACGTCCTGCCTGCTGGTGCTGGCAATGGCTCGGGGCGTGTGGACCACGGTGCGGGTTCCGCGGTGGGAGAGAGTGGGCACAGTGCATCGGGAGCAGCAGCCGCGGCGTCAGGAGGCAGCGCGGTTGGGTCAACGGAACGGGCGGATCAGCAGGGGGCGCGCCCAGGGGCCGGTCACACGCCATCGGCTATCGGGGTGGCGCCGGCAGAAGCTGCGGGAAGCTGCGAAGAAGCAGGGGCCGCGGCTCGGGCCGGGGCTGGAGCCCTGGCGGCGTACCGGGGACCGGGGTCCGCTGGGCAGGTGCCGGTCGCAGAGGAGGCGGGCGAACCCACATTCGAGACCGTGGAGGCATTCAGGTGTGTAGGGACGAGCTGCTGCTTAGAGCTGAGCGTTACCGCACATAAACTTGGGCCCCTTGGCTAACGGGCTGTGTGGTGGGCAGGTGGGCGGGGAGCAGACATATGGCTAACGCTGTGGTGGGAAGGTCTGGTGTGCTGTGCATGCTCTGTGCCGTGCTGTTGCAGTCGAGCTAATTTGCTGCTACGCCGCGGTCGCGTCCTCGCCGCATAGCACAGGCAAATCCGCGGGCCGCCAGACCTCCTTTACCTTAGGCGGTCAATGCCGCCGCTCACGGTCCTCTGTGCATGTGCATACCTTTCACCTGAAGCGTGTCCTGCCCAAATCCGCCCAACCCACCACGCAAGCTTGCTGAGGTGCCCTGTACCATGCGCATTTTGGTCAGTCTAGATCCAAGCCATGCGCACGTGCTGATGCAGTAGTACTGACCGCCGTGATCATGGTTTCGCACACGTGGTTGCGCAGTAGCACTGACTGAGGTTCTCGGGCCCCCCGCCTTGACCCTGACTGTGACAACGACGTCGTCCCGCTCTGCCCTCCGCGCGCGCTGACATGCGCCGTTATCAATTCAAGCCTGTGGTTGATCACTTAATGGTATTTGTTGTAATGGTATTTGTTGATCGTTGCGTTCCCTTCCCACGCAGCCTGGACCCGGACTTTGACTACGACAACGTGGTCCTCACGCGGCGGGAGTGGCCGTACACCATGCTCAACGCCAGGTGGCCGGGGCAGGCGGGCGCGGGCCGCTGACGTAGGCAGGTGGCGCCACGTGCCAGCATGCTGCGCGTGTAGTGGATGCGGTGCGGGATGCAGGCGTTAAAATGAGCCAGGAGACAGGTACAGGCAAGCATGATGATTAGGAGACAGGGTGTGGCAAGGCGAAGCAGGCAGGTGGCAGGTCGGTGGCTGTGATCGCTGCCAGCCAGCTGCACGTGTCTTTCGGGAGGGGCCGAGCACACTACAGCTGGCTACAAGCGAATGCGTGGCGTAGGCACGACAGTGCGGATTGAGAAGTTGTCGGCGGGGACGGGTGCACGCGCGTGCTGGCAGGCGTTTGCAGCACCGCAGGGCTTGAGCTCGCAGTGCACTGATCGGCGCGGTACGGCACGTGACGTGGACATGGCGGCGGCCCGTGGCAGCCGGCCGGTGTGCGTTGCGCGGAGAAGGGCCTGCGTGCTACAGCTGGACCATGGCGCATGGGGCTCGTGTGGTCAATGTGACAACAGTGTTGACGTGGTTGGAGGGGCGGCTGCGCGCCCCTCTGACGGTACATAGGCATCTGTGGCACCGCTGGGCTTGGGTGGCGGACGGTATAACGAGCTCGTTTCGGTTTCACGCTGACTGCACATGGGGCTGTCAAAGCCCGCTGTGCCTGGCCCTTTGGGGGTGTGCGCCCCAGACGGCCAGGATGGCTGCAGCGCAGGCGCAGGCCATGGGGCTGTTGGGGCACGCTGGGTCTGGCCAACGGAGGTACGTACCCCTGACGGCCAGGTTGCGACGCCGGCACGGTCGGACTGCAGGGGTTATCGCAGGCGCTTGCGCCACGTATTTGTGTGTCATGTGCACGTGTGCGTCCTGGGCATGCGGCATAGTGCATTCCCCTAAAAACCGTTTGCAACGGAGGCGGTAGCCAGCTCGAGCTGGACTGCTCAACGGTGGGGCTGAGGCACGTGTGGGCGTCCGTGCGATACATGTGAACGCTTACAGCCATTGTTCCGCCTTCTAGAACCCCAATCACGTCCAGGCGAGTACACAGGGCAGATGTGTAACACGTGTGGTCAACAGTTTGGTCAAGTTCGGTCTCCTCCAGGGAAGCCTGGACTGCCCTTGCTGCAACAATTGTGCCCATGATCCAATTATACGGTGCCATGATGCGATGCATGCCCCCTTGCCCTGTGCTCAGGGCACGTGATGCAGGCTGCAGCGCCTGTGGGTTACATCCTAGCTGTGCGGCGCTTTGGCCATTGGTACAGCGGCATACCAATCTTGGTGCTCCCCTGACACGCCAAAATGCACAGCTCAACTGTCACACATGCCATACTCGAGGCCCTGAGAGGCCCCTGGTGCGATGTGCGTTGGCGCGGTAGCCTCTCCGCGCCCGCCACCTGCAGGGCTGCCATAGGCGCTACTGTCTGCAAAGCGAGCGGAGTACACCGCAGCGGCATTATGGTGCTCGCGCCGCGGCAAGCACGCATGCACATAGTTGGTTCGCGTCGTCGCGTGGCGGGCAGAGGTACAGCTCCCGCCTTCCTGGTAGAAGGTGCCAAGAGGAATTAGCAAGGAGGCCAGGCGGGCGAGGACAGAGCACGGAACACAGTAGATTTTACACCTTTTGTTTCTGATGCATAACGTCCGCCTTATGCTACGTGTAAACATGACTGCCCCTTCCCTTAACAGGGAAGACTACTGCTTCTAGAAGCGTATCTTTTGAAGTATTTATACGCTGGCATAGCGGTGAAAGGCGATACCCAGGCCCTATTCATCCTTTGCTTGCGATTACTTTTAGTAGAAGCACGAAGGCGTATGACTGCCCTGGCTGTTGCAGACTGTCGTCCGGATATGCTTCCTGAGCGCTACACATCGTTACGCATGACATGGTCTACTACCATGCCTAGTATAAAGTGCTTGATAGCCACCTTACAAAAAGTTGTGTGCGATATGAAGCGGTTGGATTCTACGCTCGCATCCATTCAAGCGTTGTAACCACTCTACCGGCTGTGAACTCGAACCCTACATACCTGGTACAAATACCTGGAGCACCGGCACGGTCATAACAGCTACTGCTGGTCTGGCCTCTGCTGCCAAGACCCTGTCATGGTCTCGGCAGCTCACATAGTCGCTAAATAACACTCCCCAGCGTAAGCGACCAGTATCCTTCTGCACGTGGAATACCCAAGGTGCCATCCTTTTGGAGGTAAGGCAACATCAGTCACTAAAATGACTATGTGGCTGCAATTACAAATTGGCCCTGCGCATCGCTTTCCAAGCACGGCATGGCACTCTCGGCAAACGCTCTGTGGCCCCTATGGAGCCGTAGCTGATTCAAATTCCTGACTTGCGAGCTTTCCATGGGTAAAGTTATATTGGTATTCACTGCCACCAGGACCTCTCCATCAACAGAGGCCAGCAGCTGCTATGGCGGTCGCGCTGGTCCTTGCGTGCGGTGCACTGCTGTCTGCAAGCGCAGGTATGACACGTAAGGGGTACATACAACACAAGCAAAGTACCATGAAACTGAGTGCTCGCCACAGTGCACCGCCGCGGGCTGACGGAACGCTTTTTGCGCTTACTTTGGAGGCCATAAGGACAACCCTGCGTAAACACTAACTTGTCGTTGTTCACCAAACAAAAGACCTTGTGCATCCATCTTTATTGCTACCTTGCTGAAAGGGTTTTCTGCGACACAACTGGCAACGGCGCCCACCTCAAGGCCTTACCTCGGAACCTGGGCTCAGCCCCTCCCAGAAGCCGTGCACCAGACGGCTGTGCATTGGAGCTGACCGCACCCTCAACTCTGCTGCCTCGCCCCCCAGGTGCCCATGCCGCAGCCCTGAGCCATGACGCAACGCTCTCTACCACTTTCCGAGGCGTGGGGCGCACACTATTACAAGACTTCGGCCGTGTTCAGCAGTCACCCTTTGCGCGCGGGTTCCCCTACTGCGCATGCCTCACGTACGACTGTGCGTGCTCCCCCTACACCTTCACGTACTTTCCGCCCGTCGAGGTGCGCAGCCCTTCCCATGGCAATCCATGCTGTCGCTTGTGACTGCCCCGTCTGCAAGCGGGTTCCCTCAAGCCGTGCATGGCTGCCATACGCCCGCGCGGTTGGAAGCAAGGTGGCGCGCTTTGGTGTTGAGACGTCCACGCTTCTAGTCAACTTGACACGTGTGGCCCCACCTTCCTGCAGCTTCCCGACGGCGGCTTCCGCTACTGCATTGAGCCCTCCTTCCGCGGATGCGACGAGACGCGCGATTGCTGCACCGCGCTGCTCAACCGCGTCAACAAGTTCAACCTTGACATCGGTGGGTGCGGGCCATCCGAACCCTGGGGGCAAGCCCCGTGTCCCGGCTGGGAGAGGCTGGGCTATGGAAGGGGAGCAGACCTGTAAAACCACACAAACATACATGGGAGCGACGGCACGGCTTCGTGTTTTAGCCTAACGAGTATACATGGGAGAAAGTCACAGTTGGAACCCTTGGCATTGGTCGCTGTCTGCTAGTCACGGTCTGACGACGGCGGCAGTGTCTACCAGCTAGCCCTCCCAGCAATGCCTGCCTGCCTGCACACGTGCCTTCCCCTCGTTTCCTGCACGTGGCATGCAACCGGCCCCCACTTCCTTGACCTTTGCTTCCCAGGGCCAAACTGCCTGAAGCGTAACGCCTACCGCGTCGAGTTTAACGGCGTACCTTGGTCGAATTGGGAGACCCGGACATGGAACACCAGCAGCGGTGAGTTGTGGGTTGTGGGTTGGTGCCCTCCTTGACAGTGACTACATGTATGACTACCCGTACTGTACTGTTGTTACCATCGTGCGCTCTTAGCTATACGGCCTACATGTTCAGCGTTCGCACCGAAACACACAGCGACGGCCTCCGCCTGCCTCCGCCTCCCCTTCCCCGCCAGGCGAGTTCGGCCACGAGCTCCGCGTGTACGGCCTGTCGTACAACCGTACGACGTTCCCGGGCCTCCAGATCTGCATCACTACCACCGCGGTGTGCACTCTGTCGGACATCTGCAACGAGCCGGACGGGTCCTGCAGGTGGGCGTCATGACACGTGCCAACGTGACCGACGCGTGTGGGCGTTATGGCACGTGCCAGGTCCAACCTGCTGACAAGTGCACTCGCACCCTGTCAGGCGTCTGACCGCGTGAAGAGCCCTAGTACGACGTGCACCACCTTGCTGGGTCTGCAGCCTGTCAGGCCGTTGATTGACGGGCTGTCATCGACCAACTTTATTGCAGGTGGTCACTCCAAGAGGCGTCCGACACATACTACTGCCCCATCTGCAAGTACTCCTTCTCGCCACCGCCCGCACCTCCCAGCCCCCCCCGCCCCCCACCCCCCCCCCCCCCCCCCCCCCCCCCCCCCCCCCCCCCC
>VFQN01001670.1_pt1 | contig 36288 bp, 33 predicted proteins | sample 3512371 | NCBI WGS metagenome assembly VFQN01 (sample SAMN10412370, study PRJNA504923) | tailings metagenome | isolation source: Replicate 2 from Balatoc abandoned mine | place: Philippines: Itogon, Benguet | collected 2017-08-28
ATCTTCGTGCTGGCGGTGGCGACCATCCCGAGCTTCGCCACCTATGCCGGAGGCTCGATCCCGCTCATCGTTCTGGTCGCGCTGTTCGTCACGCTGATCCCCACCACGATCGGTGCGCTGCTCTCGGCCATCGGCATCGCCGGCATGGATCGTCTCGTGCGCTTCAACGTGCTGGCCATGTCGGGCCGCGCCGTCGAGGCCGCCGGCGACGTCGACACGCTGCTTCTCGACAAGACGGGCACGATCACCCTCGGCAACCGCCAGGCGACCGAGTTCCGCCCGGTCAGGGGCGTTACCGAACAGGAGCTGGCTGATGCCGCACAGCTCGCCTCGCTTGCCGACGAGACGCCGGAAGGCCGTTCGATCGTCGTGCTCGCCAAGGAGAAGTACGGCATCCGTGCCCGTGACATGGGCACCCTTCATGCGACCTTCGTGCCCTTCACCGCGCAGAGCCGGATGAGCGGGGTCGATTTCGACGGCTCGTCGATCCGCAAGGGCGCGGTCGAGGCGGTGCTGACCTATGTCAACGCGTCGACTGCCTCGTCGGCCGCGCGCTCCGGCGGCGAGACGGTCCGCGACATCCAGGCGATCGCCGACGAGATCGCCAAGGCCGGCGGCACGCCGCTCGCCGTGGTGCGCGACGGCCGCCTGCTCGGCGTCGTGCATCTCAAGGACATCGTCAAGGGCGGTATCCGCGAGCGCTTCGCCGAGCTTCGCCGCATGGGCATCCGTACGGTCATGATCACCGGCGACAACCCGATGACGGCGGCCGCGATCGCGGCCGAGGCCGGCGTCGACGACTTCCTCGCCCAGGCGACGCCCGAGAACAAGCTGTCGCTGATCCGCGAGGAGCAGGGCAAGGGCAAGCTCGTCGCCATGTGCGGCGATGGCACCAACGACGCGCCCGCGCTCGCCCAGGCCGATGTCGGCGTCGCCATGAACACCGGCACGGTCGCCGCGCGCGAGGCCGGCAACATGGTCGACCTCGACAGCGACCCGACCAAGCTCATCGAGATCGTCGAGATCGGCAAGCAGCTGCTCATGACACGCGGCGCGCTCACCACCTTCTCGATCGCCAACGACATCGCCAAATATTTCGCCATCATCCCGGCGATGTTCCTGGCCTTCTACCCGCAGCTCGGCGCGCTCAACGTCATGGGCCTGTCGACGCCGCAGAGCGCGATCCTCTCGGCGATCATCTTCAACGCGCTCATCATCGTGGCGCTTATCCCGCTGTCGCTGAAGGGCGTGAAATACCGGGCGATCGGCGCCGGTGCGCTCCTGTCCCGCAACCTGCTGATTTACGGCCTGGGCGGCATCATCGTGCCCTTCGTCGGCATCAAGGCGATCGACATCGCCATCACCAGCCTCGGCCTCGCATAGGAGTTGACCGCGATGTTGAAACAACTGCGACCCGCGATCGTCATGATCGTCGCGCTCACCGTCATCACCGGCCTCGCCTATCCGCTCGGCATGACCGGCCTCGCCCAGGTGCTGTTTCCGCGCCAGGCCAATGGCAGCCTGATCGAGAAGGACGGCAAGGTCATAGGCTCCGAGCTGATCGGCCAGGCTTTTGCCGGCGAGGCTTATTTCCACGGCAGGCCCTCGGCCGCCGGCGACGGCTACAATGCTGCCGCTTCGAGCGGCTCCAATCTCGGTCCGACCAGCGCGAAGCTCATCGACCGGATCAAGACCGAGGCCGAAGCGCTGAAGGCGACCAATCCCGGCGCACCGGTGCCGATGGAGCTGGTCACCGCATCGGGCAGCGGGCTCGATCCGCATATCTCGCCCGAGGCCGCCTACTTCCAGGTGCCGCGCGTGGCGAAGGCGCGCGGCATGGACGAGGCAGCCGTCCGGCAGCTGGTAGACGCGAACACCCAGGGCCGCGAAGTCGGCTTCATGGGCGAGCCCGTCGTCAACGTGCTCGCCCTCAACATGGCGCTCGACGCCGCCCGGCCCTGACAAGCGGGAAACCGAGCACTATCTTGGATCGCGACTCGGCAAGGGAGCGAGAGAGACTGTCGTAATGTCGAATACCCTCCATCCGGAAGCACCCTGATGCCGGACGACAGCCGCGATGCCGACAACAGACCGTCGCCGGATGCGCTCCTGGAGAATGCCGAGCGCGAGAACCGCGGCCGGCTGAAGATCTTCCTCGGCGCCGCCCCCGGCGTCGGCAAGACCTATGAGATGCTGATGTCGGGCCGTGCCGCCGAGGCCGACGGTCGTGACGTGATCATCGGCGTCGTCGAGACCCATGGCCGCAAGGAGACCGAAGCCCTGGTCGAGGGCTTCGAGGTCGTCCCGCGAAAGACCGTCGACTATAAGGGCCGCCAACTCAAGGAAATGGACATCGACGCGATCGTGGCGCGACGTCCGTCCCTGGTGCTGGTCGACGAGCTTGCCCACACCAATGCGCCGGGCAGCCGCCATCCCAAGCGTTATCTCGATGTCATCGAGCTGCTGGGCCAGGGCATCGACGTCTATTCGACGATGAACGTCCAGCATGTCGAGAGCCTGAACGACGTCGTCGCGCAGATCACCCGCATCCGCGTACGCGAGACCGTACCGGATTCCGTGATCGACCGCGCCGACGACGTCGAGGTCATCGATCTGACGCCCGCCGACCTGATCAAGCGTCTGCATGAGGGTAAGGTCTATGTGCCGGCCACGGCGCGGCGGGCGGTCGAAAACTATTTCTCGCCCGGCAACCTGACGGCGCTGCGCGAGCTCGCGCTGCGGCGTACCGCCCAGCGCGTCGACGAGCAACTGCTGAGCCACATGCAGGCCCATGCCATCCCGGGCCCATGGGCGGCCGGCGATCGCGTGCTGGTCGCCGTCGACGAGCACCCGCGTGGCGCGTCGCTGGTTCGCTACGCCCGCCGCCAGGCTGACCGGTTGCGTGCGCCCTGGGCAGCACTTCATATCGAGACGTCGCGGACGACGACGCTTTCCGAAGCCGAGAAGGATCGCCTCGCCGCGACCTTGCGGCTGGCGGAACAACTCGGCGGCGAGGCCGTTACTGTGCCGGGCCAGGATGTCGCCAGCGAGATCGTGCGTTATGCGACCACCCACAATTTCAGCCACATCGTCGTCGGCAAGCCGGCCAAGCCGCGCTGGCGCGAGGCTCTCGGCGGATCAGTCACCCACGACCTGATCCGGCAGGCCGGCAATCTCAGCATCCATGTGGCGTCGGGCTTCGAGCAGGAAAATGGCACGCCGCGCGACGTCAAGACTGCCGCCCCGCCGCAGCAGTTCGAGCTCTGGCCCTATGTGCTCAGCCTCGCCTTCGTTGTCGCCGCGCTCGGCGTCGGCATCGGCATGGATCAGTTCCTGGATGTCCGCAATATCGCCCTCGTCTTCCTGATGGCGGTGCTGACCGCGGCGGTGACGCTGGGGCTGTGGCCGGCTTTGTTTGCCTCGGTCGCAAGCGCGCTCATCTTCAATTATTTCTTTCTGACGCCGCGCTTCACCTTCACGATCAGCGACCCCGAAAGCGTGATCGCGCTCGGCTTTTTCCTCGTTGTGGCCGTCATCGCCAGCAATCTCACCGCACGAGTCCAGCGCCAGGCGGCGGCTGCTCGCCGGCGCGCCCGCGCCACCGAGGATCTCTATCTGTTCAGCCGCAAGCTCGCCGGTGCCGGCACGCTCGACGACGTGTTGTGGGCGACCGTCTTCCAGATCGCCTCCATGCTGAAATTGCGCGTCGTGGTGCTGATGCCGGAAGACGGTACCATCGCCGTGCGGGCCGGGTATCCCCCCGACGACACGCTGGTCGACGCCGACATCGCCGCGGCGCGTTGGGCCTGGGAGCACAACCGCCCGGCCGGACGCGGCGCCGATACCCTGCCTGGCGCGAAACGGCTCTATCTGCCCTTGCGCACGGGGCGCGAGGCCGTCGGCGTCATAGGTCTCGATGACGACCGGCAGGGCCCGCTGCTGACGCCGGAGCAGCAACGCCTTTTCGATGCGCTCGCCGACCAGGCGGCCATCGCCATCGAACGCATCCAACTCGTCGCCGATGTCGACCGGGCAAAGCTCGCCGCCGAGGCCGATCGCCTGCGCTCGGCGCTCTTGACTTCGATCTCGCACGACCTGAAGACGCCGCTGGCCGCGATCATGGGCGCGGCGGGCACGCTGCGCGATTTCGGCGCCTCGCTTCCCAATGACGGGCGCAACGAGCTCCTGTCCACGGTGGTCGACGAATCCGAGCGGCTCAACCGCTTCATCGCCAATCTGCTCGACATGACCAGAATAGAATCCGGCGCATTGGAGCCGAATTTCGCCTGGCACTATGCCGGCGATATCGTCGGTTCGGCGCTGCGCCGCGCCGCCAAGGTCATGGCCGATCACCGCACCGAGGTCGACCTTCCGCCCGACCTGCCGATGCTGAAAGTCGACCCGGTGTTGTTCGAGCAGGTCCTGTTCAACCTGCTCGACAATGCCGCGAAATACGCGCCGCCCGAGACGACGATCCGTATCCAGGGCTGGCGCGACAATGGCTGGGTGGTGATACAGCTCATGGATGAGGGGCCAGGCGTCCCGGCGGCCGACCTGGAACGCGTCTTCGACACCTTCTATCGAGTACGCAAAAGCGACCAGGTGCGTGCCGGCACCGGCCTCGGCCTGTCCATCTGCCGGGGCTTCGTCGAGGGGATGGGCGGTACGATTGCGGCCGGCAACCGGACCGATCGTCCGGGGGCCGTGTTCACGATACGCATGCCTGCGGCACTGGTCTCGCCGGGGGCGCCCGAGGTGGAGCATCCGACATGACGACATCTGGCGTGAAGATACTGGTCGTCGACGACGAGCCGCCGATCCGCAAGCTCCTGCGCGTCGGGCTGGGCACGCAGGACTACACTGTCGTCGAGGCCGGCAATGCCCGCGCCGCGGTCGAGCAGGTCAAGGCCGAACGCCCGGACCTCATCCTGCTCGATCTCGGCCTGCCCGACCTGGCCGGCCACGACCTTCTCAGGCAATGGCGCGACGAGGGGCTCGAGCTTCCCGTCGTCATCCTGTCCAGCCGCACCGACGAGGCCGGCATCGTCAAGGCGCTGGAACTCGGCGCCGACGACTATGTCACGAAACCCTTCGGCATGAACGAGCTGGTGGCGCGCATCCGGGTCGCCTTGCGCCATCGGCTGCAGCAGCAGGGGGAGAAGCCGGTCTTCCAGACGGGCGAGCTGTCAGTCGACCTGGTCAAGCGCATCGTCAGGGTGGCCGGCCGCGAAGTGAAGCTGTCGCCCAAGGAGTATGATATCCTGCGCATGCTTGTGCAGCATGCCGGAAAGGTGCTGACGCATCAGTTCCTGCTCGACAAGGTGTGGGGAGGGTCGACCGACGTGCAGTATCTGAGGGTCTATGTGCGCCAGCTGCGCCAGAAGATCGAGCGGATGCCGGACCAGCCGCAATACATCACCACGGAAACCGGGGTCGGCTATCGCCTGCGCGAAGCCGAGTAACAATTTCCCCGGTAGGGTATCCGGCGCGGACGGGCGCCGGCCAGAAGTTCAGGAGAGCAGGGTCATGCAGGTTTCAGAATTCCTCCGGCCGGAGGACGTCGTCATCGATTTTGCTGCGCCGTCGAAGCTGAAATTGCTGCACTTTCTGTCGAAACGGGCCGGCGAAACGCTCGGCCTGCCCGAGCAGGCCATTCTCGACCCGCTCCACGCCCGCGAGGCGTTGGGGTCGACAGGCATCGGCGAAGGCGTCGCCATCCCGCACACCAAGGTGTCGGGCCTGAAGCGGCCCTTTGGCATGCTCGTCCGGATGTCGCGGCCGGTCGACTTCGAGGCGATCGACGACACACCGGTCGATCTCGTCTTCATGCTGCTCATCCCCGCCGACGGCGGCAAGGATCACCTCAATGCGCTGGCTGCCGTGGCAAGGCAGCTCCGCTCGCCCGAAGTGCTGAAGAAGCTCCGGCAGGCGGGCAGTGCCGAGGCATGCTGGGCCGTCGCGACATCGGGCGACGCGCGGGGCGATGGGTGAACCCAAATGGACGACGTAGGTCCTCAGCGCCTATCGCTTCTGGTCTCCCAGCATCATCATCATGGCGGCGCCGCTGCGAATACCGTCCATGAAACACGAAATCTTCAAATTTTCGTTCGGCGCATGATTTGCTTCGTCGGCATTGGCATAGGGCACGACGAAGGCAGGAATCCCTAGCGTCTTGGTGAAGACGTAGTCGGGAAGGCTCGCACCAAGGCTCGGATACAGCAGGGGCTCCACGCCGTGCGCCATGGTGATGGCTTGCTTGATCGGGCTCGTAAACTCCGACTCCATCGGCGTTTTCGAGGGCAGCATCCCACCGCGTCGGACAAGTTCGACATCCGGCGCGTGGCGCGCGATGTGTTCCTCGATCTTATTCAAGACGTGCTCGGGGGTCATTGCATCGACCAGCCTGACGTCACATTTCGCAACGGCCTCGCATGGAAGAACGGATTTCGAGCCCTCCCCTCCGTACCCCCCGTTCAGGCCGTTGATCGTCAGGGTCGGGTGGAACATCAGCCGATCATAGAACGCCCGGTCTTTTGGTTCGTCCAGTTCCGAAAGCCCCAGCTCATCCATGAACTCTGCGAGGTCGACCGGCAGCGAAGCTGCTGCTCGATGAGCAAGTTCTGTCGGCGGGATGATCTGGTCGTGAAAACCGTCGATCGTGATCGTCCCGTCGGGGCTGCGCATGGTGCCCAGCAAATTTACGAGCTTCCAGATCGCGTTGGGCATGACGCCGCCGTAATTGCCGGAATGCGTGTCCCGCTTGGCCGTTCGGACCTTGAGGTCGAAACTGACCATGCCCCGAACGCCAAACGTGATGATCGGCTTGCCCGAAATGTGAAGGGGGCCATCGGATGTGATGACGAGGTCTGCTTTTAGCCGGTCGGCATTCGAACGGACAAACTCGGATATCTGGGGGCTGCCGATCTCCTCCTCGCCTTCCAGCAGGAAAATCAGATTGCAGGGAAGCTCACCATGCACCGCGAGATAGCTCTCGATCGCAAGCATCTGGGCGAAGTGCTGCCCCTTGTTGTCGCCGACGCCGCGCGCATAGATCCGCCCGTCTCGGACCGTCGGCTCGAAGGGTGGGCTGACCCAGGCATCGTAGGGTTCCGGCGGCTGGACGTCGTAGTGGCCGTAGAACAGGATCGTCAGTTTTGACGGGTCACTACCAAATCTGCCGAGGACCATCGGGTGCCCCGCAGTCTCCACGACCTCGACGGACATGCCGAGCGCTCCCAGCATATCCGACGCCAATTCGGCGACTTCCCGAATGCCCTTGTTCTGCGCACTGATGCTCGGATGTCGAACGTATTCCTTGAGCCGTTCGACGAAAGCATCCCCATGCTTCGCAATATGTTCGAAGACAGGGACAAGGCGCGGGTGGACGTAAGCGGCGCTCATTTGGAAGGCTCCTGCTGATGGGTCAGAATGATCGCCCCTGACGGATGCACGGTTCCATGCCATCCCGGATTCACGAGCGTCGTCGTGTCGTGTTGTGTCACGATCGCCGGTCCTGAAAATGTCGAACCGGTGCCGAGGGAGGCTCGGTCGATCACCGGCACGTTACGTGCCCCGGCGGCAAAGGAGACGTTCACTTCATCATAATGGGTGGCGGGACCGCCTGTCGGCAATTCCAGTTCGGGAGTGCGCTCGGTCCGTCCCTCCGCTTCCACGCGCAGAGTCATCACTTCGATCGGCAGCTTCAGCGTGAAGCCGTATAGCGCGCTATGCGCATCGACAAAGCTCGTCTTGACCTGCTCGCTGTCGTCATCCCACGGAACCGGGATTTCGCTTCCCTGGCCTTGATAGCGCAGCAGTGCGACCACCCGAATGGACCTATCCTCGGGGCGCACCCCCTCGCGATCCAGCCAGTCGGTCGCCTGACGTTCCAGCGTGCCGAGTATGCTCCCCGCCTCGACCGTTTCGACCACGCCCGCCTTCGGCAACGTCTGGCTGAATTCGGCGCGCAGGTCGGCGTGCAACAATCCGTCGGCGCACAGGACGCCGGGCGCGGGCGGCAGCAGTATCTTCGAGATCCCGAGCAATTCGGCCAGCGCGCATCCGTGCAGCGGGCCTGCACCGCCGAACGGGACGAGCGTGAAGTCGCGCGGATCGTGACCACGCTCCACCGACACGACCCTTACGGCGCCGACCATGTGGTTATCGGCGATCGCCAGGATGCCCCGGGCCGCAACGTCGACATCGAGATCCAGTTCGTCGGCGACGCTTCGGCGAACCGCCTGCCGGGCAGCGTCCAAGTCGAGCTTCATCGCTCCGCCCAGCAAGCGTGCCGGCATATGTCCGAGAACGACGTGAGCATCGGTCACGGTCGCCTCGGTCCCTCCACGCCCATATGACGCGGGGCCGGGGCTCGCGCCTGCACTTTGCGGTCCGACCGTCAGTGTGCCGTCTTCGACGCGTGCGATCGACCCACCTCCGGCACCGATCGTAACCATGTCGACCATCGGCAGGGAGAGAGGCCAGTTGCCGATCCGACCATGCGAGGTCAGGTCGACCCGGCCGTCCTTGATGAGACAGATGTCGGCGCTTGTGCCGCCGATATCCACGGTGATCAGATCTCGGATTCCGCAGCGTTCGGCGATCGCCTTCGCACCAACGATCCCGGCGGCCGGGCCCGACAGGCCGGTCAGGGCTGGCGCTTTTCTGATCGTTGGGGTTCCTGCTATGCCACCATTCGACTGCATCAGCAGCAATGGTGCGGAAACGCCGCTGGCGTTCAGCCGCTCTTCGAGCCTTGAAACATAGGTCGTCACGCCGGGCATTACCGTGGCGTTCAGGACAGCGGTCAGGGAGCGTTCGAACTCGCGCACGACCGGCAGCACATCCGTGGAGGCCGACACCGCGATGCCCGGCAGCATCTCGCTCAGTATGGACGCGACGCGTCGCTCATGATCCGGATTGGCGAAGGCATGCAGCAGGCAGACCGCGACGGCCTCGATCGCCATTTCCTGCAATTCTCGCCCGACGCTTCGAACGCTCTCTTCGTCGAGCGGAATCAGCACGCCGCCGCCCGCGCCCAGCCTTTCCTTGACCTCGAGCACCCGCGATGCCGGAACAGGGCGCTCAGGTTTTACCCAGGTGTAGAGGTTTTCCTTGCGAGGAATATCCTGCCGTCCAATTGCGAGGACATGGCGAAACCCCGCGGTCGTAACGAGCGCCGTCCGAGCCCCCTTGCCCTCCAGGATCATGTTCGTGGCGACGGTCGTTCCGTGCAGAACCTGGCGCAGATCCGTGGCGGCATAGCCGGCCTGTTCCAAGACCAGCGAAATGCCGTTCATGAAGGCTTGCGACGGATCCGACGGAATACTGGGTGTCTTTCCGCGCCATGTCTTTCCGGACTTGCGATCCAGCAGCGCGACGTCGGTAAACGTCCCGCCAATATCGACCGCGACGGTCAGGCCGGTTTCAGTCAAGGGCATCTGAATAAACCTTACGATGGAATTTTCCGACGAGGGGGCGTGCGCGTCGAAGTTCTCGGGTCGCCGAGACGTCGATTTCCTGCCCGGCAAAGACCACGCCATAGTGCTCGCGCGCGGCCGGCGCACTCACGAAGCCGCCAAGGACATCCTCGAGGACGGACCCCAGCGACCTGTCGTACGGGTGGCCGAACCCTCCACCCCCGCCGGTCTCTATGCGGACGATGTCGCCATGCTTGAGCATGTTCCCATCCGAGATCGGCAGGATCGCCCGTTCATTCTCCGTCCCCGGATTCAGCGTAACCCGCCCGGATCCCCCGGACATTCCACCGTTCACGCCCCAAGGAGGGTTCTCGACGGTGTCGATGCGGATGGACAGGCGCGCCTCTTCGGCAAGCACTTCGTACTCGCGTATGATCCCGCAGCCGCCACGGAATTCACCAGGGCCGCCGGAGTCGGGGTTGATGCCGTACCGGCGTAGCCGGATCGGATATCCCGTCTCCAGGAACTCGGCCGGATAGTTTTCCTGGGCAACGAAATAGACGGCGTCGATTCCATCGGCAAAATCGCGGGCCCCGTAGCCAACGCCGATGCCGTCGACGAGCAGGAACCGTTCCCGCTCCTGCGCGTCGTTGATGAACGTGCCGCGGGTCATTGCGACGACATAGGCGGATTGCGCGGCCGGCGCGGAACCTCCGGCGACGTTGACGAGGCCGTTGAGCGCAGCGAGAACGCGCATCATGGTCAGTCCGCGCATGCCCAATGGAGCCGGAAAACGTGGCTGCAGAATTGAGCCTTGGCGCAGATTTACCTGATCTATCGCCCACGGCCCGCCCGCATTGATGACTTGGCCGGCCTCGCCGCCAAGATAGAAGAGGCCGAGCGCCATGCCCGGCAGCATCGGGCTCATCAACAGATTGACCGGGCCGGGTGCCTGATCGTCGGAATCCGTGGCATCGAAGATGAAACGATCTTCGCCGTCAGCGCCCTTTTCACGCGTGAGCGAAACACGGATTCGGAACGGCCCATTTCCATGTCCGTCGCTGTCGATCATGTCCGTGAAGCGATAGGTCCCATAGTCGAAGGTTTCCGCCAGTCTATCGCGAACGATCCGACGGGTGCGCGCCAACAACTGGGCGAACGCATCGGCGACGACGTCGTCTCCAAATCGAGCGAGTATCTCCTCGACCCGCCGAACGCCGAGATTGACGCTCGCCAGCAAAGCGCTCATGTCGCCGATGCTCTGATCGGGGAAGCGCGAGTTGCGGTGGAAAATAGCGAGTGCCGCCTCATTGGTGCGGCCCGCCTCGATCAGCTTGGTGGGTGGGACGATAATCCCCTCCTGGAATATTTCCGTCGCTTCCGGGCTGATGGATCCGGGATGAAGACCGCCAATATCCGCGAAATGGGCCCAACTCATCACGAAGGCGCAAAGCCTGCCCTCCCTGAGAACCGGCGCGAGCAAAACCTGATCGTTCGAATGCGAAACGCCGCCTTGAGAGGCGTAACAGTCGTTGTACCAGTACACATCGCCGGCCTGCATCATTTCCTTCGGAAATGCGCGTAGGACCGGCGAGGTCACATCGCCGAACACCGGCACCATCGATCCAACGGTCATGACGCCATCCGCGTCGAAAAGTGCGGTATAGAAATCCTTCTTCTCGCGTATGAATGCCGAGATGGCGGTGCGCTCGATCAGCGCTTCCATCTCAGCCTGTGCGGCGCTGATGGCCCCTCGGATGACCTCCAACGTGATCGGGTCACATGTTGCGACCGAACGAGGTCCATCATTCGCATCCGGGCCGGATGCAGCTGCAGCATTGCCAAACATGATAATTCCTTGGGGTTCGCCGACTATTCCACCTGTTGCGGAAGCGGAGAGACCGCCTTTCCGGCGGAGATTGCGGATTTCGATGTGAGTGCGGGCGACTCCAATGTTGGAGCGGCATCAAGAAGCATCCTGGTGTAGCCCTGTTGGGGGTGATCAAAGACATCTGCGGTCGCACCGGATTCGACGACGCGGCCATGCTGCATGATCGTGACCTTGCTACAAAGGTTACTCACCACTGAAAGATCATGGCTGATGAACAGATATGTGAGCTGGAATTCCGACTGAATATCGCGGATCAGCCTCAGAACGGTCTGTTGCACCGTCAGGTCGAGGCCTGAAGTCGGCTCGTCGAGTATCACGATTTCAGGCCGAAGGATCAGCGCACGTGCAATCCCGATACGTCGTTGCTGACCGCCTGAAAGTTCGTGTGGATACCGCTTCTGAAACGCCGGTGACAATCCGACCGCTTCCAGCATGCGGTCGATCATATGATTGCGCTCTGCGGCATTCCTGTTGCCGTGAATGACGAGCGCTTCGTGCAATGTGCGGCCAATGCTCCACCAGGGGTCGAGCGCTGCGCCGGGATCCTGATGAACATATTGGATCGCGGAGCGCTCGCGGCGAATCTCTCGACGTGTCCCGAAGCCCATCTCCTTGCCCTTGAGCACGATACGTCCGCTGCTCGGCTGGTAGAGGCCAAGAACCGTCTTGGCGAGCGTCGACTTTCCGCTGCCGGACTCCCCGACGATGCCCAGGATGTCGCCTCGCCCGACGCTGATGCTCACGCCGTCTACAGCCCGAATGGCTGCCCTTGCACGCCGCAGGAAACCGCTCGAATTTCCAAACTCGACAACCAGATCGACGGTCTGAAGAATGTCTTCCGCCATGTCAGCCCCCCGTCACCAATGCTGGGTGGGCAGATGCTGTGACAGCGCCCAGTCGGTCCGGATGAGAGGCGACCAATGTCCGTGTGTATTCATGCGACGGCTGGTCGATCACTTGCCGCGTATCGCCCATTTCAACGACCTTTCCGAACTGCATCACGGCGACGCGGTCACACAGCTGGGCAATGACGCCGAAGTCGTGTGTTACGAAGAGCATCGAGGTGTCGAATTCTTCGACCAGATCCTTGAGCAGGCGCAGTATCTGGAGCTGGGTCGTTACGTCGAGCGCCGTCGTCGGCTCGTCTGCCAGAAGCAAACGCGGTCTCGACGCGAGCGCGCTCGCAATCAGAATTCGCTGGCGCTGACCGCCCGAGAACTGATGCGGATATCGTTCCAGTGCACCTTCGGGATCGGGTAGCTGTACTGCCCGCAGCAGATCGATCAGATGGTTCCGATATCGCTGGCGGTTGCGAAATGTGATGGGGCGCGGAGGCTCGCCCGGCAAGCCGGTCCAACGCAGGATCTCCATCATGACTCGGCCGACCCGAAACAGGGGATTCATCGCAAGCCAGGGGTCCTGCGGTATGAAGCCAATGTCGCGCCGCAGGTCTTTCGCCATTCCTGCCCCCAGCAGATCCTGTCCGCCGAGAGTGATGCTCCCGCGATCGACGCGCGCTTGCCGCGGCAGAATGCCGAGGATCGTTTTGATGAGGGTTGATTTTCCGCAACCGGACTCGCCTGCTACGCCGAGCACCTCGCCGCGCCGCAACGCCAGGTCGACACCCTTGAGGATCTGCACCAATCCATCGTCGGATTTGACCGAGAGGTGCAAATCCCGACACAGGAGCAAGATATCGCCCTGACTCATCACGTCGTTCATCGCGACCGCCTCAATCTCGGGTCGACCAAGTCTCTCAAGCCGTCGCCGAGCAGATTGAAGCCGAGCACGGTCAGCATGATCGCGAGACCGGGAAATGCCGCATACCACCAGATATCGGGTAGGTATTGGCGACTTTCGGAAATCATCAGGCCCCATTCAGGCGCAGGTGGTGTTGCGCCAATCCCAAGGAAGCCCAAGGTGGCCGCGGTCAGTATGGTGAAGCCCATACCGATCGTGGCGCGCACGATCAGCGGCGCCGCGATGTTGGGGAGGATGTGATAGACAGCTATTCTGAACGGGCTCGCGCCGAAGCCCTCGAGCGCCTCGACGAACAACGATGTACGGACACGCTGAGCTTCCGAATACGCGGTTCGGGCGAAGAACGGCCAGTATGTGAGCGACAGGGCGATCATCGCGCTTTCGACCCCCCGCGACAGAAGTTGTGCAACAGCCAGCGCGAGAATGAGTTGCGGGACTGCGAGGAATAGATCGGTCAGCCGCATGACGAGAGAAGAGCCGAAGCCGGTCGTATAGCCGGCATAGAGCCCCAACGGTATTCCGATCAGCATCGACAGGCCTACCACGCCAAGGGCGATGGCCAAGGCGGACCGGGTACCCAGGACGACGCGCGAGAATATGTCCCGCCCGAGAGCATCCGTTCCGAACCAGCTTTCCGCGCTTGGCGGGCGCAGCCGTTTGAGGATGTTGGTGCCGAACACCTGATCGGGATGGGGCATCAGCTGCCAGGCAAAGATGGCGACGACTATGACGGCGATGACGATCATCAGCCCTAGAACCGCCGGAAGGTCACGAAGCAGTTTCTTCAGAACCGGCATGCTCATTGGTCCTTCCGAATTCTCGGGTCGATCATCGCGTGCGCCAGATCAACGAGAATGTTGACCACCGCGTAGATCGCTCCGACGATGAGTGTGACGGCGAGAATGACCTTGTAGTCGGACGTCAGAATCGCCTGGACGAGATAGGAGCCCAGTCCCGGCCAGTCGAAGATTGCTTCGACGACCACAGCGCCGGAGATGAAGCCACCGAACAGCAGGCCGATCTGATTGAGCGGCGACACCAGCGAGTTGCGCAATGCGTATGGAAATATGACCCGCCAACGGGGAATGCCGACCGCACGTTCATAGGTGACGAAATCGTTCTGCAGCGTCTCGATCAGCGACGAGCGAGTGAAGCGAGCAACCGTCGCCAGGCCACCGAATGCGAGCGTCGTCGCCGGCAGGATGATGTGGCGCAGCGCCGACAGGAAGGCCTCTCCGTTCAAGGTGAGGATGGAATCCACCAGCAGCAGGCCGGTGATGGTCGGCGGCGGGGCGACGTCCAATGCGATCCTGCCTCTGAGCGGCAGCCATTCGAGATCCATGGCGAAGGCCAGTTGCAGCATGATGGCAAGCCAGAACGAAGCCATCGCCAATCCGGCGACGGTGATCAGGCGCAGGAGGTGGTCGAACCACGAATTGTGCCAAACTGCCGCCAGCGTGCCGAGGGCGATGCCGCCGATGGCGGCAACGATCAGTGCCACAAATGTCAGCTCCAGCGTGGCTGGCAACCGAAGCAGGATATCGGTGCTGATCGCGCGATTCGAATAGAGAGAAATTCCAAAATCGCCGCGCAGTGCCTGTCCCAGATAGTTGAAGAACTGCACGACGAGCGGCTGGTCGAGACCGTAGAGTTGCCTGACCGCCGCGATTTGCTCGGCACTGGCGTTTTCACCCGCCAATGCCGCGACCGGATCCGCCGGAACGATCCGCATGAGTACGAATGTGATGAGCAACAGCCCGAATAGGACGGGCACGACCAGTATTATCCGGCGGATCACAAACAGTAGCATCGAGCTCCCCGGCCCTGGAGCATTTCCGCCTTTCTCCGAATCGCGAAAATGCTCTAACTATTTGTTTTTACGTAATTCCGAAGGCAAGACCGCGATGCGGTCTTGCCGGAATTGCTCTACATGTCGGGAGACACGTTTTAGTTTTTCAGCGACAGCCAGCGGAACTCCGCGCCGGAACCAATCGGAGAAAATTTGTAGCCGGTGATCTTGTCGGACATGCCGCGCGTCTGGATGGTATTATAGATCCAGATGTCGGCGGCCTCCGCGACGACGATGCGGCTCGCTTCTTCGTAGAGAGCTTGACGCTTTTCCTGCACGGTTTCCTTGCGAGCGGCGGTGAGCAACTCGTCCACCTTCGGGTTCCTGTACCAGGAGGACGCCTTCCAGGTGCCGTGGAAGCGCGAGTCGTACATCTGGCCGATCCAGTTCTCCGGGTCGACGAAGTAGGTCGACACCCAGTGGATCCACATATCCGGTGTCGTCTCCGACGACCCCATCTGGCTGCTCAGATGCGACCAGGTCGAGGGGACGACTTCGATGTTGAGGCCAATCGATGCTGCGTCGGCTTGCAACAATTGAGCCGCAAGTGTCGCCTGCTCCAGTTCGGATTGCGTGTGCACTTGGATCTTTCGATCGATCGGTGCCCCTTCGGCCTTCGCAAGATCACAAGCTGCGCGGGCCTTGTCGAGATCGTAGCTGTAACCCTCCAGATCCTTTGGGGCGCCCCACAACGTCTTGGGGATCGGTCCGGCGTTTCGTTCGGCGATGCCGCCCATGACGACATTGATGAAACCGTCATAGTTGAAGGCATAGCTGAGGCAGCGGCGGAAGTTCACATTGTCGAATGGCGCCTTCGCATTGTTCATGCGAATGACCATGACACGCATCGACTCGTCGCGCGTCACATGCAGACCTTGTGTCTTCGTCACACGCTCGACCTGATCCGTCGGCAAGAAACCGTCGCCTGCATGGATGTCGCCGTTGAGGAGCGCGAGCAGTCGCGTCGAGTTCTCCTTGATGTAGCGTGCACGAACGACGTCGATCGGCGCGGCATTGTCGCTCCAGCCGTAGAAGTGATCCTTGAACCTGGTGAGGTCCACGACATCCTGGGGCTGATATGTCTTGGCGTCGAGGATGTATGAGCCGGATCCTGCCTGATTGGACGCAAGCCAGGCCGTTCCCCAATCACCTTGGACCTCATGGCTGCGCATGAGATCGGAATTCAGGATCGCAACGAGAGGAATGGCGGACAGGAACGGAGCATAGGGCTCGTCCAGGACGAATTCGACGGTGTGCTTATCCAGTGCCTTGACGTTCTCCAGCTTCAGATAGCTGACGAAGGCAGAGGCCGGACCACGCTTCAGGGCCAGGACACGCTGGAAGCTGTAGACCACGTCCTCTGCTGTCATGGTGGTGCCGTCGTGGAACTTGATGCCTTCACGCAAGGTAAAGGTCCAGCGAAGCGCGTCGTCCGAAACGGTGTGGCTTTCGGCAAGCCAGGTCCTCAACTCGGGCGGGTTGCCGGTGTAGCGATACAGCGTGTCATACGTATTCAGCATGTAGAGCTGCATCAGGATGTCAAAGATGACATGCGGATCGAGCCCGCTCGGCAGCACATCGGCCCAGACGAGTTCTCCTTGAGCGGGCGGCTGGGCGACAGAAGATTGCGCTCCCAGCCCGATCGTCATGGCGACGGCGGTCGTGCCGTACATGATGGTCTTGCGGACGGCTTTGAGGCCGGTCCAAACAGTCTCCAGGCAGTTCATCCTATTCTCCCCCTTCACGCAGATATGTCTTCTTCGCTTGAGCTTTCGGCCAGCTCCTGCGGCTGTGCACCAGATTGTGGGTCAGCATCAGTTCGGCAGTCTTGAGAGCGGCAATGACAGGGTTGACCACCGGCACGCCGAGCGCCTTCTCGATGTCGCCGGTCATGCCCAGGAAGGCCATGCTCATGCAGCCGAGTATCAACGTGTCGGCGCCGTCCTCCTCGATGCAACGCCGCCCGACTTCGATGATAGGCTCGAGTGGATCGGAGACGCCTCCGGCGAGGTCGGCGACTGCCACGCCGATCCCTCGCGTCGATGCATAACGAGCCGAGAGGCCGAGCTCTCTCACACGCGCGTCGCTGCGCGCCGTGCCTTCGGCCATCGGTGAAATGATCGAGAAGCGGTAACCGAGATGAAGAGCCAGGGCCATCGCGCTCTCACCTGGCGCGATGACCGGAATGTCCACGGATTCCCTTATCGCGGTGAGAGCCGGGTCGCCGAAACAACCGACGATGGCGGCTGCTGCCCCCGATGCCGCGCCTTCGACAATTCCTTCGAGAATGGCGGGTCCGGCCAGAACCGCATCGGTGTCACTTTCGATGGATGCACGACCTGACCGGGTAGGCTGTACAACGACATCGAACCCATCTGCTGCGTGAGCTGCAAGGAACTTTGTCCTGCGCTGGACTTCAGCGGCTCCGGCCGTGAGGTCCAGTGGGGCGACCAGCTGGTAATGGATCTTGCCGCGCATCACTTCACATCCAGTCGCGCATGCAGATCTTCGATCAGTCGCAACGAGTCCGACAGAGTATCAGCGACCCGGTTCCGCGAGCGAACGAGCCCGGTCTCCAGCATCCACCGGTCTTCCCCGTCCTTCAGTGTCGCAAGCTTCGGCACGTCGTAAAGGCACGGGATCATCGTCGTCTGGGGGGTATAGCCATACGGGTCATGCCCATATGTTCCGATTGCAGTGCTCTGGAGCGGCACGAGCAGTCGGCTGAGGCGCTTGAAACAGCTGTTGATCAGCCTGGCGGCTTCTTCATTGCCTTTGCCTTCTGCGAACGCCTTGCGATGGCATTCGGCAGTCGCATCCAGCCGTTCGGTGCCCGTCGCGAAAACCTTGGCCTGACGGAGTGCGCTGTCGAGGCCGACAGAAGCTCCGGCCGGGGCGAGCTGGGTCAGCCTGTCGATGATCTGGCCTGCCACATCCTGGTAGCGGAACGGCAAGATCGGCGCAGTGCAGAGTTCCCACAGATATGCCGCGTAGATCTCGATATGGGTCTGCATCCACCCCCAGTCCAGCTTGTCCAAGGTGTTGTGGACCGAGTGGTGCCACCAGCCGAGCGAGGCAAGCGCGGTGTCCTTCAATTCCTGCTCGGTGAAACTGCCCTCTCCATGGAACATGGGAATGCCCATGCCGAAGAACGATGAATCTCCGTTCTTGACGGCCCGCTCCCAGACGGCTTCACGCCCGCCAAGCAGCTGCTTTTCGATCCGCTGATGGAAGCTCTTCAGTTCCGCATTCGAGGCGGTTTCCCATCGTGTGGTGGTTCCTGCACATGCAGGCTGATCGATCTGAAGATAGGCAACCGCATTTGCCCGCAACCGATCCCAGTTTCGATCGGCGAACCAGGCAGATCCCGCCATGGTGCCTGTTTCGTGCGCTGTCCAGAAACCGAACACTGCGCCCCGGCGCAGATGCTGACGATTCGCGTTGATTATTCTGGCAAGCTCGATCAGGCAGGCGCTTCCGGCCGCATTGTCGGTCGCCTGCTCGCCCGGCCACGAATCCTGGTGACCGCCGACGAGCACGAAGTCCTCGAACTCCGGACTGGCTTCAGGAGCTGCAACTTCACCAACGGTGATCTGGACAGGGTACCAGCCATTGTCGACATAGGTCTTGAACCAGACCTCAACCGAACCTTCCGCGCAAAGTCGCTTCAGTTCCAGGCCTGCCACCCGAGCAATCCCAATGCATGGGATGCTGGGCATTTCGGCTTCGTAGTTTTGAGGGGTCGGGTTGCCCCAGACCGGCTTGACGGATCCAAACGGCACCGCCTCATTTTCCGGGTGTCCCCAGTTCATCATGACCGCGCCAATGGCACCCTTCAGCGCGGCGATGCGCTGCTTTTCATGTCGTGCCGGTGCGTAGGACAGCTCCGTGAGGATGATTTTTCCGCGAACGTCGATGCCTTCGTAGTCCGAAAACGCCCCGGAGCCGACATAGATCAATTCGCCCCCGACGCCCTCGCCGGGAGTGAGAGTGCTATGCCCGAGGGTATTCGCTTCGATCGAATACTCGGCCGGCGATCGAACCGTGAAATCGGCATGTTCGGGGAAACTGACGATTGCCGGCAATTCGTGGATCTCAGCATTTGTCACGCCGACGCCGTGCAACGCGTCACGGCTGTACTCAGCCATTTTGCGCCCATTCTCTGATCCTGCCGCTCGATAGGGGATCTTCGTGATCCGTTCGACATGCGCACGCACATTGTCTGAAGACGGCTTATCCAGAAGAGCTGGCTGGTTCATGGCATTGCCTTTTGTCTGACACTCTGACAATTAGGCTGTCAGTTCAGAGTGAAGATTGTCAAGGGCCTTTCTGAGGGCCGGCTCAGAAATGATCAGGAGAGAGACGGCAATGACGGAAAGCCAGACAATGCGAGCCTATGCCTACTTCGCATTCGGTGAGGCGGAACAGGTGCTGGTGCCCGTGGAGGTTCCGATCTCGCGACCCCAGCGCAGGCAAGTCCTGGTGAGGCTGCATGCTTCAGGCCTGAATCCTCACGACGTCAAAAGGCGCTCCGGCTGGCTTGGTGGGCGGGTCCCGGCGGAAGGCATCATTCCGCATAGTGATGGAGCAGGTAGCGTCGTCGACGTCGGCGCTGACGTTTCTCCCGACTGGATCGGTGCGCGCGTGCTGGTCTTCGGAGCGGGGCATCATGGTTACCATGGAACCGCGGCGGAATACGTGCTGCTGCCCGTCGAGAACATCCTCCGAATTCCAGATGCGCTCGGCTTTGTCGAAGCCGCCGCGCTCGGGGTGCCTGGCATAACCGCCTGCTATGCCGTCCTTTCGGGCAGACCTGTCGCAAACAAATGGGTTTTGGTGCACGGAGGCGCCGGCGCGGTCGGCCGGGCTGCGGTTGACGTCGCCAGTTGGTGTGGCGCGCGCGTTATCGCGACCGTCAGCTCCCAATCGAAGGCAGACGTCGCGCAAGCTGCCGGTGCGGAAGTCGTGTTGAACTACAAGACCTGCAATGTCGCCACGGCTGTCGCCGAGGTCACGGGAGGAAGAGGCGCCGACCTCGTCGTGGACGTGGATTTCGGAGCGAACCTGTTACTCGATGCGCAAAGCGTTGCGGAAAACGGACGGGTCGCGTCCTATTCATCGACCAGCAACCGAACACCGACGCTGCCCTACTATGACTTTGCGATGAAGGGTGTGACGCTGCACTTTGTCCAGGCAATGAACATTCCAGATGATGCCGCAAGGCAGGCCTGCGATGTGATCTCGTCGATGGTCCATCGAGGGCGCTTGCGGTCGAGCGTAGAGCATACGCTTGATCTGGCACGTATCGCTGAAGGCCATGCCCTGCTGGAGACTGGCGCGGCAGGAGCGAAGGTTGTATTTCTCAATTAAGGCTTTCACTCATCAGGCTACCGCACGTCTTTGCCGTCAATCTCGTTGACCGCATATGTACCTGTGTACTCTCAAGTACGGAAAGAAATCTTCATGGCAATCGACTCTCTGAGGTTAGTCGGACCACCGGTTCTGGTACGCGAGCAAGCGTTCGAGAGCTTGCGCACGGCGATAATCACCGGCGAAATAGCTCCCGGTACACGTTTGATCGAACGCGAGCTTTGTGAGGCATTAGGTATCAGCCGCGCCTCTGCCAGAGAGGTTCTTCGGCAGTTGGAAGCCGAGCGATTGCTGGTGATCGAGCCAAGAAAGGGTCCGCGCGTTGCGACTCTTTCGAGGAAGCAGGCAAAAGAAATCTATGAATTGCGCCTGATCCTTGAACGGCGGATCGTCGAGCATTTTACCGAGGTGGCGTCTGACGCCGAAGTCGCAGCAGCACGCAAGATCTATGAAGAGCTCTGCGAGGCAACAAGGCAACCGCAAGTCATCAATCTCGTCTCTTTGATGGTAAAGCTGACAAACCATATGGGTCGGGTATCTCAGGACGAGATCGTCTTGGAGATATTCAATCACCTCAATGCAAGGATCAGTGCCTTGCGCGTGACTTCGGTGTCAAAGGCAGGACGGCGCGAAGAAAGCTTGAAAGAGATCGGGGAGATCATTTCGGCAATCGAAGAACGCGATGCAGAACGGGCTGGCCGCGCGGTCGAAGTCTATGTCAAGAACGCCGAGAAGGCGGCACTCGAACGTCTGGATGTGATCGCCAATCCGACTTGATTCACGATCGGAGGCAATGCGTGATGCCTATGCCGTCAACGATGTTGTCGAGCCCCGTGGCCGTAAGTGCAATCGCCTGGACGAGGCGCTCACAGTGCCCGATGCAATGCCCGTGATGTCTCGGCCACCCGCAGATGGAGCAATATCAGCACAAAATGGGCGGCGGGTTGCGACCGGGAAGGACAGGAACTGCGGCGAATCCGTGGTTCGGGAAAAAACGGTGACGCCCCGGCGCATTGCCCCGCGACGGAGAACGGGCTCCTGCCGGACCGTCGCCGACGGATGCGGCGGTCGTATTCCCGGACGGGTGGTGTAAGCTGCCTCGACCCAGCAGAGAGAACCCATGAGCCACATCAGCAGTCTGAGCCGATTGTCCACCCCTTCTCTCGTCGTCGACGAAGCGATCATGGCGCGCAACATCAATCGTCTCGACGATTGCCTGTCGAGGCTCGGGGTTTCGGGCCGACCGCATCTGAAGACGGTCAAGTCCGTGGATGCGGCGAGACAGGTGATGGCCAGGGCGAAGGGCGCCACGGTCTCGACCTTGCGGGAGGCCGAGGTCTTTGCCGAGGCCGGCATCGCCGACATCCTCTATGCCGTCGGCATCACACCGCAGAAATTACCGCGGGTGCTGGCGCTGCGCGCCACAGGATGCGACCTGATCGTGCTTCTCGATTCAACTGCCCAGGCTGAGGCTGTGGCGCTGGCGTCGCGCGAGGCCGGACAGGCGATCCCTGCCGTGATCGAGATCGACAGCGACGGCCATCGCGCCGGGCTGCGGCCAGGCGACCCGGCGATCCTGGAGATCGCAGGGATCCTGGCGTCGGGTGGCGCGGAACTCCGAGGCGTCATGACGCATGCCGGCGGCAGCTATGGTGCGAAAGGCGAGGCTGAACTCGTCGCCTTCGCCGAGCGCGAGCGCGATGCCGTCGTGGCTGTCGCGACGGCGCTGCGGGCGGTCGGCCATGTCTGTCCGGTGGTCAGCGTCGGATCCACGCCGACCGCACATTTCGCCCGCGATCTGACCGGGGTCACCGAGGTCCGTGCCGGCGTGCATGTCTTCTTCGATCTGGTGATGGCGGGCATCGGCGTCTGCGCGGTCGAGGACATCGCCTTGTCGGTTCTGACCACGGTGATCGGCCACCAGAAGGAGCGCGGCTGGATTCTGGTCGATGCGGGGTGGATGGCCATGTCGCGCGATCGCGGGGCCAGGCGGTAGACCGGGGGTACGGGCTCGTCTGCGACATCGAGGGTCACGTGATCGACGACCTCGTCGTTATCGGCGCCAATCAGGAGCACGGCATAATCGCCCTGCGCTCCGGCAGTCACGCCAGGCTACCCGATCTCCCCGTCGGAACCATGCTGCGGATCCTGCCAAATCACGCCTGTGCGACGGCCGCGCAGTTCGACGGCTACGAGGTGATTCCGACGGCTGGTGACGGCCCGCTTCAATATTGGCCGCGTTTCCGGGGTTGGTAGGCAGATGTCGCGAGGAATTTGCCTGCCATTGTCGAAATCGAGGGGATGCCGGCGACCAGTGGCGTAAGCAAACTATGGGAGGTCTCCGATGAAATATGTCTGCCTGGTCCATGTCGACGGCGAGGCCATGGCCGCTTTGTCGGCCGAGGAGGGCAAGAAGCTCACCGACGATTCGATCGAGTTCGATTGGGAGATGCGAAGGCGCGGCCATCTCGTCCTGGCGCAGCCGCTGCAGTCGCCAGAGACCTCGGCGGTGGTGCGCGTCCGTAATGGCAGGATGTCGAGCACCGACGGACCCTATGTCGAGACCAAGGAATTCCTCGGCGGCTTCTTCCTTGTCGAGGCGCGTGACCTCAACGAGGCGATCAGCCTGGCCGCTGAGAGCCCGATGGCCGCGATGGGAAGCATCGAGGTCAGGCCGACGCTGGAGCAGACCCACAGCGTGACGGGTGAGATGCGTCCGACGCCCGGCGCCGCTTCCTGAACCTGCCCGGCCGGGCGCAACGTCACTTGCCTTTCCGCCTGCCGATGTGGAACTGTCCACGGCGACGAGGACAGATCTGCAGGAGCGACGATGGCATTCGAGTATGTTGATGTAGATGAGGCGATCGGCCGGGGCGGCCTGCGCATGGTCGTCGTGGGCGGCATACCGAGCCCCTGGGGCGAAGCCGCCAAGGGCATTTTGCACATCAAGGGCATCGACTGGACCGCCGTCCGGCTGGCTTATGACAACGAGGCGCTGAAGGGGTGGGCAGGGCAGCGCAGCGGTCCGGTGGCGATCTATGAGGGCGAAAGGCCGCGCGATCGTTGGGACGACATCCTGATGCTGGCGGAACGACTGGCGCCGGAACCGTCGCTGCTGCCGCGCGATCCGGCCGAGCGCGCGCTGGTCTTCGGCCTCTCGCATGAGATCTGTGGCGAGGGCGGCCTTGGCTGGGCGCGCCGACTGCAGCTCGTGCATATGGGCCTGGCCCAGGTCGGCGGCTTCCCAGCGCCGGTGGCGAAATATCTGGGCAGGAAGTACGGCCACAGCCCCGAGGCCGGTGCGGCCGCGGCCGCACGGGTCGCCGAATTGCTGGGCATGCTGGCGTCGCGCTTGAAAGCCCAACGCGATGCAGGCAGTTCTTTCCATGTCGGCAATGGACTGACTGCGGTGGATGTCTACAGTGCCGCTTTCATCGGCATGTTCTCGCCCTTGCCGGAGGCGCAATGCGCCATGGACCCTGCAACCCGCAAAGTCTTCGAGACATCAGACGCCTCGACAGACGCGGCGCTCGATCCCATCCTGTTCGAACATCGCGACAGGATCTATGCGGATTGGTTGGAATTGCCGCTCTCCTTGTGAAGGCGGCCGGCCAAGCGACGGCTGCCGGGCGATGCGAGCGCTGCCTTTCGCATGATTCTGCTGGACATACGCCGCCGACGAAGTGTTGATGAGCGAAGCGAAAGCCACGGCACCAGCCGGCGCAAGCCGGGTGGTGCGCCGACGGCCATGAAGGAAGGCTCGTGAACCGCAACGCCGTCCTCATCCTGTTGGCGATCGGCGCGACGGTCGCCTTCGCCTTCGTCCTGACGGTCGTCTGGCAGGCCATCTTCTGGGCGGTCGTGCTCGGCGTCCTGTTCCGTCCGGTGATGAAATGGATGGAGACGCGTCTGTCCGGCCGCCATGGTCTCGCCGCGGCGCTGACGGTGCTGCTGATCATCGTCTTCGTCCTGCTCCCGATCTTCGTCCTCGGCTCGATGATCCTTGCCGAAGGCGCATCCTTTTATGCCCGCATCCAGAGCGGCGAGGTGGATCCCAACGCCATTTTCCGTTGGCTGCAGGGCCTGCTCCTGCCTGAGATCGGTCAATGGCTGAACAAGGTCGGGATCGATCTCGGCACCATAACCGAGCGGCTGCAGACGGCGGTGCTGCGCGGCGGCGAGTTCGTTCTGTCCCTGCTGCTCGGCGCGGGCCAGAACGCGGCAGCCTTCGTGATAAACTTCTTCCTGACGCTTTATCTGCTGTTCTTCATCTTCCGCGACGGTGACGGCATCTATCGCGCCATCTTCCAGGCGGTTCCTCTGCCGGACGACCAGAAACAGCGCCTCTTCAGCAAGTTCGCCGAGGTGTCGATCGCCACGCTCAAGGGAACAGCCATCATCGGCCTCGTCCAGGGCGCTCTCGGTGGCGCCATCTTCGCTGTTCTCGGTATCGGTGGATCGGTCTTCTGGGGCGCGGTGATGGCGCTGGTCTCCGTCGTTCCGGCGGTGGGCTCGGCGCTGGTCTGGGTGCCCGCTGCGCTGATCCTCATGGCCGGCGGGTCCCTGGCCAAAGGCCTGATCCTGCTGGCCTATGGCGTGCTCGTGATCAGCATGGCCGACAATCTTCTGCGGCCGATCGTCGTCGGCCGGCAGGCGAGCATGCCCGATTATCTCGTGCTCGTTTCCACCATCGGCGGGCTCGGCGTTCTGGGCCTCAGCGGCTTCGTGCTCGGCCCGGCGATCGCCGCACTCTTCGTCGTCGTCTGGCAACTCTTCACGGAAGAGCACGTCCTGCGCTGACTATGCCGTTCTCGGCGTCATGCGACGCTTGAATGTTCGACTGATGAGGCCACTTTGCCAACGGTCGATCTTCCGACCGTTGGAGCGCGCGACCGCGCGTCGCGCCGGTTGCCGCGAAAGCCAAGCGGCCCGGATGGGCCGCGCCGGCGATTGAGGCCCCAAGAACTAAGTGACCGCTGCCCGCACCGCGAAGCGTTGGTCCTTCCAGGCTTCGCTGCGGAGGATCTCTTCCAGGATCTCGACAGCCCGCCATACGTCCTTGAAGCCGATATAGAGCGGGGTGAAGCCGAAACGCATGGACGAGGGAGCGCGGAAGTCGCCGATCACGCCGCGGTCGATCAGCGCCTGCATCACCTCATAGGCATGCGGGTGCTCGAACGACACCTGGCTGCCGCGCTTGTTGCCGTCGCGCGGGCTTTCGAGCTCGAGGCCGTAGCTGCCGCACTTCGCCTCGACGAGCTGGATGAACAGGTCAGTGAGCGCGATGCTCTTGGCGCGGAGCGCGGCCATGTCGACCTCGTCCCAGATGTCGAGCGAGCCCTTCAGCGCCCGCAGAGACAGCATCGGCTGCGTGCCGCATTGGAAGCGGCGGATGCCGGCGTCGGCGGCATAGCTCTGCTCGAAGGCGAAGGGCCGGGCGTGGCCCCACCAGCCGCTGAGCGGCTGGCTCGCTTCGGCGAGATGCCGCGTCGCGACATAAATGAAGGCCGGCGCGCCCGGGCCGCCGTTCAGATATTTGTAGGTGCAGCCAACGGCGAAATCGGCCTTCGCGCCGTCGAGATCGACCGGCAGCGCGCCGGCGGTGTGGCAAAGGTCCCAGACGACCAGCGCGCCTGCGTCATGCGCCTTCTTCGTCAGTGCCGCCATGTCGCGCAGCGCGCCCGACTTGTAGTTGACATGGTTGACCAGAACGACCGCCACGCTCTCATCGATCAGCGCCTCGATATCAGGCGCGTCGACGCCTTCGAGGCGCAGCACAGTACCCGGCCGTGTCGAGGCCACGCCTTCGGCCATGTAAAGGTCGGTCGGGAAGCTGCCGCCCTCGGCCACGATGACCGAACGCCCGGGACGCAGCCCTATTGCCGCATGCAGCGCCTTGTAGATGTTGATCGAGGTCGTGTCGCAGACCACAGTCTGGCCGGATGCTGCGCCGATCAGACGACCGATCCGGTCGCCAAGTTCGACGGGCATGTCGAACCATCCGGCCTTGTTCCAGCTACGGATCAGGCCCTGTCCCCATTCTTCCCTGGCGGCCTGCTGTAGCTCGGCGAAGGCAGCCGGCGAGGCTGCACCCAGCGAGTTGCCGTCGAGATAGATGAGGTCCTCTGGAACGACGAAGCGGTCGCGCATGGGCCGCAGCCGGTCGGCTTCGTCCATCGCCTCGACCGCGGCGAGATCGGGTACTACGTTCATGATGCGGGCGGGCCTCTGTTATTCTCGAACGGTTTCGCGTGCGGGGGCCGGACCGCGGCTGCGGCGCAGGCTGGGGAGCGCCAGCATGGCGAGCACGAACAGGCCGGTGGCGAGCTTGAGGTCCGGCGGCGGCATGCCTGCGGCGAGGCAGAGCGAGACGAGCTGGTAATAGACCACCGCGCCGACGAAGGGCGCCGCGAGCTGGCGCAGCACTGTCTGTTTGCCGATGATGGCCTCACCGATCATCAGCGCGGCCAGGCCGTTGATGAGGATGCCGAGCCCCATATTGACGTCGGCGAAGCCCTGCGACTGAACCATCAGGGCTCCTGATGTCGCCGAGAAGGCGCTGGCGAGGCCGACGCCGCCGATCGTGGCTGCCCACACATTGATGCCCTGCGCCTCGGCCATGTCAGGATTGGCGCCGACGGCGCGGATCGCCGTGCCCTTCTCGGTCTTGAAGAACAGGTTGAGCAGCACGAAGACGAGAAGCCCGATGAGGCCGGCGACCACGATCTTGCTCGCGGGGAAACCGGGCTGGGTGAAGGGCGCCCAGTCGAACACCGTCGGCGAGCCGAACACCGACAGGTTCGACTTGCCCATGATGCGCAGGTTGATGCTGTAGAGCATCGTCATCATGAGGATGCCGGCCAGCAGCGTATGGATGCGGAAGCGCAGATGGATGAAGGCCGTGCAGCAGCCGGCCAGGAAGCCGGCGATCAGCGCGACCGCGATCGCCGTCAGCGGCGAGGCGCCGGCAGCGAGCAGCACGCCGCACACGCAGCCGCCCAGCGGGAAGGCGCCCTCGCTGGTGAGGTCGGGGAAGTTGAGCGTGCGGAACGGGATCATGATCCCGAGCACGACGAAGGCGAGGATGAGGCTCTGCGCCAGCGTGACGGGGATGAGCGAGACGAAGCTCGACAGGACGGTCTGGACGAAATCCATGGTCTTCTAGCTCGCGAGCAGCATGCGGTCGGTCTTGACAGCGAAATGGCCGATCAGGTCGGGCACGGTGATGCTCGCCTTTTCCTCGCCCGAGATCTCGAGACGGACCTTGCCGGCGTCGAGCATGATGACGCTGTGCCCGTAATCGACGGCGTGCTGCATATTGTGGGTCACCATCAGCGTGGTCAGCTTCAGCGCCTCGACGGCGCGCACCGTGGCCTGCATGACGATGTCGGCCGTGCGCGGGTCGAGTGCCGCGGTGTGCTCATCGAGCAGCAGCAGTTCCGGGGACCCGCCGACCGCCATGATCAGCGACAGCGACTGGCGCTGGCCGCCCGAGAGCAGTTCCACGCGGGTGTTCAGACGGTTCTCAAGGCCGAGCCCGAGCAGTGACAGCCGCTCCTTGTAGTCGGCGAGGCGCTTCGCATTGAGCCCCTGGCGCAGGGTGCGCTTCTTGCTGCGCAGTTCGGCCAGCAGCATGTTCTCGGCCACCGTCATGCTGGCGGCGGTGCCGCGCATCGGGTCCTGGAACACGCGGGCAAGCCGCATGGCGCGCTTGTGCACGGGCATGTCGGTGACGTCGTCGCCATTGATGACGATCTTACCGGAATCCAGCACCAGTGCCCCGGAGATGGCATTGAGCATGCTGCTCTTGCCGGCGCCGTTCGAGCCGATGACGACGCCGAATTCGCCTGTGGCGAGCGACAGGTTCAGCCCGTCGAGCGCGATCTTTTCGTCGGGCTGGCCCTTGTAGAAGACTTTTCGTGCAGATCGGATTTCTAGCATCCGTATCCTCCCGGATAGGCGGCGGCGCCGTTTCGCGCCACCACCCGTTTCGACGAAGCCGACACTATCAGTCGACGATGCACTTGCAGTCGGCGAGCGAAGCAGGGATCTCGATACCGAAGGCGGCCATGGCCTTCTTCGAGATCGTCGCGGCATGGTCCTCATAGGCCGGACGCGACGGGGCGATGGTCTTCGGGTCCTTGCCCTTCAGGATCTCGGCCGCGATCTTGCCGGCGTTGATGCCGACCTGCTCGTAGTTGACCGCGAAGCTCGCCGGCACGACACCGTCTCGCACCGCGTTGTCGTCGGCATTGACCACCGGAATACCGGCCTGACGTGCCGCGGCGGCCACGGCCGGGATGGCCGGCTGGATCAGGTTCGAGGTCGGACCGTAGATCACGTCGACCTTGCCAGCCAGCGACGCGATGCGCTGCTGGATGTCATTGACGTTGTCGATACCCACTTCGACGACCTCGAAGCCCGCAGCCGGCGCAGCTTCTTTGATCTTCTCTATGAGCGCGACGTCATTGGCCTCACCGGGGTTGTAGGGAACGCCGAAGCGCTTGGCGTTCGGCAGCAGTTTCTTGGTGAACTCCATCACCGCCTTGACGTCCTGAAGGTCCGTGGCGCCGGTCATGCCGTCGTCTCCGGCATCCCAGGATGGGACGAGCTTGGCCGCGACCGGATCCGTGACCGCCGAGAAGACGATCGTTATGCCCGAGCCGGCCAGCGCCTTCTTGGCGATCTGCGACACAGGCGTGGTCACCGTATACATCAGCTTCGGCTGGTCGGCCTGCAGCTTGGCGATCATCTGCGGCACCAGCGAGGCGTCGAAATTGGTGTGGCTCTCGGTGTAGGTGACGTCCTTGCCATCGACATAGCCGGCGTCGGCCAGGGCCTTCTTGAACCCTGCGATCGCGGCGTTGAGCTGCGGGTGCTCGCCGAAATTGGCGATGCCGATCTTGATCGGGTCGGCGACAGCGGCGCTGACACCCGCGACCAGCGCGCCGGCGAGCAACAGGCCCGACAGCAGGCCGGATTTCAGCTTATTCATGAATTCCTCCCAGATTCGAGAACGCGCCGTTCTTTCCGGAACGGCAGCTTGGCGAGGATCATGCGCTGGCCGGCGGAACGATGTCAAGATTATATATAATCCTTGCGATCGGGCCTCCTGATATATAATCATTGCACCGGTCAGCGTGCCGATGCCAGCCAGTGAACGACGACGATGCAGGACGACGAGCATTCCTCGAAGACGGAAGCGGCCTACCGGCTGCTGCGCCGTGACATCCTGACGACGCGGCTGATGCCCGGCGCGCCGCTCAAATTCAGCGCGCTGCGAAGTGCATACGGACTGGGCTGGACACCCCTGCGGGAGGCTTTGTCACGGCTGGAGGCCGAGCGTCTCGTCACCGCCGTCAGCAATCGCGGTTTCGCCGTGGCTCCCGTCTCCCGTGAGGAACTCGAAGATCTGGCGCGAGCGCGCATGGTGGTCGAGCTGCCGCTCCTGGCGGAATCCATCGAGAAAGGCGACGGCGACTGGGAAGCAGCCGTGGTGACCGCTCACTACCGGCTGTCGCGCTGCAAAACTGCCGTGGATGACCCTTCTGACGAGGCCGTTGACGAATGGGACGAGAAGCATGAAGCCTTTCACGCCGCCTTGTTGAGTGCTGCGACGTCGAGCTGGCTCCTGCATTTCCGCTCGACCATCGCCGACCAACTGCGCCGCCATCATCGTTTCCTCGGCTTGTCGCCGACGCTGCGTGCGGCGGCCGGCATGAAAGACGGCTACGAGGCGGCTGTCGCAGCCTTGCGCGAGGCCATAGCCATCGACAGCCATACCGAACTCATGCAGGCCGCGCTCGACCGTGACGTAGAGCGATCCAAGGCGCTGATGGCCGCCCATATCGGCTACACCATGCATGTCTATGTGCACAGTGCCGACGACGGACGGCCGGCATCTGGCGGTATGAAGGCCCGTCCGGCGGCCGAATGACGGGCCCATTCGGATAGCCGATCGGACGTTGCTCGGGTCATCTCGCCTTGCGGCTTCGGATCGATCGGCTTCGCAACTGGCTGCTACGCTTTTGCAGGACTGCTCTATATCACCCAGGCACGTCGTATCCGCTCCCGTAGATCGCTCATCCGTGCCACGGATTCGTTGGCAAAAACGAAGCGCAGATAGCGGCCCGCCCGATCTGGATTCCCCCAGCCCGTCATGGGTGTTGCTGCGATCGCGGCATCGTGGAACAGCCGTTGAGATGCTGCTTCCGGGGTCATCCCCATGGCCATGGTATCGATGAGCAGGGACCATCCTCCATCCGGCGCCACGATGGGAAGGTCGTGCAATTGCTCGAGGATGAAATCGCAGCGCTTTTTCCACTCGGCGGTCGCTTCGGCGACACCGTCGCCTTTTGCCAGGAGAGCGGCGGTCGCCCCGGGCATCGAGATGCCGACCTGACAAACGACATTGGACAGGCTCACCAAGCCAATATCGCCCATGACCTTCTGCGGTCCGACAACCCAGCCGACCCGCCAGCCGATCATTCGATATTCCTTGGAAATGGAACCGACCGTTATGACGCGATCGGCCATCCCCTCGAGCGACGCCGGGTGAATGACCGGCGCGTTTGTGAACAAGATACGCTCCATTGCCGCGTCATGGAGGATCCAGGCATCGGTTCGCTCCGCGATTTTTCCGATTGCCTTCCATTCTTCGGCCGTATGGACGAGTCCGGTCGGCATGGATGGGCTCATCGTCAGGATGAGGCGGGTCTTGGGGCTCGCAGCGTCCTGAAGTGCGTCAAGATCCAGTCGCCAGCGTCTACCCTCGATGACGAGCGGAACGAGGCGGGGAACGCCGCCGGCAAGGCGGATGCGATTCAACAGACCAGCATAGGCGGGATCGGTGATGATGACCTCGTCACCCGGTTCGAGCAAAGCCAGGAGAGCATTGAGGATGCCCGACAGTCCGCCGGCGCAGACCATGCATTCCGTTTCCGCGTCATAGGTCCGGCCGGCGACCGCCGCGACACGCTCGACTGCCGCGCGGCGCAGTTCGTGCTGCCCAAGGAACGGCAGATAGCTGTTGGCATCGTCCCGCCCAACCGCCGCGATTGTGGCTCGGATCGCATCTTCCGGTGGGCGAATGTCCGTGTCGAGATTTTCCAGTCGAAGGATGTCGGAGCGCTTCGCCGCGTCCGCGGCATTTCCCATTCGATCGACCCCGATTCCGGGGATGCCGGAGAGCCTTGTTACGACCATCACTCGCTCCATTAGAATCCAATATCAATAATTGGATACAAAAATGAAGATTGTTGGTCAACTCGTGAGCCGCTATATGGTCGTCCTCGATGACGACGGATTCGGGCAAACGAGGCGGCAAGGCGCAGCAATTGGCGTCCGAGATCCGCAAAGCGATCATAGAAGGCGCATTCCAGGCGGGGGACGCGCTCAGGCAGGAAGAACTGGCTCTCACATACGGCGCCAGTCGCATGCCTATCCGCGAGGCCTTGCAGGTGCTCGCCCTCGAAGGCCTGATCCGTCTGGAACCAAACAAGGGAGCGGTCGTGTCGCCGCTCGATGCCGATGAGTTGAGGGAGAATTTCGAGATGCGCGAGGCTGCCGAATGCCTCGCTCTGCGTCTCGCGGTGCCTCACCTGACGAACGCCCAGCTGGACGAAGCGACGGACATCCATCAAAAGATCGCGAGCTCCGATCCTCGGTCGCAGGCCGCGCTCAACCGCACCTTCCATCTGAAGCTGTACGCTCCCTGCTCGAGGCCTCGGCTGCTCGCACACATTGCCGGCCTTCATGACATCGCGGAACGCTACCTGCAGTTCACATTGGGAAGGCTGGCTTATGTCGAGACATCGGCCGAAGAACACGCGGCCATTCTGGATGCATGTTATCGCCGGGACAGCGCGGCCGCCGTCGGGCTGCTCTCGTCGCACATCACGATGGCCGGGCAGGTCTTGAGCGAATACCTGGCCTCATCGCGCAAATAGGCGTCGATGTCGCGAGGCGAGCGGCCGATTGGCACCTCGTTGCCTGATGCCGCAGCCGAGCCGCCATCGAAGCGGTCACGCGGTATGATCAAAACGACTTCATGACACCCACCGTGTGGCAGCGCTGGAGATCGAGGGCGGCGAACACTCACTGATACTCCAAGCTCGGATACCAGTCGGTGCCGCGTCCTTCAGGCGTATTGTCGAGAATGATCCAGAGCGGCATCAGGTCGGGCGCCCCGCGCGGGTCCTGGCCCGGATCGGCCATCGCCCCGCCCATCTCGCCGCTCCAGAAGTGGCGGATCGTGCCGTCCCTTCGGGAAAATACGGTGAAGCCGGGGACGTCGGCGTCGTCTCTGCTCACATAGTCGCGGGTATAGTCGCCGGTAAGGTCGGAATAGAGCTTCAGGCTCCTCCAGCCGCGTTCCTTCTTGAATGCGACGAGCCGCTCGATCGGCGAGCGTGCGACCATGGCGAAACCGACGCGCTGCTCGATGTCAGCGGCCTCGCCGTCCCACGCGCTCATCAGCGCCGTGCACATGGGGCAAGGTCGCGCACGTTGAGGGCCGTACATGTAGTTGTAGACGACGAGCGTGTCCTTGCCGCCGAAAAGATCGGCCAGTCCCACCTCGCCGTCTTCGCCTTCGAAGCAGTAATCCCTGGCCACCTCGCCTCCGGGCGGCAGGCGGCGGCGCAGTTCCGCCACGCGCTCTATGTGGCGGCGCAGCTCGATTTCTTCCGCGAGCAACGCATTGCGGGCCCCGCGATATGCATCGCTCTCGTTGGGGAAACGGATCGTGTTGGCGGCCGCCAGTTCCTCGGCCGGCCGAAGTCTCTCATCAAGGGTCATGGCACGTCCTTTCGGTTGTCGGAGCCGGCATCGCGCCGCCTCTCCTCATGGTCGGCCGGCGCGCCGGGAATTCGACGAGCCGGCTGGCGAAAGTCGGACGGACGTTAATGCGGTCCTTATGTCTGGGGTTGCGCGCCTCTCTCGAATTCCTATGCGATCGCAGGCTATCCCAGCAGATGTCGCGGCCCTGGCCGCGGAACAGAGTTGGTGCCTCATGTACAGAACCCCGACGCGGTTTCGCCTGGCCCCCCGGGTCGGCCGCCGTATTCCGACGGAATATTTTGTCCTTGCCAATCTTCAGTTCGAGGGAGCCGTCATCGGCTACCTCGCCGGCCGGCCGATCCGCGAGACGGTCGTGGATGGACACGGGATACGATACCGCTACGCCGGCCTGGCGCCGCGCGACGTCGATGGCCGCCTCGATGTGGATTCGCTGCTGTCAGGCGAATGGGTCGTCGATCCCGGGCTGGTCTACACCATGGAAAAGTCATGCGCGCCGCGCTGAGGCGAGCCGCGCCGGGTCGTCAGGAGGCGGCCCGGCCCGATCCCACCCTTTTCGCTGATCGCCTCGGCGCTGTCGCCATGCTGCGGGAGCACCACGTCTGGCAGGCGGTGAAGACATTCCTGCCGGACCGATCCGAGGTTCCCGCCGGCGCTCGACGGCGTTTCGCCAGGCTGATGGATGCCGACGCGCTGGTCGATGCCGTCCTGGTGTTGATGGCCTCGGCCGTGCCGCCCCGATCCGTCGAGTCGGTGACCCGGGATGCCAGGCGCTGGACCTGCATCGTCCGGGTCGGGCAGGCGTCGGGAGCGCCCGTCTTCAGTGCCGGTCATATCGACCTCGCCGCAGCCATGTTCGCAGCGTTCCTGCTCACACTTGCAGAAGATCCCGATGATCCCGAAGCCGTCGACAGCCGTCCCCATCGCGCAGCGTGAGCGGATCGGCGGTGCGATCACCGCACTGGTCACGCCCTTCATCGACGGGTGCGTCGATCACGCCGCACTGGCGGAGCTCGTCGGATGGCAGATCGGCGAGGGCATCAACGGACTGGCGCCGGTCTGGGTCGCGGGGGAGGCGCCCACCTTGTCGACTGAGGAACGGATCGGGGTGATCCGATGCTGCGTCGAAGCCGCGGCCGGTCGCGTGCCCGTGCTGGCCGGTATCTGCGCCAACGCTACCGACCAGGCCGTCGCGCAGGCGATGGGCGCCCACGCGGCCGGCGCCGATGCGCTTCTGCTTGGCGCGCCCTTCTACAACCGGCCGGGCCAGAGGGGCCTGCGCTCCCACATCGAGGCTGTCGTGCGTGCGGTAGATCGCCCTGTCGTGATCTGCAACGAGCCCGGCCGCGCGGCGATCGATCTGACCGCCGAGACCCTAGACCAACTCGCTGCCTTGCCTGCTGTCGTCGGCATCTGCGATGCCAGCGGGGATCTCGCCCGCCCGCTGGCGCTGTCGGCGCGATTCGGGGACCGCTTCGTCCAATTGTCGGGTCATGATGCGACCGCGTTCGGCTTCAACACCATGGGTGGCGGAGGAACGGTCTCCGTGATCGCCAATATCGTTCCGCGGCTGTGGGTCGGAATGGATGCGGCCTGCACGCGGGGCGATCCCCATACGGCGCGGTCGTTGCATCATCGCCTGCGGCCGCTCATCCAGGCTTTGGCGCTGGAGCCTGATCCGGTAGCGGCGAAGTTCGCGTTGAACCTGATGCGCGGCATGTCCTCGGAGGTGCGTCTTCCGCTGGTGTGCGTCGAGCCGACGACCGCTGCCGCGACACGGGCCGCCCTGGCGGACCTCGAAGATGCTGATCTCAGCGTCGCTCGGGGTCGAGCGTGAAGAGCTCCGTCGCTTTGCCCACGCCGCGCAGGGCGAAGCGGCCGAGCGAGACGAGGTCTGCGCGCTGCTCTGCCGGGCAGGCTTCGAGGAAGTCGCGCGACATCAAGATGTCGCGGTCGACCGAACGGCAGAGGCCGGAAATGCGGCTGACCTGGTTGACGGCCGGCCCGACGACCGTGAAGTCCAGTCGGTCACGGCTGCCGATGTTGCCATAGAAAACCTTGCCGATGTGAAGGCCCAGATAGACGTCGGTCACCGGGCTGCGTTCGGCCCTGCGTCGTTCGTTCAGCGCGATGAGATTGCCCCGCATCTCCCGCTCGGCCGCGAGCGCCGCCAGGCAGCCGGCATGGATGTCCTCGGGGCGGAAGACGGCCAGGATGCCGTCGCCGACGAGCTTCATCACGCTGCCGCCATGGGCATGGACGGCGTCGATGACCAGTTCGGCATAGTCGTTGAGCAGCGGGATGATCTCTTCCGGTCGGGCGCTGTCGGAAATGCTGGTGTAGTTCCGGAGATCCGAGAACCAGAGCACGGCGTCGACCTTGTCGGCCGCGCCGCGCGTGATCTGCCCGCTCACGACCTTCTGCCCGGCGTCGTGGCCGAGATAGACATCGGCCAGCGTGCCGATGATCCTGACGCTGGATGCGCATTTGACGGCGAGCGCAAGGGTCGGCAGCAGCAGCCGAAGCGTCGCGAGATCCTCGTCGTCGAACCCTTCCGGCTTCTTCGTCGTCCATTGCGAATAGAGGGCATCCATCGCGCCGACGCGCCCCTGCTCTGTGAACCGGTGGATCATGGCGATGCAGTCGGTGTGACCCTTGTCCCTGATCTTGTCGAGCAAGACGAAATCGGCCGGCGCGCCCTTCCAGAACTCCCTGCGCACCTCGTCGAGGCCCTGCTCGATCAGGTGATAGAAGATCGAGGCTTCCCAACTGTCACGTGGCCGCCCCTGGCCCGTCGGTTCGTAGGTGACGATGGGCTCGACGTCTTCGTCGGCGTCCCACAGGAATGCCCGACCCTCGAAATCAGGGTGCAGCGTATCGATGAGCACCATGGAGCGCGAAATGCCGATCCCGATGGCGTTGCAGCGCTCGCTGAAACCCTGGACCAGCGATGCCTCGTCGGCACCACGATAGCCTTGTTCGGAAAGCCACAGGACGATAGCTGCAATGTCGCTCTTCTTCATGCGGGCGACCTTACCGCATCGGCGCAAGGATCATACCGGAAGTTGAGGCGGTGATGCGTGACGTGAAACAATGGCGACCGTCATGCGGTTGCTATGACGGGCGCGCTTTACGCTCGACCAGGGTCCAGGTGTTCAGCCGGCCCTTGCCCTTGATCTCAACGGGCCCTCGCGCCTCGA
>VFQN01001671.1_pt1 | contig 36278 bp, 37 predicted proteins | sample 3512371 | NCBI WGS metagenome assembly VFQN01 (sample SAMN10412370, study PRJNA504923) | tailings metagenome | isolation source: Replicate 2 from Balatoc abandoned mine | place: Philippines: Itogon, Benguet | collected 2017-08-28
GGAGCCATCCGCCGTTGTCCTGCTCGAAGAGATCACGCATGACAATGCCGCCGGCAGCTTCATAGGCTTCGATGCCGACATAGACCGCACGGCGATCGCTGGCCCGGATCGCCGTTTCGGTCAGCAGCCGGCGGATATAGTAGGGGTCGGTGCTCTGCGTGCGCGAAATCGTCTCCCAGACCTGCTCCTGCCGGGCATGATCCTTGGTGATCGAGAACGCCATGACCTGGCCGAGCTTCATCTGGTCATCGCCATAGAGTTCGAGCAGGCGGGGCGACACCGACGCCAGCCGGAGGCGCTGCTTCACCGTCGCAACCGAGATGTGGAAACGGGCGGCGATTTCCTCCTCGTCGAGCCCCTGCTCGCGCAAGACCATCATCGCGCGAAACTCATCCAGCGGATGCAGGTCGGCGCGCTTGACGTTTTCGGCAAGCGAGTCCTCCGCTTCGAGCGTTTCGCCTTCGCTGACGATGCAGGGAACGCCCGTGGTCTTGGTGAGCTGCTTCCGGTCGACCAGAAGCTTGAGGGCGCGATAGCGGCGGCCGCCAGCGGGAATGCGATAGATGCCGGTCTCCTTACCCTCGGCGTCGAGTTCCGCGCGTACGTTGATGCTGGTGAGCAGCCCGCGCCGAGCGATGTCGTCGGCAAGTTCCTCGATAGAGACGCCGGCCTTGGTCTTGCGCACGTTCTGCTGGCTGAGGACGAGCTTGTTGAAAGGGATATCGCGCCCGACGTTGAGCGCGATCTTCTGAATGGCCTGTGCCATGTCATTTCTCCGCAGCGGACCGGCCGGAGCCTCTCTCCAGCCACCTCAATCCGCCACGAACGCCCCTTCCCCCCTCTCGCTCTTTTACCGGCCGCCGCCCTCACCGCCTGCCGCCAGCGCCCGCGTCGCCGCTGGCGTCCCGCATGGACCTGTTCAGCCAGATCGTCATCTGCTGCCGCATGATGCCAATCGGCGCGCAGACTTCCGTGATCGCCGCGCTCCCGGTGACAAAGCCATCCTCCTGGAACAGGTCGACGAAGTGCCGCATGACGTCGAGATAAAGTGCGCCTCCGACCAGGCAGATGTCGACGAACGGTTTCCGGCCGTGCTCTGTCATCGAGGCAATGTGCATGCCCGGATGCTCGCCCGATGGTATCGCGCGCCGCTGCGTTTTCGGCGGCGGCCATCGCGTGCCGAGGCCGCCGGCCTTCATCGCGGCCGCAATCTCCGGCGTCATTCGCCGGTCATAGTTTTCGATGGTGGTCCTGGCTTCGCGAAAACCGTACTCGGCCGACAGAAAGGCCACTCGCGCCTTCTGCCCGTCGGGATCGACACGACGCAGTGTGCGCCAGAGCGGCCCATCGTATCGGTCGCGCGCGGGCATGTATTGCGCACCGTCACGCTTGGTCATCGAGCAGGACAGGATCAGCAGGCGGCGGTGGGGCGACGGGTTGGTCATGCGGCCCTCCCCCGGCTGGCCTGGAGGTCGAGCAGCTCGGCATAGCGCGCATGGATCGATGCCCGATCACGGTAGCGGGCACGAAATCCCAGCATCGCGCTGACCTCCGAACGCACCTCGACGAGGAGGTCGGCTTCCCCATCGGACAGCATCCGGGTGGGCCAGCCTTTGACATAGAGCATCGGCTTGGTCAGCCGGCGTTCCGCCTCACGACGGCGGTCCGCCCTTTCCTTGGCCATGGCGAGAAGATCGCGGATCCTCGGGTCAAGGAGATGAGGAGCGATATCGCCTAGCCACCGGCTGCTCTGAAACGCAAACGTGCTGCGGCATTCCAGGCCAACCATCTGTCGATAGAGGTCGTGCGCTTCCGGCTGCGCCGCGGCGGCTACCAGATCGGGAAGGCTCGACATGATGCAGAAGCGGCACGACACACGCGTGAGGCCGAACCGGCGATAGGCGGGATGGGGGTCGATGCCCCAGAAATCCAGCGATGAAAAGACCTCCACCTCAGACCAGTCGAGGATCGGCCGCCACGTCCATATTCGCTCGCCCGGCTTGTGATCGAAGATTTCCGCGCGGGCGCGCTGCGGGCTTTCCTCGCGCCGGACGCCGGTCACGCTGATGATCGGCAGCCTGGAGAACCGGCGTTTGAGTTCCGCGTGGATTTTCGAGGTCTTCATCTCGGACGTGCAGAACCTCATCGCCGGCGTGCTCCAGCACGGGACGAGCGTCACGGTGCTGAGGTTCTCGTAGCGCGCGACGTTGGATCGCCAGCGGCTTTCCCAACGGTCCATCAGCCCACCCTTCTTGCGACGGACGACAATGAGCTCGGCGCCGAGGCGATCGGACAATTGCTCGCAGGTCGGGAGCGAATCCGCCCATTCCACCGAGCCGAGATCGGCATAGATCAGCAGGCGCGGGCCGGAATGTCCGATGCGATCGAGATACTCGAAGCTCGCCATGGCGGCGGCCTGGCTGTCCTTGCCACCCGAAACTCCGATGGCGACGACCGCGCCTTGCTCAAGCAGACCTGCAATCGGCGGCAAGATGGAAATCGAAGGGAAAGCGCGGGCCATCGATATCGCCGGCCGCGTCTTATGGGTGGCAATTCGCTGGCGCGCGTGATCCACATCCGGATTGTGACGCATGGTGCGGCTCTCCATGGCGAGCAGCCGGAGCCTCTCTCCAGCCTCTCAACCCGCCGCTCCCGCTCCGCCCCCCCTCTCCCTCTCCTGCCGCCGATCCCCTCTCCCCATTCCCGGCCGCCAGCGCCATCGACCCGGTGCGGAAAGTGGTGCGTCACGCAGGGGCGCTCGAAGAAATTTCAGGACAAATTCAACGGGATGTCCTATCTTCCGCCTCGAAGCGGTACGTGCCGCTTTGGGGCGTGGAAACCCCTGTGAACGGTTGTTGCTGGCCGATACAGCATCACCTCCTTGACCTTTGGGTCGGGGGGCCTGACGCTATGTCCAGGTTCTCCGAACTAAAAGCTCAGGGCCGTTTCACACGGTTTCCAACCCCCCGATCATGGGGTCATTGAGCATTGGACGGCGGGGACGTACCGCCGAAGTTGCTTCAGGAGAAACCGTTGGCTGAAGGTCTCGTCTTCACTTTCTATACCTACGCCGATGCCCGTATTCCGCGCGAGGAGCGCTGGAAGCCTACAGGGCTGCGCGATATCTTCTTTGACAGTTATGACGACGTGAAAAGCACCGTTCTTGCGATGCGCGACGACATCGCCGCCGATCCCGACATGGAATGGGAGACTACGAATATCGAAAAGGTGGAGACGGTCCCGATTTGTCAGTCCAGCGTCTTGGCGTTGCTGAACGATGGACCCGGTGCGTTTGTTGCGAACTACGAAGTCATCGAGACCATCGGTTGATAGGTTTGACCTCACCTGCTTCCGCCTTGAACATCTTTACTCTCTGGGCCATTCCACTTATATATTCGCCACAAGGAGAATAATTATGGCCGCGACGTATCGAGAGTATACCCCAGCTGAAGCAGCTGCGGTCAGCGGGATTGCTGTGAAGACCGTGCATAATGCCATCGACAAGCGCATCGTCTCGACGGCAACGTCGAGGACTGGCGGTCGAGCGTTGACGGACGACGATCTTCTGCACCTCAAGCTGTGGTATGGTGTTGGTTCGATCCTGTCCGCCGAGCGCAGGAAGCGTCTTTTCGATGCAATCGCCGATGATCCGAAAGCTGAGACGGTCCGGGCCGACGATTACCTTATCGTCGACGTCGCCCGCGCGCGCCAGCAACTGGCGGCTCGCGCCGATGCGCTGCGGGAGGCTGAGGCTGCAATCCACAGCGTCAAAGGCGTCGCCGGTGGAGATGCCGTTTTCAAAGGCACCCGCGTTCCCGTCCGCGCTATCGCCGGCATGAGAGCACAGGGCGCTGCGGTTGAGGAATTGCTTGAAGGCTATCCTGCCCTCAACGCGCGTATGATCGAGTTGGCAGAAATCTGGACCGCCGCCCATCCGGCGCGTGGCCGGCCCAAGACGCTTTCCGAGCAGGGGTTGCGCTTGAAGGAGTCGAAGAAGGTTCCTCTGAAATCCGGCTCGCGGCCATCGGCAGGCTCGCATTCGTGAAATTCCTGATTGATGAATGCCTTCACACGTCGCTCGTGACCGTGGCTCAGACCCGCGGCCACGAGTGTTTTCACCTCAATTGGCTGGGATTGAGCGGAGAGACCGATTGAGATCTCATGCCGCGCATCGTCGAAGGCAATTTCACCTTCGTGACGAACAATGCCCGCGACTTCCGAAAGCTCTATGCGAAGGAAGAGCTGCATGCGGGCCTCGTCATCATCGTCCCGCAGGTTCTGCCGGCTCGGCAACGCGAGATGTTCGATGTCGTGCTGGACGAGCTGGCGAACAGTGACGAGCTTCTCAACGAAATCATCGAGATTTCCGTCGAGGAGGACGCGCTCGTGATTACCCGATACGTCCTCCCGGAAATCGGATAGGCGCCGCTTGGACGCTGGAGCGAAATGCTCTTCGCTGAGCCGGAGAGCCCCAGGCTATCAGTGAAAATTCCGGCTCTTCACCTTCAGCCGGTCGATCAGAAGATCGGGGACGAGTATGTCCCTGGCTGGCGCTGCCGCCTTTGGCCGCTCGCGTGGATCCGGCGCGCCATTCCCACGAGCGAATTCGTCACCCCTTCCATGGGGAAGAGGAAATTGCTCGTCCTGCTCGCCCAACCGGCCGAGATCATCGGACAGGTCGAACAGCCGCTGCGCGACCAGATGCACGACCTCTCCTTCCCGCTGGATTTTACCGTTGATCGCCATCATCGAAGCGGAGAGAAGAACGCGGCGCTGGCGCTCGAACAGCGTCGGCCAAACCACCGCGTTGACGATGCCGGTCTCATCCTCGAGGGTCAGAAACATGACACCCTTGGCCGAGCCCGGCCGCTGGCGCACGAGCACCAGGCCGCCGGTCATCAGCCAGCGGCCGTCGCGCTCTGCCATCGCCTGGGCGCATGTCACCATGCCCTTCCGGCGAAGGTCTTTGCGGAGAAAGGCGATCGGGTGCTGGCGTAGGGTGAGGCCGGTGTGGGCGTAGTCCTCGACGACCTCGTGCCCTGCCCGCATCGAGGGCAAGGCGACCGAAGGCTCCTGCATCTCCGCGACCTGGCGCGCTTCGCGCTCGGCGGCCGCCGCCCAAAGCTCAAGCGGCTCGTCTCGCAGACCCTTGATCGCCCATAGCGCGTCGCGGCGCTGGAGCTGGAGCGACGGTAGGAACGCATCGGCCTCGGCCAATTTTACCAGGGCGGCCGTCGGCACGCCAGACCGCCGCCACAGATCGTCAGCAGAGGCGAAAGGTTCATCGGCGCGCGCCGCCACGATCCGGGCGGCGTCCGCGGTCGAGAGGCCCTTCACCATCCGCATCCCGAGCCGGACGGCGCAAAGACGACTTCCTTGAACTGCCTCGAGCGTGCAGTCCCAGCGTGAAGCGTTGATGCAGACGGGCCTGATCTCGACACCGTGCTGAACGGCATCCCTCACGATCTGGGCGGGCGCGTAAAAACCCATGGGCTGCGAGTTCAACAGCGCCGCGCAAAAGGCGTCCGGATGATGGCATTTGACCCAGCTCGACGCATAGGCAATGAGGGCAAAGCTGGCGGCATGGCTTTCCGGAAAGCCGTAGCTGCCGAATCCTTCCAGCTGCGAAAACGTGTTCTCCGCAAATTCGGCCGAATATCCGTTCTTGACCATGCCGGCGACCAGCTTCTCCTTGAACTTGCTGACGCCGCCAGAGAACTTGAAGGTCGCCATGGATTTCCGCAATTGGTCCGCCTCCCCGCCGGTAAAACCGGCACAGACCATGGCGACCTTCATGGCCGACTCCTGAAACAACGGGACACCGAGGGTCTTCGACAGCACCGCCTCCAGTTCGGGTGTCGGATAAACAACCGGCTCTTTGCCCTCGCGCCGGCGGAGATAGGGATGCACCATGTCGCCCTGGATCGGCCCGGGTCTGACAATCGCCACCTGCACGACCAGATCGTAAAATGTGCGGGGTTTCAGGCGCGGAAGCATGGACATCTGCGCCCGGCTTTCGATCTGGAAAGTACCGAGCGTGTCGGCCCGCCGGATCATCGCATAGGTGCGCGGATCCTCGGCCGGGATCGAGGCGAGGTCTCGGGCGTCACCTTTATGCTCGGCCATCAGCGCGAACGCCTTTGCCATGCAAGTCAGCATGCCCAGGGCCAACACGTCCACCTTCATGAATTTGAGCGCCTCGATATCGTCCTTGTCCCATTCGATCACCTGCCGATCGTCCATGCGGGCAGGCTCGATCGGCACGAGATCGTCGAGCCTGTCATGGGTCAGGACGAAACCACCGGGATGCTGGCCGAGATGACGGGGCGCGCCCATCAGCTGCTGCGCCAGTTCCAGCGTCAGCTGCAAGCGGTAATCGGCGGCGTTAAGGTTGTTCTCCCGAATCTGGCGTTCGGAGACCCCTTCCGACCAGCCCCAGACGTCCGACGATAGCTGGCCGATCATGTCTTCGGGCAACCCGAGCGCCTTGCCGACATCACGCAATGCGCCCTTTGCCCTATATCGCGTTACCGTCGAACAGAGCGCGGCCTTGCTGCGACCGTAGGTATTGTAGATCCACTGGATGACCTGCTCCCTCCTCTCATGCTCAAAATCGACGTCGATGTCCGGCGGCTCGTCCCGCTCCTGGCTAATGAAGCGTTCGAACAGCAGGTCGTTGGTGTCAGGGTCGATGGAGGTAACGCCGAGGCAATAGCAGACGGCGGAATTTGCAGCCGAGCCCCTGCCCTGGCAGAGAATGCCCTTCGAACGGGCGAAACGGACGATCGAGAACACCGTCAGAAAATAGGGCGCATAGTTCATGACCCGGATCAGCTCCAGCTCGTCGCGCAGGGATTTCCGGACCTTGTCGGGCACACCCTCGGGATAGCGACTGGTGGCTCCCTCCCAGGTGAACTTGACCAGCGATTGCTGCGGATCGAGCCCGGGCACGATAGCCTCTTCCGGATACTGGTATTGCAACTCCTTCAGGTCGAACTTGCATCGTTCGACAATCTCGCGTCCGCGCGCCAGTGCTTCCGGGTATTCGGCAAAAAGCCGGTGCATCTCCTCCGGCGCCTTGAGAAAGCGGTCGGCATGACGCTCGCGGTCGAATCCCACATCATCGATGGTCGTGCGGGTGCGGATGCAGGTCACGACATCCTGGAGCTGCCGCCGGCTCGGCTCATGAAACAGCACGTCGTTGGTGACGACGGTGCGCACCCTGAAGCGCGCTGCCATGGTGGCGATGCCGTGTAGGCGCATCCGGTCGTTCGGCCGGCGGCGCAGGCACAGGCTGACATAGGCCCGATCACCGAACAGCTCCGCCATCTTGCGAAGCTGCACGGCGCAGGTCTCGTCGGCTTCGTCCGGCACGAGCACGCCGATCATGCCGGCGGCATGCTCGGCGATATCAGCGAAATCGATCAAGCAGTTTCCTTTGCCGCCTCGGCTCTTACCCAGCGACAGCAGCCGCGTCAGCCGCGAATAGGCCGGGCGATCCATGGGATAGACGAGGATCGACATGCCGTCGGTGAGATCGAGACGGCAGCCGACGACGAGCCGAATGCCGGTCGCCTTGGCCGCCTCCCATGCGCGCACGATACCTGCGAGGCTGTTGCGATCGACGACGCCGAGCGCATCGATGCCGAGAGCGGCTGCCGCGGCGAACAGTTCGTCTGCGCTGGATGCCCCGCGCAGGAAAGAAAAATGCGTCGTGACCTGAAGCTCGGCATAACGTGTCATCCGAACACCCCATGCACGAACCACAGATGCGAGCCGGTTTCAGGATCGATGCCGTCGCCCGTGCGATAGACCCAGTAGCGTTCGCCAAGCTCGTCCTCGACCACGAAGTAGTCTCTGACCGCCTGGAATTCGCGCGGCCCGCGCCACCATTCGCCAAAAATCCGTTCCGGGCCATCGGCCCGCACGACCTTCCGGCGCTTGCCACGCCACGTAAACACCGCCGGCGGCTGGTCCGGCAGGAGGGCGATGACCTCGATGCGCTCAGGGTGCGCGAAGAGCCGCGTCGGTCGCGGCCATTTGACGGCCCAGGCCTCGCCAATATCCGGCGCGGTCGCGGCAATCCGCCGGACCGAACGCTCCGGCACGTCGGAGGCGACGGGCGCGACGCGAAACAGCCGGTGGCCGCGATTGCCGAGGATGTCGACCAGTGGCGTGATGTCGGCGACCTCCTCCTCGATCAGCGAGGAAGCGACCTGACGTTCCTCCAGCGGCTCGACGAAGACTGCGACCAGCACCAACTTCTCGATGCCGAACCCGGGATCGATCGTCTCGATGCGGTCGCAGAGCAGCTTCGACAGGCGCGCCGGATCGCGGACAGGCTTGGCGAGACCGGCGCGGAGATGCTGCCTGGTGTTGTCGACGCGATGGATGAAGAGGTCGCAGCGCCGCGCGCCGAGACCGTCTTCGGCGAGACGGGCCGAGAGTTGGCCGACAAGCCGGCGGACATATTTGGCGATGGTTTCCGGCGCGCCGATCGGCTCGGCAAAATTCTTGGCAACCTCGACCAACTCCGGCGTGCGGATCGGCTCGATCGGTTCGGCGATCCGGCCGAACATCTGATCGAGCCGGCGGGCGGGCTCCGGGCCGAAGCGCAACGTCAGAGGTGCTCGCGGCATGGCCGAGAGCTGGCCGACCGTGTCGATGCCGAGGACGCGGAGGCCCTGGACGGTCTCTGCCGGCAGCCGCAGCGCGACGATCGGCAGGTCGATAACGGCTTTCATGACGTCGCCCGCCGGCACAACGCGCGTTTCCGCCGCCAGCAGGCGGGCAAGCGCATGCGCGGCGCCCCATGTATCGGCGACAGCGGCGCGCGCCGTCAGCCCGCGGCCGCGCAGCATATTGACGAGGCCGGAGACCAGAAGGGCTTCGCCACCGCGCAGGTGATCCGCGCCTTCGGTATCGATGACAAGGCCGTCGGCGCCATCGACAGCGACGACCGGGCTATATTGCCGGAGCGCCCAGAGCGCCAGCCGTTCAAGTGCTGCCGCATCCTCGGCCGGAGCTGCGTCGACCATGAGAAGATCGGCGACCATGGCCTGCGCCTTGCTGGCGGCCATGCCGATACGCAGGCCGAGCTTCAATGCGACGGGATCGGCGGCGGAGATCCATCGCTTCGATGCGCGGCGGGCAATGACGACCAGTGGCTTGTCAGCCGGCAAGGCTTCGCCAGCGCGCCGTCTGATCCGCTCGGTCGAGAGCTGTGGGAAGAAGACAGATACGACCCTTGTCATCGGGGGCTCCAATTTCGAATTCGGCGCTTTCGCCCGCCTTTACGCGCATCAGTTCCGCGAGCCAGCGCGCCCTCCCGACGCCGGCCACCGGTAGTCTCTCCGACGGCAGGGTGCTGATGCGCCACCGTGTCGTCGAGGCCGTCGGCTGCCCATAGTCCGAGGCCTCGTTCTGTCGGCGCCATCGCCGGAGCACGATGCCCATGGCCCCCGTCTTTTCGGCGGCGAGCTGCAGACGCCGCGAGGCGGTCATCGGCAAACGGACCAGTTCGCCGACCACGGCTGCAAGCCCGCCGAAGGACAATCCCTCCTCCATCGCCGACAGCGCTTCCTCTTCCCGATCGCTTTCGCAAAAGACCACACGGTCCGGATGGAGTCCTGCCTGGGCGACCGCAGGGAAAAACAGGTCGGGGCGCGTCATGCACCACAGAACCTTGCCGCGTGATCGGGCCGCGATGCCGGCAACGAACAGCGCAGCCGCCGCCCCATCGACGGTCCCTCCCCCGCCGCCGGCGACCTCGTGCAAAGCGCCGAAGGCCAGACCTCCTCCCGGCAGTACCCGATCAACCTCGGCAACGCCGAAAGGCAGGACCTGCCTTGCGCGCGTCGCGCCGCCTTCAAGCTGCTCGATGCGCTCGCGAAGCTCCGCCAGCACGGGGTTGAGGGCATGGTTGGCCACGGCAGATTTGTTACTCCCTAGGGTTTTCAGCGGTACTTTAAGCTGATATGTTCATTATTTGTTCCGATTGCCCAACTGAGTCAATCGGGCCTCCACTCCGGAAATCGCCCTTCGGCTAAGCCGTTGAAACGAATCCGTTAGACTCATCAAAGGGATATCCGGCGGTCGGAGGGGCAGGAAAATTTTCTTATGGTGTCTGGGGACAAATGGCGGCGGCGCATCTCGAAAAACTCAACGATCGGCAGCGCGAGGCCGTCGAGCACGGTATCGGCCTGCCGGACGGAAAGATCGGCGGCCCGCTGCTGATCATCGCCGGCGCTGGGAGCGGCAAGACCAACACGCTGGCGCACCGCGTCGCACACCTGATCGTCAATGGCGCCGATCCACGCCGCATCCTGCTGATGACCTTTTCCCGCCGCGCCGCGTCCGAGATGGCGCGTCGCGTGCAGCGCATCTGCCGGCAGGTGCTCGGTGACAACGCAGCCATCATGACCGACGCGCTTGCCTGGGCCGGCACCTTCCATGGCATCGGCGCCCGGCTCTTGCGCATGTATGCCGAGCAGATCGGTCTCAGTGTCGATTTTACGATCCATGATCGAGAGGACAGCGCCGACCTGATGAACCTCGTGCGGCATGACCTTGGCTTTTCCGCCAAGCAGAGCCGGTTTCCTACGAAGAGCACCTGCGTCGCGATCTATTCCCGCGTCGTGAATTCCGAGGCCTCGATCAAGGAGATCCTGAAATCGTCCTATCCATGGGTGCTGGAATGGGAAGAGGAATTGAAGCAGCTCTTCGCCGCCTACGTTGAAGCCAAGCAGGCACAGAAAGTCCTGGATTACGACGACTTGTTGCTCTACTGGGCGCAAATGGTTTCCGAGCCGGAGCTGGCCGAGGACGTCGGCAACCGTTTTGATCACATCCTCGTCGACGAATACCAGGACACCAATCGCCTGCAGGCGTCAATCCTGATGTCTCTGGCTCCCGGCGGCCGCGGCCTGACTGTCGTCGGCGACGACGCGCAGTCGATCTATTCTTTCCGCGCGGCCACCATTCGCAACATCTTGGATTTCCCGCAGGAATTCTCTCCCAAGCCGGCAGACGTCATCACGCTCGACCGCAACTACCGCTCGACCCAGCCGATCCTGGCTGCGGCCAATGGCGTGATCGAACTGGCGCGGGAGCGTTACACGAAGAACCTCTGGACCGATCGCGCCTCCGAGCAGCGGCCGATGCTGGTGACGGTTAAGGATGAGATCGACCAGGCCGCCTATATCGTCGAACAGGTGCTGGCCAACCGCGAGATCGGTATGACTCTGAAACAGCAGGCCGTGCTGTTCCGAACCTCGAGCCACAGCAATGCGCTGGAGATCGAGCTCACGCGGAAAAACATTCCCTTTGTCAAATTCGGCGGCCTCAAGTTCCTCGACGCCGCGCACGTCAAGGACATGCTGGCCGTTATGCGATTTAGTCAAAACCCGCGCGACCGGGTTGCCGGCTTCCGCGTGCTGAAGCTCTTGCCCGGCATCGGGCCGCAGACGGCCAGCAAGATCCTCGACACGATTGCCGCCGACCCCGAACCCTTGCAGTCGCTCGCCGAAATCCCGTCGCCGGCAAAGACCGGCGACGACTGGCCCGCCTTCGTCACGCTGATCACGGCGCTGCGCAAGACCGAAGCCGGCTGGCCGGCGGAGATCGGCACGGTGCGGATTTGGTACGAGCCGCATCTCGAACGCATCCATGAGGACGCCGACACCCGCAAGGATGACCTGCTCCAGCTCGAACAGATCGCCGGCGGCTATGCCAGCCGCGAGCGGTTCCTGACCGAGTTGACGCTCGACCCGCCGGACGCCACCAGCGACCAGGCTGGGGTGCCGCTGCTCGACGAGGATTACCTGATCCTTTCGACGATCCATTCCGCCAAGGGCCAGGAATGGCGCGCCGTATTCATGCTCAATGTCGTCGACGGCTGCATGCCCTCCGATCTCGGCGCCGGCACCACCGCGGAACTCGAAGAGGAGCGCCGCCTGCTCTATGTCGGCATGACGCGGGCGCGTGACAACCTTACGCTGATTACGCCGCAGCGCTTCTTCACGCACGGCCAGAACGCCCAGGGCGACCGTCATGTCTATGCGTCGCGGACCCGATTCATACCGGCCACCCTCTTGCAATTTTTCGAGACGGCAAGCTGGCCGAAGGTATCGGCCGCCGCGAGCGAGCAGAGCAGCCGCCAGGTTCGCGTCGATATCGGTGCGCGGATGCGATCGATGTGGAAATGAGCCATGCAGCCCGTCACCTCGGCCGAGTTAGAGGAGCAGAAGCCAGATCGCGAAGAGCGCGTCCGGCGCATCATCCATGTGGACATGGATGCGTTTTATGCCTCTGTCGAACAACGCGACAATCCCGAGCTGCGTGGCAAGCCCGTTGCTGTGGGCGGCGCGGCCGCCCGCGGCGTGGTGGCGGCGGCAAGCTATGAGGCGCGGGAGTTCGGTGTAAGATCCGCACTTCCGTCGATTACCGCCAAGCGCCGCTGCCCGGACCTGATCTTTGTTCCGCCGCGCTTCGACGTCTATCGTGCCGTTTCATCGCAAATCCATGCGATTTTCGCCGAGCATACCGATCTCATCGAGCCCTTGTCGCTCGATGAAGCCTATCTCGATGTCACCGACAACAAGCTGGGCATTCCGATTGCGACGGAGATCGCCTCCTTGATCCGCGCTCGCATCAAGGAAGTGACCGGCCTCAATGCGTCGGCCGGTATCTCGTATTGCAAGTTTCTGGCCAAGATGGCCTCCGACCCCAACAAGCCGAACGGCCAGGCGGTCATCACGCCTAAGCATGGCCCAGCCTTTGTCGAGGGCCTGGCCGTCAAGAAATTCCATGGTGTCGGGCCGGCAACCGCCGCGAAGATGGAGCGGCTCGGCATCCTGACCGGCGCGGACCTGAAGGCACAGTCCCTCGCATTTCTTCAGCAGCATTTTGGAAAGTCGGGCGCCTGGTACTACAACATCTCGCGTGGCATCGACGATCGAGCCGTGCAACCGGACCGCTCGCGAAAATCCGTCGGCTCGGAAGACACCGTCATGGTGGATATCGTTGATCTCGCCGCTGCCCGTTCCGAAATCACATCGCTTGCCGCCAAGGTCTGGCGCCATTGTGAGGCGAAGGGCCTCTATGGGCGGACAGTGACGCTGAAGGTCAAATATGCCGACTTCCAGATCGTCACGCGCAGCAAGACAGCGACCGCGCCAATCTCCGCGCTTGATGACCTCGACGCGATTGCGCATTCGCTCCTTGAGCCATTGTTCCCGACGGCGAAGGGGATCCGCCTGCTCGGTGTCACGCTTTCGTCCTTCGTCAACGATGAAGCCAGTGAGGCGGATCAGCTCGAACTGCAGATCTAGATTCATTCGGGTCAAGGTCGGCGGGTCGAAATCCGAACGCTGCGCATTACATTGCCAAGGCATCGCGCCTCGAAAGCATGCGAAGGACGGCCGATCGGAGGAACCATGTGCAACGATTATCGCCTGATGGTCGAACTCGCATCGGTCATCGAAGCGTTCGAGCATCTGAAAATCAAGATCCGGTTTCCCGAAGGACGATCGAACGTCGAGGCGCGCGAGGACATCAAGATAACCGACAAGGCTCCGATCGTCCGCACTGTAGAGGGGGATCGCGGGGCCGGCGAGCTTGTGCAGCGCCGATGGAGTTGGCTGAGCCCGACAAGGAAGCCGGTCTACAACTTCCGCGCGGAAGGCCGGGAGTTCATCTCAAACCGTTGCCTTATCGTCGCCGATGGCTTCTACGAGTTCACCACGCCCAACGACCCGAAAAAGAAGCGCAAGGATAAGTGGCTGTTCCGCAAAACCGGCGAACCGATCTTTGCCATCGCCGGCATCTGGCGTGAAACCGATGATGTTGGCGAGGCTTTCACCATGCTGACCATGCCGCCCGGGCCCGATATCGCCCCCTATCATGACAGGAAAATTGTCATTCTCGAACGGGAAATCTGGGCCGATTGGCTCGACCCCTCGGTTTCGGCAAAGTCGCTGATCAGAGCGCTACCGGAAGGGGCACTGTCAGTGGAACAGGTCGGGTGATGCGTTTCACCCTCCGCACAGCCACGTCTTTCAAGGCGGCCCGCTTTGCAATGAGCTCGGGAATGCGCGTGGCTGAGTTTGGCGACGGCGTCGCGATGCTCGGCGACCGGCTCCAGTGTGATGAAATTCTTCCCAAGGCCAGCGCGTTCGGCGATGTGTGAAATCGTGCGATGACCCGGACCGACAGATGCATCACTTCGGCTCAAAGCGCTTGAGCATCCGCCTCAGTTGATCATTCTGAATCCGAAGCTTCCCCGCCAGCTGGGACCGTAACTCCCGGATCTCCCTTTCGAGTGCCCGAACAGGATCGGGTTCATTTGTCGCCGCTTGCTCCGCCAAAGCGCTGGCCGGCTCCGCGTCCCTGACACGGACTGGTGAGACCGCCTTAGGCTTCTTTCGGGTCTTCGACGGGGCCATACCCTGATGAGTTCGACGTTTAGCGCCTATGGCGACCCCATTGCGGTCGGGAGCCGAAGCAGCGGCTTCATCGGCCGGCATTGCGTCAGGCACCTCTGCCGCCATCGACGGTGTTGGTTCTTGATGATCACCGGCTTCGTCCTTGCCAGCTTTCGACGCAGCCGATGCTTCCGGCGCGGGCGCGGGTTCGCTCACCGTCGATGTTTCAGAAGGGGAGGAACTGGCTCCACGCCCCTCAGCCTCATGCCGATCAGCAGGCGTTCCCCGCGACAGCAATCCGGTGAGAAGTCTCCAGGGCGACTTTACCATCGCTTTTCACCTCCCATCTGGTCGAATGCCGCTGCAACGCACTGGGTGTCGGAGACGAAGAAGCCCGTCGTCAGCGGTCGAGCAACGTTGCGCGAAACAGGAGGATCGGCCTGGCAGCCGACCGATCCTCCACCATCAGGTCAGTCAAGACCGAGGCGTTTGCGAAGATCGGTATTCTCCGCACGGAGTTTTTCCGCAAGCAGCTTCCGCAGGCGCTGGTTTTCCTGCTCGAGCTGCAGCAGGTCCTCCATCTCGTCGCCAGCAGATGTGATCGGTGAGACTGCCTGCGGAGCGGGTTCGACTGTCGCCTCGACAGCAGCCTTGGCTTTGCGTCCGCCTCGACGCGCAGATGGCTTCACCTCGGCCGCAGCGTTCTTGCTACCCCTTTTCGCCCGTGTTTTCTTAACGGCGGGCGCTTCGACCAAAGCGTCGGAAACTACAGCTTCCGGCGCCACCTTCTTGGCGCGCGGGCCGCGCCTCTTGGGCTCAGGCGCTTTCGGCAAAGCATTTTCGGATTCGGTGGATGCCTGTTCGGTCACGCTCGTTTCGTCGGCCATCTGTTCCTCCAGTGCCAAGGTTGAGGTTGTCTCTTGCTGCAGATCTGTTGCTAATGCGGCTGCGCCCGGAACCTCGTGCACCGTCACATCTGAAACGACGCTCAGCTTGACTGCCTGAGGTGCTTCCGTCTGACCGTCGTTCTCGGCGAACTGGCGCAAATCGACATTGCCCCAGATAGAATTGGATTGCGTCGTGGGCTTTCGACGCACACCCTTGTACTCAACGACAAAGTTCTTCTGTGACTTTTTCAAATGTTCGAGGCTCCAGGTGCACTCACTCGGTCACGCGCAAAGAGACATGTCTCGAACAAAAATGCAATTGCGCCCGCGTGCAAATGAAGCTTGCCTTTGATGCCTCCGCTACTGAGGACGGATGGTTGCGGGAACACCAGCTGATCGAGGAGATCTGTCAGCGGCGTGGCGACGGGATCGCCATGATCGGAGAATAACATCGCACGGCAACGACTTTCCGTCGCAGTCCATCTCACCGACGTTGATGCTCGCCGCTGGGGCCGTCTGGAACAGGGCGCTCGCGGCGATCCGCGTGATCATACCCCTTGGAAACCCTTCCTGAATGACGAAGGGCGCTCGACCCTTTCGGGGAGCGCCCTTCTGACCCGGATGACTGCAAACGCGCGACGGGTATCGTTGCTGCAGGCAGGTCATCGATGACGGGCAGTGAGCGATAGATGGGGAACGCCATCCGGCACATCAAGACCGTCTGGATTGCCGGCCGCCCGCAGCGGCGCAGCGAGGCAGGTGTCGCAGATGCCGCAGCCGTCATCGTCCATCGTCTGATCCATCCGCCCGCAACAAATGCAGCCCGCCGCAGGTTGCGCAGCGTTGCCACACTGATGCGGCAGTATGATTTCGGCCGTGTCATCAAAAAGAATATCGATCGGAATTGTCTTCATCGCGGGCGTCTCCAACGATCTGAAGCAAAGATAGGAGCACCAAAAATCTTTGCAATGGCCACGCACGGCGACAGGAAAATCCATCTTGTCGCACTGCTCTCTCGCGCTATCTGCCGGACGGACACTGTAGACGGAGCGGGCGATATCGATGGACGATCCTTTCCAGCTTAACCGATTTGTCGAGGCTCAGGAGCATGTCTTCGCCACCGCTCTTTCCGAATTACACACCGGACGCAAAGAAAGCCATTGGATCTGGTTCATCTTCCCGCAGTTGCGCGCCCTCGGCCGCTCACCAAAAGCGGAATTCTACGGCATAGCTTCGCTTGGAGAGGCTCGCGCCTATCTCGCCCATCCAATTCTGGCAAACCGGCTGGCGCAGGTGACGGATGCGGTGCTCGCCCATCGCGATCGATCGGCACATGACATCTTCGGCTCGCCCGACGATCTCAAATTCTGCTCATCGATGACACTGTTCGACACAGCCTCTGATCATGTTGCGCTGCGGTTTCATACTGCCTTGGAACGCTTTTACAACGGCGAGCCTGATGAGCGCACGCTGGGGCTGCTGCGCGGACAGATCACTTGAGACTGCGGAGGCCTGCGCGTGAAGATCGCCACCTACAACGTCAACGGCATCAACGGCCGGCTTCCCGTCCTTCTGCGTTGGCTGGAAGAAGATGCGCCTGACATCGTCTGCTTGCAGGAGCTCAAGTCGCCGCACGAGCGCTTTCCCCGGCGCGAACTCCAGCAATTGGGATACGAGGCCGTCTGGCATGGACAGAAAAGTTGGAACGGCGTAGCGATCCTCGCCAGGGATGCGACTCCCGTCCTGACGCGCCGCGGCCTGCCGGGCGACCCGGACGACACCCATAGCCGCTACATCGAGGCCGCCGTCGACGGCATCCTGATCGGCTGTCTGTATCTGCCGAACGGCAATCCGGCGCCCGGTCCCAAATTCGACTACAAGCTGCGCTGGTTCGAGCGGCTGCAGACCTACGCGGCCGACCTTCTGGCCCTCGATCTTCCCGTGGCGCTGATCGGGGATTTCAACGTCATGCCGACGGATCTCGACGTCTATGCACCGGACCGATGGCGTGACGACGCGCTATTCCGGCCGGAGGTCCGGAAAGCCTATGCGGACCTTCTCGCCCAGGGCTGGACCGACGCCGTCCGTCAGCTGCATCCGAAGGAACGGATCTTTACCTTCTGGAAATACTGGCGAAACTCCTTCGAACGTGATGCCGGCCTGCGCATCGATCATCTTCTGCTCAGCCCGACGCTGGCGCCCTGGCTCCGGAAGGCGAACGTCCGGCGTGGCCCACGAGGCTGGGAGCATACCAGCGATCACGCACCGGTCATGATCGAGATAGAGCCACCATCGGATTGAGGTCAGACGGAAGTACGCCGGGTCGCTCGACGCTCGCGCGCCTTCGCCGTTCGACGCGCCTCACGCAGCTCCTCAAGGGTCGGTAGCCACCAGCCACGCCGGCGTTCTTGTTCTCCCGGTTCGACCTTCGACGGCCAGGTCTGGACAAGTTCGTCCAGCGAAGGCGTTCGCCATGTGGCCCAGACATGATCCCCGAGAAGACCCGGATAGAGTTCGGCGATCTCTTCGCGCTCGACCAGCTCGCCGTTGCTACCGCTCACCACGACAATCCCGTAGGCCGTCGTCGCGATCGGCCGATCCAGCGGTGGCAGATCGTCGACGGGAAGCGGGATGCGCCGGCGCTTGCGTTCGGCTGCCCGCAGGCGGGAGGTCCTCTCCTCGTCCGTCCCTTTACGCGCCTCGGCGCGCCTGCGCCGTTCTTCAGGCTCGCACCGCTGTGCTTCCGTCTCGATGACCTGCCAGTGATCAACGAGATCCTCATAGGAGGCAAAAGGCACCCGCCAGACCTTGTGCTCGCCATCCCAACGGGCGAAGGGCACTTGGCGGATTTCCTCGACCAGCTTGCGCGAATAGGGCGTCTTGATGCGAAACCCTTCTCTGTCAACGCCAAGATAGGCGCTGAGGATCGGCTCGAACTCGAAGGCATCCCTGCCCTTCGCATCGGCATAGGGATCGATGCGGGACTCTTCTTTTGCCAACCAGCGATCAATACGGCGGCGCGCCGTCGTACCGGGAACGATCCAGGCCTTCCGCCGGTCGCTCCAACGAGCGCGTGGAAAGGTTTCCCGAAACCGCTGCACCGTCATGCGGTCGAACGGAAACGAGACGGCGGCACGCTCGTCGTCCTCTATGGCGTCCTGGCCAATGTCGCCACCGTCGACCATCCCATTGCCTTCCAGTTGCGATGCCCAAGAAACGCACGCCAACTCGAAAAGATGCAGCGAATCAAAGGCATGATCGAGACTCGTCAAAAGCGAGGACGAAGAGGCCTAAGTTATTGATTTCTGATTCTTTTCGACTCGGAACAAATTCGCAAGTGATTCGCTTGACTCGCTTTGGTTGCGTCGAGTCGGGAGTTTGGACATGGCCGGTCATCGTGCCCAGTGGAAGGGTTTCATCAAGTTTGGCGAGGTCAGTTGCGGGGTTGGCCTCTACACGGCGGCCAGCACGTCCGAGCGCATCTCGTTCCATACGATCAACAAAAAGACCGGCAATCGCGTCAACCGCGTTTTCATCGACAGCGATACCGGCAAGGAGGTCGAGCGCGAGGACCAGACCAAGGGTTTCGAGATCGAGAACGGCCAGTACATCATGATCGATCCGGAAGAGGTCGCCGCGACCATTCCGGACAGCAACAAGACACTGACCATCGAAGCCTTCATTCCCTGCGCAGATGTCGACGACGTCTATTTCGACAAGCCCTACTATCTGGTGCCGACCGACCGCGTCTCATCTGATGCCTTCACCGCGCTGCGCGATGCCATGGACAAATCCGAGGTCGCCGCGGTCGCACGCACGGTTCTGTTCCGGCGCATGCGCACCGTGCTGATCCGGACGCATGGCAAGGGACTGATCGCCACGACCATGCAATACGACTACGAGGTCCGCTCCTCGGAGAAAGCCTTCGACGAGATACCGAAGCTACGCATCAAGGGCGAGATGCTGGATCTCGCCAAGCACATCATCGCCACCAAGAAGGGCACCTTCGACCCGGCTGCGTTCGACGATCGCTACGAAGAAGCAGTTGCCGAACTGGTGAAGGCCAAGATCGAGGGCAAGGCGCCGCCGAAGCGCAAGGAAGTCAAGGTCTCTAAGCCCGATGATCTGCTGGCTGCCTTGCGCGAAAGTGCCAGGATGCTGAAGGCCGATGACGACACGCCGAAGCGTTCCGCCGCCAATGCCAACAAGGGCACCAGCCGCAAGCCGGCGGGCCGCACCGCCGCGTCGAAGGCGCGCAGCGCGGCGGCCGCACAACGCAAAGCCGGCTGAGGAGATCGACCATGGCGCCCCGTCCCTACTGGAAAGGCTATCTGAAACTCTCGCTCGTCACCTGCCCCGTCTCGATGTCGCCGGCGACGTCGGAGAGCGACAAGGTCCGGTTTCACACCTTGAACCGGGAGACGGGGAACCGCGTCGTCTCGCAATATGTCGACGCCGTCACGCGCAAGCCCGTCAAGCATGAGGACGAGGTGAAGGGCTATGCACGGGGCGAGAACGACTATGTCCTGCTTGCCGATGACGAGCTGGACGCCGTGGCGCTCGACACGGTGAAGACGATCGACATCGACAAGTTCGTGCCGCGTGACAGCATCGAATCGATCTATCTGGAAAAGCCCCACTACCTCGTGCCCGATGATCCGGTCGGTCATGAGGCCTTCGCCGTCATTCGCGACGCCATGGCGTCGGATAAGGTGTTTGGCGTTTCGCGTCTTGTGATCGGGCGGCGCGAGCGGGCCGTCGTACTCGAGCCGCGCGGCGAAGGCATCGTGCTTTGGTCATTGCGCTTCGGCGACGAGGTGCGACCGGAGGAATCCTATTTCGAGGATATCGACGGAAAGTCCGATCCCGACCTCGTTCCTCTCATTCAGAAATTCATCAAGCGGCACACGAAGACTTGGTCGCCGGACATGGTCTCCGATCCCGTTCAGGATGCGCTGCTCGACATCATCGCCAAAAAGAAGAAGGCGTTAAAGCCGTCGAGGAAAGGCAAGGCGAAAGGTGAAGACCGGCCATCAGGCGGCAACGTCATCGATATCATGGACGCGCTGCGTAAGAGCCTTGCCGGCGAAAAAGGCAAGCGCGCCTCCTGAAATCGTCACATGGGTCGCCTATGTTTGTTTCCTCTCGCACGCGTGATGGATCTCCATGAAAGTGAAGCGCCGATCGGCCATCCCCCTGCTCGACGACTCCGGCACGGCGCTCCAGTCGCGTCCGGTGCGCAAACGCGATCCTGAGCAACCGAGCCTGCCGTTCGATCCGATGCCCGAGCGCGTCGAGCCCTGCCTCGCCCTTCTCCGGCCGGCGCCGCCGGAAGGACCGGAATGGCTGTTCGAAAACAAATGGGACGGCTATCGCCTGGCGATCCACATCGAGCCGAAAGGGGTGCGGGTCATCACGCGGGGCGGCCATGACTGGACCGACCGATTTCCGACCATCGCCGAAGCCGCGAAGAAGCTCGGCGTCGGGACCGCCATTCTCGACGGCGAGGCCGTGGTCCTCAACAAGAAGGGCCACGCGGATTTCGGGGCATTGCAGCGTTCGCTCGGCGGGCGCGGCGGCAAGCGCGCTTCGACAGAAGCCGTGTTCTTCGCCTTCGACCTGCTCTATTTCGATGGTCATGACCTCACCAAGACCGAGCTCGACGTCCGGCGGCATCTGCTCTCGGATTTCCTCGGCGACGCCACCGGCGCGGTGCAGCTTTCCGACGAGGCCCATGGAAACGGCGCAGAATTGCTGGCGAAGGCCTGCTCGATGGGCCTCGAAGGCATCATCGCCAAGCACCGCGACCGACCCTATCGCTCCGGCCGCACCGGTGACTGGATCAAGATCAAGTGCATCCGGAGCGAAAGCTTCATGATCGTCGGCTACGAGCAATCCGCCGCAGCGCGCGGCGGGATCGGTAGCTTGCTGCTCGCGGCCCGGCGCGGCGACACCTGGGTCTCTGTCGGTTCGGTCGGGACCGGCTTCAAAACGAAGGACGCCGAATATCTGCGCAAGACGTTGGACAAGCTGAAGACGAAGAAACCGGTCGTTCCGGTCAAGGGCAAGAACTACGTGTTCGCGCTGCCGACCCTCATCGCAGAGATCGAATTCCGCGGCTGGACCGACGACGGCAATCTCCGCCACGCCTCCTACAAGGGCCTGCGCGAAGTCCAGGACAATGCCGCGGTATTCGAGATGGGAACCTCTGCCGCCGGCAAGTGACTATCGTCGCCGGTCAAGGTCGGCATGGTCGAGACCGAAGTGATCCAGCACGAGTTGCAGATTGCGGCGGTTGGACTTGAAATAGACGTCGAAGACATCGCCCAACACCGGCACGCTGCCCGCGACCGTATCGAAGCCGACATTAACCAGCATCTTGACGAGCTTGTCGTTCGGCACGCCGAGACGCCGCGCCTCGTTGACGATGACGAGGCTGACGGCGGCGGCCGCGAAATCCCCGACGCCCGGGATCAGGCCGAGGACAGAGTCCGCCCCGAGCGAAATCCGCGTGCCGGGAACGCGAAGCGCGGTGTCCATCAGCCGCGCCAGCCCGCGAATTCGCCGGAGGCGCGCCAGGTGCTCAATGGGAAGGTCGTGTTTCTTCATTCTTCCTATGTGGTCTCGACGCTCGCCCGTTCAAAGCTCATGTGGCCGCCTTGTGCTTGCCGAGCCGCTTGATCGCCTGTTCCAGCGGGCGCTGGCCATCGCAGTAATCCTCCCACGCACTCGTCTTCGCCAGCAGCGCCGGCACGGTGCGGATCGTGAACCGCTTCGGGTCGAGGTCGGATTTGACCTGCGTCCAGGTAAGCGGCATCGAGACGGTGGCGCCGGGCCGCGCCCGGGGTGACAGCGGCGCCACCGCCGTCGCCATGCGGTCGTTGCGCAGATAGTCGAGGAAGATGCGGCCTTCCCGTAGACTCTTGGTCATCTTGATCAGATAGAGGTCGGGGTTGTCGCGCGCCATCTCCTGGCAGACGTCATGGGCGAAGCCCTTGGCCTCGGCCCAGGAGAGCGGCTTGCGTGCGTTGACCGCGAGCGGTGTGACGACGTGCAGCCCCTTGCCGCCGGTCGTCTTACAGAAACTGATGAGGCCGAGGTCGTCGAGCCGATCCCGCATTTCGCGCGCGGCCGCAACCACGGCCGAGAACGGCACGTCCGGGCCGGGGTCGAGGTCGAATACAAGGCGGCCGGGTACTTCGGGTTTCCCTGGTTCGCAATTCCACGGGTGCAGCTCGATGCCGCCGATCTGCGCGATGGCGACAAGGCCTTCGACACGATCGACCTGTAGGTACGGCTTCTTTTCGCCGAAGACCTTGACCAGTTCCAATAGGTTCGACGTACCGGGCATAGCGTGGCGCTGGAAGAACTGTTCTCCACCGATGCCATCCGGCGCACGAATGATCGAGCACGGCCGGCCCTTCACATGTTCGATGAGCCAGGCGCCGACAGCTTCGTGATAATGGGCCAGCTTTTCCTTGGTCACAGGCTTGCCGCCACCGGCGTCCGGCCACAAGGGCTTGTCGGGATTGGAGATGAGCACGCCCATGACCTCCGCCTTCGCCCCTTTACGGCGCGCGGGCTTCGCCTCCACGGCCGCGGCCGGCTCCGGGATTTCCGTCTTTGCCGGCGAGGCAGGTTTTTCGGCTTCGACCTCCGCGGCGAGCTTGTCGTCCCGCAGGCCCTTGAAGGCGGCTTGGCGCACCTGACCGTCCGCGGTCCAGCCGGCGAATTCGATCTCGGCGACCAGCTCGGGTTTGAGCCAGACGACTTCCTTCTCCTTTTTCGGCGCGCCGATACCGGTGAAGGGGGATTTCTCCACCTCGGCGGCTTTGAGCTTGGGCAGCAGCGTCTCGAGCTTCTTGGCCCCATAGCCCGTGCCGACGCGGCCGACATAGACGAAATGCTCGCCGCGATAGACACCAACCAGCAGCGAGCGAAACTTGCCGTTCGTCTTGGCATAACCGCCGATGACGACCTCGTGCCCTGCACGGCATTTCGATTTCGCCCAGGTGTCGGTGCGGCCGGATTGATAACGCGCATCCGCCTGTTTCGAAACGATGCCTTCGAGCGAGAGCTTGCAGGCGGAGCGAAGAACCGCGTCGCCACCGGTCTCGAAATGTTCGACAAACCGGAGATGCGGATCTTCGGTGGCGTCGGCAAGCAGCTCCTTCAGCCGAGCTTTTCGGTCGACCAAAGGCTTGTCGCGAAGGTCTTCCCCTCCATCGAACAGGAGGTCGAACGCGAAATAGACCAGATTGCCGGTGTTGCGCTCCGACAGCGCCGCCTGCAAGGCCGCGAAATCCGGGGCGCCGTTGTCGTCGAGCGCGCAGATCTCACCGTCGACGATGCAATCCGGAAGTGATGCAGCGGCCTTCGCAATCTCCGGATATTTCGCCGTCCAGTCCAGGCCCTTGCGGGTTTTGAGCGTGACCTCGCCGCCGGCGACACGCATCTGAATTCGATAGCCGTCGAACTTGATCTCATGCAGCCACTTGTCGCCGGCGGGCGGGCGTTCGAGCGTTTCGCAGAGCTGCGGAGAAATGAAGTCCGGCAGATCGGCTTCCGTCGATGTCGCGACGTCCTTGCGGGCCTTCTTCTTGCGCTCATCAGCCGCAAGGCCGTGCTTGCTGTCCCAGACCGCGTCCGCCTCGACGTCGCCGCTGGCCGTCATGAACGGTTTCGGCTTTCGCCCCTTGCCCCCGGCGATCTGCTGCATCGTCCGGGCAGATGCGACGGAGGTCATATTCTCGTCCAGGATGGCCGCGCCGTTCTCCTCGACGGAGTGCTCGTCGTGGTGCTTGATTAGCAGCCAGTTGGTCCGTTTGCCGCCATCGCGATCGTTGCGCATCCTGACGAGCACGAAGCTGCCATGCAGCCGCTTGCCATGGAGCATGAACTTGAAGTCACCCTTCTTCAAAGCCTCCTCGGGGGATTTGTTGCCTTCGGGCTCCCAGTAGCCGCGATCCCACAGCATGACCGTGCCGCCGCCATATTGGCCCTTCGGGATCGTGCCTTCGAAGTCGCCATAGTCGAGCGGATGATCCTCGACCTCGACAGCCAGCCGCTTGTCATGCGGATCGAGCGATGGCCCCTTGGTCACGGCCCAGGATTTGAACACGCCGTCGAGCTCGAGGCGAAGATCGTAATGCAGGCGCGTGGCATCATGCTTCTGGATGATAAAGCGCAGCCGATTCGAGGATTTGACGGCCGTCGAGCCAGTCGGCTCCTGGGTCTGCTTGAAATCGCGCTTTTTCTTGTAGGTCGAGAGCTTGTCGGCCATGGCCCGTCTCACCAGATCCTGCGGTCGATCTGCGAGGCGATCATCGGCACGGCCGCCGCGCCGGGCGCGCCGAGACGGAGACGCTGGACGAGCCGGCCGAGGAGATAAGTCGTGGCGGCGGTGGCCAGAACCCTCAGCCATGGATGTATGTCGCCTCGAGAAGGCCGCGCATCAATCCCCTCGGTCTGCGTTCGGATTGCGGTCAGCCGAGCGCGGAGATCGGCGACGTCCTGCCGAAGCGCCGCGATCTGCTGCTCGGGCGAGAGTGGCTTTTCTTTCTCGATTGCCGGGTCTTCAGCAGGGCTTTCTTCCTCAAGTTCGGCGAGGTGCTCACGCAACTGAGCCGGACTGTCGAAACCCTTCACTCTTATGTCGGTCATAGCCGGTGTCTCCCTGGCGCGACGTAAACGCGATGCCGTGGAAAACCCGCCCGCACGATGGTTGTTCCGTGCGCGCACAATCCGCCCGGTTGCGAGGCTCATGGGAGACGAATAGGGTCGATTGCGGCACTCCCGCCGCTCAGTTCACGAGGGTCACATGGCAACCGGCACCGTCAAGTTTTTCAATCAGGACAAGGGCTTTGGGTTCATCACGCCGGACAACGGCGGAACGGATGCCTTCGTCCACGTTTCAGCCGTGCTGTCGGGCGGCCCGCTCCGCGACGGGACGAAGGTCAGCTATGACGTCGGACAGGATCGCAAGACCGGCAAGTCCAAGGCGGAAAACGTCCGCGCGATCTGAGCAGGAACGGATCGGGCATGGTCGATGCGCCGCGACTTCGTCAGCCGCGGCGCATTTCATTCGAGAGGGCAGGATTTCAGAACCGGGCGCCGCTGCCCGAGGACACGCAATCCCAGCATTCGCTATTTGTTGAGGGCGTCCTTCAACGACTTTGCCGGTGTGAACGTCACCTTTTTCGCTGCAGCCACCTTGATCATGGCCCCGGTCGCGGGATTGCGGGCTTCGCGCGCCGGGGTGTCCTTTACTTTGAACTTTCCGAAGCCGGGAAGCGACGTTTCCGCGCCTGCGACAGCGGCAGCAGTAATCTCGGCAAGCACGGCTTCGACAATTGTCTTGCTCTGAGCCTTGGTCAATCCATGGTCGGCCGCAATCTTGTCGGCAATCTCGTTGGTGGTCGTCATGATGTCCTCCTCGTTTGGGGGCTCGATCCTCCGCTGACTCTTTGCCGCTGTCATCCCGCAGGGTGCCGCGCAGCGCATGGTTTCGCGCTTGTCCACAGCATAGATCGAGCAAGCAAGCCGCTTCGGACCGGCAAACCTGCATTGGCAATTGACTTCCTGCTCCAGCGCACCAGATCACCGCCGTTCATCCGTCTCAAGCGGATGGGCCGGGGAGATCCGGGACAGCCCCCGCTGCTCCGGATCTCCCCAGTTCGATAAGCAAGCAGGAAACGAAATGCCCCTGATACGGAAAACCGGTACCTCTGTCCCGAAGGAACTCGGCCTATTCTTTCCGATGTTGACGCCGGAAGGCACGACAATCGATGTTTTCGTCTATGCCAGCGCACTACAAAGCCTCGACACCGATCCGGTTGGCCCGGTCGGACTGCTCAAGCGCCACCGCACGCTGCTGGAAGCCATCGCCAGCGACAAATACGATCGAACAGGTGCTGGCGGCGACGGTATCCTCCAGATCACCATCGACGATCTTCTGGCAGGGCAGGCTGGGACCGAGGTAATCGGCCGCGACGCAGACACCTGACAGTCTTGGCCCGAGATCGGGATCATCGGCCTTCCGAACCATATCCCGGGCTAGGGTCAGGACCCATTGATTTGAATTGACGGCTATGATTCAGACGGGCGTATAGGAGCCTGCTGATGAGTCATTTGTTTTGGCTGACGGACGAGCAAATGGCTCGTCTTCAGCCGTACTTCCCCAAGAGCCATGGTCGCCAGCGCGTTGATGATCGACGGGTTCTGAGCGGCATCATTTTCGTCAACCGCAACGGCCTCAGGTGGTGCGATGCGCCAAAGGAATATGGCCCCTCCAAGACGCTTTATAACCGCTGGAAACGTTGGGGTGACAAGGGCATCTTTCTCCAGATGATGGAAGGCTTGGCTGTGCCTGAGGCTGCAGAGCGCAAGACCATCATGATCGACGCGACCTATCTCAAGGCCCACCGCACGGCTTCCAGCCTGCGGGTAAAAAAGGGGGCGCGGGCCGCCTGATCGGCCGCACGAAAGGTGGCATGAACACCAAGCTTCATGCCGTAACGGATGCGAATGGTCGCCCGATCAGTTTCTTCATAACGGCAGGCCAGGTCAGCGATTACACTGGTGCTGCCGCCCTGCTTGACGAGCTTCCCAAGGCCAAATGGCTGCTGGCCGACCGTGGCTATGATGCCGACTGGTTTCGTGACGCTTTACAGGCGAAGGGGATCAATCCCTGCATTCCGGGTAGGAAATCCCGGAACAAGACCGTCAAATACGACAAGCGCCGCTACAAACGGCGCAACCGGATTGAGATCATGTTCGGGCGTCTCAAAGACTGGCGGCGTGTCGCTACGCGCTACGACAGGTGCCCAATGGCCTTCCTCTCCGCCATAGCTCTCGCTGCAACCGTTATCTTCTGGCTCTGATCAACGAGTCCTGAGCCTAGAGTGTTCATCGCCCTGCGCTTCGATGGCCGCTTGTATCTCCCGGATTACCTTGGCGGCTTCGAGCAGAAGCGCCTTCATCTCGTCGGCGTGGAGATGCATGGGCAGTTCGCCGGCGTTAACGAGATCCATGGCTTCGGCTGTTTCCCGCAGGCGCGCCGGCTCTCCGAGGACCTGCCATCCCTCCCGTATCGTGACATAGGCACGGCCGAGCAGCCGGAGCTTTTCCCCCTCCGGCAGAGAATGCACGTCGTGCGCTGCTTTCGTCAGCTCTGAAACAAAGTCTGCAATCGTCTTCACCTGCCACCTCGAGAACACTGCGTACGCGATTTAGATGGTTCGCTTAGAGGTTAACGCTCGGAATGAGCATAACAAGTGCCAACAGACTGGGATCAGTGCCCTGATCGACAACAACAGGCTCCGATGACACCAAGGCGACGGCACGGCCCCTAAAGGACGAGTTTTGGTTGGGCGCGTCTCCCCACCTGCCCCCCGAATGACAAACCGACCGGTGGAACGTCTTCTTTACGGTCAATCGATATCGTTCGACGGTTGCATCCTGAAAGTGGTTTCGTTCGGAGCAGGAATGCTTGCCGCAGAGTTAGAAGCATCTCTTGAAGCCTGCCCGACTGCGGCATTGATCCTCGATGCCGCTGGCATGATTGTATTCGCGAATGCCGAGGCCAATCGGCTGTTTTCTCCCCACGGTGACATTATCGGTTCAGCTGCAAGGCGCTTTCTCCCTGACTGGCCTTTGCCGTCGAACATTTCACGCTCCCGCTTTGCTGATCCCTTCGGACTCGACAAATTCGCGCAGGTGAAGGTCGCAACCTGGCAGGCTGTTTCGGGCCCTATGACGACGGTCTTTATAGAGCCAGAATTCGACAAGGCTTCTGACACCAGCGAGGCCGACCTCCGCCTGCGCCATGTCATAGAGATGCTGCCGCAAGCCGTCTGTGTGTTCGATGCCGACGACCGATACGTGCTCTGGAACAAAAAATACGCCGAACTCTACAGCGATATCGCCGCACACCTTCGGCCAGGAATTCCGTTTGAGGAAATCCTGGAGATCAGTCTGGCCGGCGACGAAATGCAGGAGCTCATAGACGACAAGGAGACATGGCTCCGCGACCGGATGGAGAAGTTTCGCAGGCCCGTCTCGCAGGAGGAACAGCAGCTTCGCGACGGTCGGTGGCTTCGGCATGACGATCGTCGCACACCGGACGGGGGCGCAATCGGCATGCGCATCGACATCACCGCATTGAAGCAGCGGGAGGAATGGCTTCGCCAACTGTTCGATGCCAATCCAATGCCGATGATGCTGTGCGACGGCGAGAGCCTCGCCGTCCTCCAAGCCAATCAGGCCGCCTGTGATTTCTACGGGTACCGAAGAGAGGAACTGCTTTCGAAAGACGCTGGCGCCATGCACGCGCGGGAGGGCGCGCACCGCTTCACCAATGCTGTTCAAAACCTCAGCAGCGACTGCGATGCGCGGACGGTCTGGCGGCAATACGCTGCCGACGGCAGCGAGCGCCATGTTCTGATCTATGTCCGGCTTCTCCACGAGGGGGGCAGACGCCGGCTTCTCCTGACCATTGCCGATGTCAGCGACCGAATTGCTGCAGAAGGCGAAGCCAACCGACTTGCTCACCACGACATTCTCACGGGCCTACCCAACCGGATGCAATTCTACAAGGCTCTGAGCGCGTCCCTCAAATCCAATGATGGGAAAGGCGTTTTCGTCTTCTGTCTTGATCTCGATGGGTTCAAGCCGGTCAACGACACCTTCGGCCATGCAGCAGGTGACACCGTACTCAAGATGACGTCGGATCGGCTGCGCGCGGTCGCGCAGGGTCACATGATCGCGAGACTGGGCGGCGACGAGTTTGCCATCCTGATGATCGGAGGCCATGGCAGCGCTGTTGATCTAGCAGAGAGATGTATTGCTGCTTTCGAAGCTCCTTTTCCTGTCCGCGGCATGTCTATAAAAATTGGCGTGAGCATCGGCCTCGCAGCCTCGTCGAGCGCCGGGGGCGTGGACGGCGACAAGCTTGTTCAGGCCGCCGACCGAGCCCTCTATCGCGCCAAGGCCAATGGTAGAAACACCTGGAATATGGGCGATGTCACGTTATCGAGCGGTGATTGCGCTCTGCCGACGGCTCTCGGAAATCAGGCAACCGCGCCCGTCACAGCTTTCCAATGCGCAATTGCGCGGATGCGATGGATGTGGGTGGCGAGAGCGGAGCGGTTGTGACGTGGGGTGACAAAGAGATTTCGCAGCGCCGAGAAAATCGAGATGAAACGCTGCAAGCCTCCGGCTGATCGGAAACCCTGCATCGTCCGCTCTCGTTTTCGAAGCGGCAGGTGAGAGTTTTCCGCTCGGTTGTTGAGACCTTTATGGGACCGGTGTTCAACCGTTGGCATAATGTCACGCCTGGCTGCGCCATATGAGCGGAGCTTGTCGGTGACGATCCGCCTTGGCGGCATGCCTGTTTTCTTCAGTAACCTGATGAGCAATCGCTTCGCGGCCTTGGTGTCGCGTCGGCTCTGAACAATCTCATCGAGAACGTAGCCATCTTGATCAACGGCACGCCAAAGCCAGTGCTTCCTGCCCGCGATGGAAATCACCACCTCATCCAGATGCCAGACATCCTGAAGCGAAGGCCGCCGGCGACGAAGCTGCTTTGCGTAGGCCGGTCCGAATTTCAGACCCCATCGCCGGATCGTTTCATACGAGACGACGATGCCACGCTCCAGCAGCAACTCCTCGGCCAGGCGCAGGCTCAGCGGGAACCGAAAGTACAGCCAGACCGCATGGGCGATGATCTGTTGCGGGAAACGGTGACGCTTGTAGCTGATGGCCGGTTTCTTCATCCCACCGTCTCTACCCACCACTCACTCACAGGAGGTTTACGTGACAACGCCCGTCGAGATGGTGCAGCGCCTTCAGCCTGAGCTGAGCGTTAACGCCTGTGCCCATGGTTTCCGATGACCCGATCAGGAAGCGGACCCTCCCGGCGCGCACGTCACCGAACAGGCGCTGCTTCGCCTCGGTCTTCTTGAAATCCTGCATGAAGGCGATTTCCGACGGCGGCACGCCCATGCGGACCAGTTCGTCGCGGATCCAGCGATATGCCGAGAACCCCCTCGTCTTCTCGACATTGATCGTGCCGAGATCGGAGAAGATCATTTGGGCGGCACCCATGATCTCGTAAGGCTTTCCGTCCAGGCGGCGATAGCTGTTCTCCGACGTTTCCTTCCAGATACGGTGAGCATTCCGGACTAGGAGATTGAGCTTGTTCTCCGGCTCGTCATCCATCGCCGGCATGACCAGGCGAAGATCGATCGCGGCGTGACGGCCGTCGGTGATGACGGAAAGCAGAATGTCGTCGCCGGGCTCGGGTGGACGGTCGCGTTCCTCGATCGCCCTGATGCGGGTTTCCAGGATTTGCTGGTAGGCCTTGAAGGCAGGCGTGGGCGCCGCCGTCAGGATCCGCCGCTTGCCGGTCGCGATGTCAGGCACCTTGACGTACTGCCGCAAATCCTCCGGCATCACGACATCGGCGAAGGCCCGGAACATGGCGATCAGTTCCGGCACGTTGACGAAGCTCGCAAAGCGGCTGACCGGCTTGTATTTGCCGGATGGCTGAAGCTCCAGCTCGGTCTTCTCATCCCCGAAGTTCGAGGCCCAGGCGTCGAACTCGTGCAGGCCGCGCTCATGCAAGGCCTCGTAGCCGAGCAGGCGCTGGATCGAGAACATCTCGCCGAGCGTGTTGGTGATCGGCGTGCCGGAAGCGAGCACGAGAGCACGACCGGGATTCTTCGTCTCGATGTAGCGGGATTTCACATAGAGATCCCAGGCCTTCTGCGAGCCGTTCGGATCGATCCCCTTCAACGTGCTCATATTCGTGGCGAAGGAGAGCTTTCTGAACTCCTGCGCCTCGTCGACGACAATCTGGTCGACGCCGATCTCGGAGATGGTCAGCAGGTCGTCTTTGCGGGTCGACAGTGATTCCAGTCGCTCCTGCAAACCTTCCTTCAGGCGTTCGAGACGCTTGCGCGAAACCCGATCCTCGTCATCGACCTTCGTCAGCAGATCCTCATAGAGCTGCAGCTCGTCATGGATCATCTGTTGTTCGAAGGCCGAGGGCACACCGATGAACCTGAAGGCGGAATGGGTGATGATGATCGCGTCCCAGACCGCCGTCGCAGCCCGCGACAGGAAGCGGGCGCGCTTGTCCTTGGTGAAGTTGGTCTCGTCGGCAACGAGGATATTCGCCGAGGGATAAAGCGCCAGGAATTCGCGAGCGGCCTGTGCCAGGCAATGGCCGGGTACGACCAGCATCGCCTTGGCGATCAGACCCAGACGGCGCTGCTCCATGATCGCTGCCGCCATCGTCATCGTCTTGCCGGCGCCGACGGCGTGCGCCAGATAGGTCGAGCCGGAGGAGATGATCCGCCAGATGCCGCGTTTCTGGTGCCCATAAAGAACGAAGGCGCCTGAGGCGCCGGGAAGTTTCAGATGGGAGCCGTCGAATTTGCGCGGCGCGATGTTGTTGAGGCGGTCATTATAGACCCGCGCCAGCCTGTCGGTGCGATCCGAATCGGACCACACCCAGTTCTGAAACGCCTCTTTCATCCGCTGCAGCTTGTCGCGCGCCGCTTCGGTATCGACGACATTCAGCACCCGCCGCTCGCCGTCGGCATCCTTGAAGGTGTCGAAAATCTGCGGCACGCGACTGTTCAGCGCATCGGCGAGCAGTTCGCCGGCATGGCGTCGGCTGGTACCCCATTCCGATGTGCCGGCGCCGCTGTAGCCAAGCTGCCGTGCCTCGACCGTCCATGATCCCAGTTCCGGCATATGATGAATGCGGATCTCCGCCCCCATCATTCCCTTGACGAAGGCGACGACATCGGACGCCGGGATCCATGGCGCACCGAGGCGTGCGGTGATATCGGACGGACGCAGATCGGCCGGCTGAACCTCCTGAAGTGCCGCGACATTACGCTCGAAAGCAGGATCGAGCGCAGCGGCGGCCTCCGCCGCGGCAAGCTTCGTGCGGACCGGGCCGGAGAGATAGGCGTCGGACGTTTGCCACGAACCGTCGGTCGGATCGCGGAAGATGGCCTCGCCGAGGTCGGCGATCACCACCTCCGGGTCACGATGCAGGAGTTCGGCGATATGGTCGACATCGACGCGGCCGCGCTCGTTGAGCACCACGGCCAACGGCATCGTAAAGTTAACGGAACTTGGGGCTTGATAGGCGATGAAGAGGCATGACAGACCGTGATCCGCTCTACCGTCGTCACCGCTTTCCCGCTGAAATCATTGCCCACGCGGTGTGGCTCTATTTCCGTTTTCCCCTGAGCCTGCGGATGGTCGAAGACATGCTGGCCGCTCGCGGCATCATTGTCTCGCATCAAACGATCCGGCTGTGGGCAGAGAAATTCGGACGAACTTTCGCCAACCAAATCCGTCAACGTTCGCGCGGCCGACTCGGCGATAAATGGCATCTCGATGAGGTCGTTATTTCGATCCGGGGCAAGAAGCATTGGCTATGGCGCGCCGTGGATCAGGACGGTTTTGTCCTGGAGGTTCTGGTGCAAAGCCGCCGCGACGCCAAGGCGGCCAAGCGCCTGATGCGCAAGCTTTTGAAAGGCCAGGGACGATCGCCGCGCGTGATGATCACCGACAAGCTTCGCTCCTATGGCGCCGCAAAGCAGGAAATCATGCCCGGTGTCGAGCACCGCTCCCATAAAGGCCTGAACAATCGGGCGGAGAATTCCCACCAGCCGATCCGACGGCGAGAGCGGATCATGAAGCGCTTCAAGTCAAAGCGACATCTGCAACTCTTCGTTTCCATCCATGATCCGATTGCCAACCTCTTCCACATCCCGCGCCACGACATTCCCTCCAGCCATCATCGCGAACTGCGCACAGCGGCGATGAACCTATGGGCGAAGATCGCTCGCGCATGAGCAGTGCACGTGGCGGGCGTCACGCTTTTGCTTCGCTGAAGTTAACTTTACGATGCCGCTGAAGGAATTCCCAGGCGGTCTTCCTGTCGGCCTTGTCGACGAGTTGGGTCACGGCGAACTTGCTCGTGCGGTCAATACCGACGAACAAATATAGTTTGCCTTCAGTGGTCTGAACCTCGGCGATGTCGATATGGAAGAACCCTATGGGGTAGCGCTTGAACTTCGACCGCTTCGGCTTGTCGCCTTTCCACATCAGGCAGGCGCGATATGCCATGCCGTTGTAGGCACCGGTGCAGTGCGGATCGTGTCAGGTGAGGGATCGAGGGCTGCAGGGCGTAAAGACAATCGTCTAAGGGCAGAAGCGTATGACGCCGGAATGCCACGACCATCGCCTCTTCGGCTTCGGTGAGGACGGTGGACCGCGGCTCTGACGGCCCCGCCTTCATATCCTCGACCGTCGCACGCTTGCGCCACTTCGCAACGGTCTTGGGGTTGATGCCCAACTCCCTGCTCAGTTGCGCGAGCGAAGCTTGCGATCGTTGTATTGCTGCTCGGACAGCGTGCGTGGTCGTGGCGCTTCCGTGACGAATTTGTCCCATAGGGCATCCTTCCATTCCAAGGAAAGGATCGCACCATCAAACCACCGGATCAAACAACTAGATCCTGCCTGCCCCGAGCACCTTTCCGGGATTGAGAAGTGCCGGCGCGTCGAGCGCGCCCTTGATCCGGTGCATCAGGGCGAGTTTTGCCGGGTTGGACAAAGCCGATAGCGGCGCCACCCGCTTCGCGCCGATCCCGTGTTCGGCAGAAAACGACCCGCCCAGCTCTCCGATGCCCCGGTAGATCGCCTCCTCGACGGCACGCGCCTTTTCGGCCGGAATGTCGCCGCCGGTGCTGTTGAGGACGATGTGGAGGTTTCCGTCGGCTAGATGGCCGAAGACATAGGGATCGAGCGCGGCATCGATCGCCTTCAGATCAGTGAGGCACCGTTCGAGATAGGACGCGACCTGCGAGAGGGGAATGGAGACGTCGTAGGATGGCGCGCCCGGATGCTGCCGATAGATGAGGTCCGTGTCCTCGCGAAGCCGCCAGAGATCGGCCTCCTGCGCGCCCGAAAAGGCGATGACGGCCGAGGTGTCGGGATGAACGGCAACCACATCCTCGTAGATGCGCGCGAGTTCCGATTGCAAGGCGGTCTCGTCCGCGCCACCGAGCGTCATCAGGAGGTTGACGGGATGATCGGTGGCGTAGTCGGCCGCCGACCAGTGATGGTGGCTGGAGGTCAGGCGGAAATAGCTGTGCCAGACCGCTTCGGCGGCGCGCAGATGGCCGTATTCGGCATCGAGCCCCCGGCGCACCGTCTCAAGTGCTGCATCCACAGACGCCAGGCCGAACAGGACTGTCGCGGTGGCCAAAGGCTGGGGTTCGAGCTTGACGGCAATCCGCGTTATCACGCCGAGCGTGCCTTCCGCACCGACAAACAGATGTTTCAGATCATAGCCGGCGGCGTTTTTCACAACGCGGGTCAGGTCGGAATAGACCGAGCCATCCGCCAGCACGGCCTCCAGTCCCAGAATGCGATGCCGCATGACCCCCGACCGGAAGGCCGAAATCCCGCCGGCATTCGTCGAGGTCATGCCGCCGATCGTCGCCGAGCCGCGGGATGGGAGATCGATCCCCGGTTCAAGGCGATGCTCCGCGGCAGCCACCTGCAGCGCCTGCAGCGTCACGCCGGCCTCGACCACCACAACGCGCTCGACGGGGCAGAGATGCAGGATGCGATTGAGGCGGGCGGTGGAGAGTACCAGTTCGCCCGATTTAGACATCCCGCCGCCCACGAGCCCGGTTCGCCCGCCATGCGTGACAAGTGGGACGCCGTGGGCGCGGCAGCATTGGACGATGGCGGCAACCTCCCCGGTCGTGCCGGGGAGGACGACGGCGCCGGCGTCGAGATTTTCCGGGGCCACGCCGTAATCGATCATGGCGACCGCCTCTCCCTCCCTGAAATTTCCCGCACCGACGATGGTATGGATTTCGACGGTGAATTCGGGCTTCAGACGGTGCATTGGACAGGTCCTGTCGATGGCATCGGGAAAATGGGAGAGGCTGGCCTTGGGAAGCTCAGGGCATTTAGGCGTGAAGCGTGCCGTTTTTCTTCGCCGTCCAGGTGGCGATGTAGTCCATCAAGGCGGGGTTGAGGCAGTCGTAGGGTGCGAGATCGAGCTCCCGCAGCCGGGTGCGAACGCTGTCCATCTGTGCCGGATCGTAGCCGCTTTCGATGATCGAGGAGACAAAGGCCGCAAATCCGGGCTTGGCCCAGCCGCTCTCTTCAAAACGTTCCGGATGCACGAAGGACAGGCCCTTGAACGGATGATCGCGCTCGACCGGGCCGTACATATGCACGCCGCATGCCTTGCAGGCATGGCGCTGGATGAGAGCGGCCGGATCGACGACCGCGAGCTTGTCGCCGTTTTCGACGACCTTGACATTGTCGGTCGAGGCGACGGCGACGACCGAGAAGACGGCGCCGTCCGGCTTCCAGCACTTGGTGCAGCCGCAGGCGTGGTTATGGGCGATGTCGCCCTTGACGCGGACCTTGACCGGATTGCTCGCGCAGTTGCAGACGAGCGTGCCGCCGGAAAAGGTGGCATCGGTCGCTTTGAACCCGTTGTCGACGGATGGGTGTATCGCGATACTTGGCATGGGTTTCTCCTCCTTCATGGCCGGCGCGGCATGCGCGGCCGATAACAGGCACCGCCAGCGCTGGCGCGGCGGTGCAAATGCATGGATTGCGAGGTGCAGGCGGTCTTGAACCCGCGCTCAGTATACCACCACGCCGCGGATGCTCTCACCCTTGTGCATGAGTTCGAAGCCGTTGTTGATGTCCTCGAGCGGCATCGTGTGCGTGATCATCGGATCGATCTGGATCTTGCCCTCCATGTACCAGTCGACGATCTTCGGCACGTCGGTGCGGCCGCGCGCGCCGCCGAAGGCGGTGCCCATCCAGTTGCGGCCGGTGACGAGCTGGAACGGGCGCGTCGAGATCTCCTGGCCGGCGCCGGCAACGCCGATGATGACCGACTTGCCCC
>VFQN01001673.1_pt1 | contig 36251 bp, 30 predicted proteins | sample 3512371 | NCBI WGS metagenome assembly VFQN01 (sample SAMN10412370, study PRJNA504923) | tailings metagenome | isolation source: Replicate 2 from Balatoc abandoned mine | place: Philippines: Itogon, Benguet | collected 2017-08-28
GGTGACGGACTTCGCGATGTTCGGGGCGGTCGCGTTCGAGACGCTGGCCGTGGCGTCGATCTTCGTGTTCCGCTGGAAGTTGCCGGGCGCCGAGCGGCCGTACCGGTGCTGGGGCTACCCGGCGGTGCCGGTGGTGTACTGCCTCATCATGGCGGCGGTACTGGCGAACATGTTCGTGACGCCGGAGCAGCGGAGCGAGGCGCAGATCGGCCTCGGGTTCATGGCGCTCGGCGTCGTGGTCTACCAGCTCGTCTACCGCGGGGGGCGGCCGGCGTGAGCCTCGCCGACGACGGGTTTGCGTTACTGCCGGGCGTGTTCGCCGCGACCGCAGTGCGAAGTGCGATCGCGGCGTGGGGCGCGGCGCTGGCGCGGCAAGCTGGCGATATGGCGATCCTGTCCGCCGCTGACGGCGTCGTCAGCGGCGCCCGCGACCTGTTCCGCCTCTGGCCCGGCTCGGCGGAACTAGCTCGTGCCCCAGCTCTTCTCGACGCCCTTCTGGCCGACCTTGGCGCGGGTGCGGGCGTGGTTCGCGGGCTGTACTTCGACAAACCACCCGGTGCCGGCTGGGCGCTGCCGTGGCACAAGGACTACACTGTCGCCGTCCGCGCCCACCGCCAGCTCGGGCGCTTCCGCAAGCCGACCACGAAGGCCGGAGTCCCGCACCTCGAAGCGCCGACCGACCTGCTCGCGCGGATGCTCACGGCTCGCATTCACCTCGACGACATGACCGACGAGAACGGGCCGCTGCGGGTCATCCCCGGCTCGCACCGGTTCGACCGCACCGCCGACGACGAGGCGCGTGAGCCGGTTGTGATCCGCTGCCGGGCCGGTGATGTGCTGCTGATGCGCCCGCTGCTGACGCACGCCAGCGGACACGCCGACCCGGCGACGGAGCGGCACCGGCGGATCGTGCATCTCGAGTGCGCGCCGGCGGGCGAAATGGGCGACGGGTACGAGTGGCGGGAATTCGTGCCGCTGGGGTGAAACCAAAAACTCACGCCAAGGCGCCGAGCCGCAAAGAAGACAAGACCTCTCTCTTGTCTTCTTTGCGGCTCGGCGCCTTGGCGTGAGCAGTCTTACTTCTTCTTCCGCGGCTTCGGCTTTTCGGTCTTCTCCTCGACCTTCGGCTGCGGTGCCGGCTTCGCCGCCCGCGGGATGGTTGCCGACGCCGCGACGATAAACCCGTGAGCCTTCAGCGCCGCCGCCAGGCGGTCGGCCTGGGCCGACGCTTCGGCGGAATCGACCCGCGCCTGCGCGATCGCCGAGTACCAGAACCGCTCGCGGTCGCGCGGGGCGAGGGCGTCGGGGTCGGCGCCGAACTCGCGGACCAGTTCGCGGTCGTAGCGGAGCTCCTTCAGCAGCGCCGCCGCCTCGCGCCACGTCAGCCCGCGGGATAGAACGGTGCCGGCCGCGTCGGACACGGTGCGACCGATGGCGACGTGGAGGAGGCCGCGGAAGTGCCCGGCCACAAGCCCCTCGGCCCGGGCGGTGTCGAGCAGGCGGCGGATCCCCTCCATGCCCACGCTCCGATCGGTCGCCGGGTCGGTCGGCCGGTGTGCCGGTGGGGTGATGATCCGGTTCGCGGCCGGAGCGGTCACCGCCGGCACGGTCCGATACAGCTCGCCCATTTTACCAGCCCGCCGGAGTTACTCCAGACCCTCAACACTCCACTGGTTATCGTTTCGACCCGGCCGCCGTTTGACCCCGCAACCGCGAATGCGTTCCGCATACTCGCCCCGGCCCCGGCAGGACCGGGCGGACGCCCCCACGCGGTCAGTCCAGCGCCGCCCGGAGAACCCGGGCGACCGTTTCCGGGTCGTCGGCCGCACACACCGCCGCACTCACCGCCACCCGCCGCAACCCGGCCGCAACCACCTCCCCGACGTTCTCGGGGCCGATGCCGCCCAGTGCGAACGCCGGAAGGGTCGTCTCCGCAGCCGCGTCCCGGACGAACCCGAGTCCCGGGAACGCCTCGAACGCCTTCGTCCGCGACGGGAACGTCGGCCCGACGCCGAGGTAGTCGGCGCCGTCGAGTACCGCCCTTCGCACCTGCTCGACCGAGTGCGTACTAACGCCGATCAGTGCCTCCGGCCCCACAATCCGGCGGGCGTCGGCGACCGCGAGGTCGTCCTGCCCCAGGTGGACGCCGTCGGCGCCGACGAGCCGCGCGATGTCGGGCCGGTCGTTGACGATGAAGAGTGTGTTCGACTTCCGCGTCCAGCGGCGCACGTCGCGCGCCCGGGCGATCAGTTCGGCGTCAGACAACCCCTTCTCGCGGAGCTGGAACACGGTCGCGCCACCGACTGCGGCCTGCTCGATTGTCCAATCCAGCGCCGCTGCACACTGCGACCCTGTGAGCAGTACGTAGAGTCTCGCGTCGGCCAGCTTCCGCCGCGCCTCGCCCCCACGCACGACGGCCCGTTCGAGCGTGTAACTCCAATAGCGGAGCGCCTCGACTTCTCGGGCGAATCCGGTGCCGAACAGCTTTCCGTACTCCTCGACACTCCGCAGCGCCTCCTGCAACCGCTTCAGGTTCACCGCTGCGACTTGAGCCGAACTGCCGCGCTCGTACTCGCCGGCGGCGGACACGTTGGTGCCCACGTCGCCGGGCGTGTCGCGGGCGGCGAGCAACAGGGTGGGTGGAAGTTGTCCGCTCGCGGCGGCGAGGCCGTGGCGCAGTGCCTTCACCGTTTCGGTCAGAAGACGGTCGTTCAGCACGAAACGGGCGTGATCGTCAAGCACCCGCAGGGCTTCCCGGGCGCGATTCAGGTTCGCGTCGAGCACGCGGGCGGCGTCCATCTCGTCGGCCGCGTCGGGCAGCGCGAACGTCGCCGGCGGTTCGTTCGGGGCGGCGAACGGGCTGTTCACCTCGCCGGTCATCAGCTGGGCGAACCGGTCGGCGGCGAGCCCGGCCATCGCGGCGGCCTGTTGGAAGGCCGGGTCGGCGGTGAGGACGGCGACGAGGAAGGCGTCGGTCATGAACGCCGGGTCGGCGCGGAAGCGGACGGACCAGTTGCGGGCGGCGTCGTACAGTGTCGCCACCGCCGGCGCCGGGCCGTGTGTCGTGAGCGATTCGATTCGCGCCCGCACCGTCTGCAGATCGCCCCCGAGCCTCGCCAAGAGTTCGGCGGGGCGGCCCTCGTCCTCGTCGAGAAGCCCGAGAACATAATCGGACAGCCGCACCGCCGCCGAGCCGCGGCGGGCCGCCCACGCCGCCGCTGCCGTCACTGCCCGCTCCACGCCAGGGCTCGTCTGGTGCATCGTCAGAACCTCTTTGCCCGCTAGGTCCGTCGGTCCAGCCGCTACAGCCTGACTTTCCGGCAGTCAATGCTCACGGATTGACCACACAACCCACCTCGATCGTCCAGTCAGCCCGCCCGCCCGCCGATTGGTAGGGGTACGGACGCGCCCGTCGTTCGTGACCGCTCACTCACCCCCGCCTGGCGCCGGCACGGACGGACCCGTGTGGGACCGGGGGACTCGGCCAGGGGACCGGCCATGTCGCCGCCCGCCCTCAACTGTCGCCCGACCCTCCTCCGTGGCGCGCTGGCGTTCGGGCTATTCGTCCTCGCGCAGTCCGGGTCCGGCCAGCCCCAGAAGGCGCCCACGACCCCGACCGTGCCGCTCCTCCTCCCGACGCCGGTCGCGGCGCAGGCGGAGAACGGGAAGAAGGACGCCGACGCGGCCGTGCCGGAGTACAGCCTCGGCGAATGCATCGCCATCGCGCTGGAACGGCAGCCGTCGCTGCGCGCCGTCCGGTCGAGCCAGGACGGGTCGGCCGCCGGGATGCACGCCCTGAACAACATCGGCCGCCTCGGGCAGTTGCTGTCGCCGGACCTGCCGGTCCGCAAGGAGCAGGCCCAGCGCGGGGCTGTCGCCGCCGCCGCCGACATCCAGAAGACGCACAACGAGATCGTCCACGACGTCACCCGGTTGTACTACACGGTCGTCTACGCCCGACAGGTCGGGGTCATCGCCGAGGACGTGGTCGCGCAGGTCGAACTCCTGACGAAGATCGGCCGCGACGTGCTCAACTCGGCGACCCCCGGCAAGATGACCAAGCTCAAGCTCGACGCGATGGAGATCGGTCTACGCGAAGCCCGCAAGTTGCGGCTCATGGCCCAGCAGGGCGAGCGCAAGGCCTACGCCGCGCTCCGCGAGCTCATGGCCGTGCAGGACACGGGCAGCCGGTTCGTGGTGAAGGACAAGGAACTCCCGGTGATGGCGCAGAACGTCCCGCTCACCGAGGAGGTGGTCGTCGAACTGGCGCTGTGCCGCCGGCCGGAACTCGCGCTCGCGGCGGCCGGGGCGGACGCCTTCCGGCTCGAGGTGTACGCCCAGAGCGCGGTCCGGTTCCGCAAGACCGTGCCCACGCTTGCGACCGGCGGCGACATCAAGGCCCGCGAGGTGCCGGGGACGGTCCGCGACCTGAACCTCCAGTACAAGCCCGGGGCGATCATCCCCGAGATGCCGCCGCAACTGGTCGGCAACCAGGCCGACCGCGTGTCCCGGGCGATGACGTACAGCCAGCGCGCCGACGCCGTCTTCGAGAAGGCCCGCGGCCTCGTCCACCTGGAGGCGGAGAACGCCTTCTACGAGTACGACCTGGCCGCCAAGCTCGTGACCGAGGGGAAGGCGAAGTTCGAGTTCGGCAAGGACATGATGGAGCGGGTCAAGGAACTCGTGGACAACCCGAACGCGGAGCGCGACCAGCTCGTCGGCGGGTACGTCCAGGCGGCGAAGGCCCAGTCGGACTACGTCGAGGCGGTGTGGCAGTACCTGCTCACGCTCGCCCACCTGGAGCGGGTGACGGCCGGCGGCGTCCGCCCCGACTTCCCCGGCCGCTGACCGGGCGAACGGCTTTCACGCCAATTCGGATTTCGGATTTCCTTCCAGGGGGGTGGGACGTGGCACGGGTTTCCGCGTGGACGGCGATGACGCTGCTGGTCGTCGCGGTCGGCATGGGCCGGCCGGCGGCGGCGCAGCCGCCCCGGACGATCCGCCTCGGCGTCCTCGGCGGGATGTTCCGCGACGTGCCGCAGCCGCTCGTCCTGGCCGCGGCCACGCCGTTCCGCGAGGTGTTCAAGAAGCAGACCGGCCTCGACGGCGACGTGGAGGTGGTCGGCGATCACGACGACCTCGCCGCCAAACTCCAGGCGAACAAGGTGCACGTCGGCGTGTTCCACGGGTTCGAGTGGGCGTGGGTGAAGGACCGCCACCCGGACCTGATCCCGCTGGCGGTCACCGTGCCGCACCGCCGGCCGCAGGCCGTGCTCGTCGTGAAGGCGGACTCGAAGGCGGCGCCGACGGACCTGAAGGGGGCGTGCGTCGCCGTGCCGATCGCCACGAAGGCCCACTGCCACCTGTTCCTGGAGCGCCTCGCCGACACGCTCCCGGCCGGCTGCTGCGGCGCCCGGCCGATGCCGGAGAGCGGGCCGGAGGACGTGATGAACGCGGTCGCCGACGGGAAGGTCGAGGCCGCCCTGCTGGACGCCGCCTCCCTGGCCGCGTATCAGAACAACTTCCCGGGCCGGGGTAAACTGCTGCGGGTGCTGACCGAGAGCGACCCGTTCCCGCCGACCGTGATCGTGTACCGGAAGGACGCACTCGCGCCGGAGATGGCCGCGAAGGTCCGGTCCGGCCTGGTCCGCACGAAGGACGACCCGAGCGGGAAGGCGTTCCTCTTCCTGTGGAAGCTGAAGGGGTTCGAGGAGGTGCCGCCGGGGTACGACGCCGAACTCCAGGCGGTCGCCAAGCGATACCCGGCGCCGCGGCCGGGCATGGGGATGGTGGCGATGCCCGAGTAGCGCCGCCGCTACAACCCGTTCCTCCCCCAACCCCCGCCCCGCGGGGGTTGTTCGCGTTTGTGGTGAACCCGCTGCTGACCTCCACGGGGCCGCGGCGCGTGGTAGACTACTATAAACTTGTTCACCAACGAACGGGCCGGGGGTTGCACCCCGCCCCTATGATGGCGGGTGGACCCGGAACCGGCGAGGCAAGTGATGGCGGGAGTTCAGACGGTTTCGATCGCCCAGGAAGTGCGGACCCGGTTCATCCGGTACGCCATGTCGGTGGTCACCGGCCGCGCCCTGCCGGACGTGCGCGACGGGCTCAAGCCGGTGCAGCGCCGCATCCTGTACACGATGTACAACGACTCGAACCTGACGTTCGAGCGGAAGGCGGCGAAGTCGGCGCAGATCGTCGGCGACGTGATGGGGCGCTACCACCCGCACGGCGACGGGGCGATTTACGACGCGATGGTCCGGCTCGCCCAAGAGTGGGTGATGCGGGTGCCCCTCGTCCACGGCGAGGGGAACTTCGGCTCGGTCGACGGCGACCCACCCGCGGCCTACCGGTACACCGAGGCGAAACTCTCCCAGGCGGCCGGTCCCCTCCTGTCCGAGCTCGACTACGAGACGATCGACTACAAGGACAACTACGCCGGCAACCGCCGCGAACCGCTCGTCCTCCCGGCACAGTTCCCGAATCTGCTCGTCAACGGCACGTCGGGCATCGCCGTCGGCATGGCGACGAACATCCCGCCGCACAACCTCGCGGAAGTGCTGAAGGCGTGCATCGTCCTCATCGACAACCCGGACGCGACGGTCGCGGTGCTGATGGAGAAGGTGAAGGGACCGGACTTCCCGCTCGGCGGCAAGATCATCACCGACCGGGCCACGCTGCGCAAGATCTACGAGACCGGCAGCGGCAGCATCAAGGTGCAGGCGGAGTGGAAGGAGGAAGACCTCGGCCGCGGCAAGGCGCAGATCGTGGTCACGTCGATCCCCTACGGCGTGGACAAGGGCGAGCTGGAGAAGACGATCGGCGGGATGATCGAGGACCGCAAGCTGCCGCAGCTGCTCGGCATCGCCAACGAGACGAACGACAAGGAGGGGCTGCGCATCACGCTGGAAACCAAGCCCGGCACCGACCCGGCGCTGGTGATGGCGTACCTCTACAAGCACACCGACCTACAGAAGAACTTCGCGTACAACATGACGGCCCTCGTCCCCCTCGAAGACGGGAAGACGATGGTGCCGAAGGACGGCCTGTCGCTCAAGGACATCCTGCGGCACTTCCTCGACTTCCGCCTCGCCACCGTGCGCCGGCGGTTCGAGTACCACCTGCGCGTGCTGAGGCGGCGGATCCACATCCTCGAAGGCTTCGCCATCATCTTCAACGCGCTGGACAAGGCGATCAAGCTGATCCGCGAGAGCAGCGGCAAGGCCGACGCGGCGGAGAAGTTGATCGCCGCGTTCAAGCTGGACGACGAGCAGGCGACGGCGGTCCTCGACGCCCAGCTCTACAAGATCGCCCAGATGGAGATCAAGAAGATCGTCGACGAGCTGGCGGAGAAGCGGAAGGAGGCCGCGCGCATCGAGGCGATCCTGGCGTCGCCGAAGAAGTTGTGGGGCGTGGTCCGCGACGAGTTCGAGAAGCTGGCGACCGACTTCCCCGAGCGCCGCAAGACGCGGATGGCGTCCGACGAAGACGTGCTGACGTTCGACGAGGAGGCGTACATCGTCCGCGAGAACACGAACGTCGTCCTCACCAAGAACGGCTGGATCAAGCGCGTCGGCCGCCTCCAGTCGGTCGAGTCCACGCGGGTGAAGGAGGGCGACGAGGTCGTGGCGGTGATCCCGGCGAGCACGCTCGACCACGTCGCCTTCTTCACCGACGACGGCGCTGCGTACACGATGCGCGTGAACGAGGTGCCGGCGACGACCGGGCACGGCGAACCGATCTCCAAGTACTTCAAAATGGCCGACGGGGTGAAGGTCGTTGCCGCGGTTACGACCGACCCGCGGTTCACCCCCGCTGATCGCGAGCCCACCGGCGACCAACCCGGCGGACCGTTCCTGCTGGTGGCGACGAAGGGCGGCAACGTCCTCCGCATCCCGGTGGCCCTGTTCCGCACCGAATCCACGAAGGCCGGGCGGCGTTACGTGAAACTCGAAGGCGGCGACCGCGCCGTGATGGTGAAGCTGCTCGCCGCCGAGACCGGCGTGATGCTGGCGTCGGCGAGGGGTCACCTGATCCACTTCACGGTCGATTCGGTGAACGTGGTGAGCGGTGCGGCGAAGGGCGTCATCGGAATCAAGGTCGAGGGTGGCGACGAGTGCATCGGCGGGGTGCTGGTCGGCGGCCGGTTCGACAAGCTCCAGGTGGAGACGGACAGCGGCAAGGTGCAGGAGTTTGGGCCGGGGGCGATCAAGCCGCAGAACCGCGGCGGTAAGGGCGAGAAGCCCGGCGTCCGTACGACGTTCGCCCGCGTCCTGCCGCCGCCGATCGAGTTGGTGAACTGGGACGAGGTGGACGGTAAGGCGCCGCGCAAGAGCACGGACGCCGACGGGGCGCCGACGGGTTGAGTGCGGGCGGCTCGGGTCTTCAGTAGGTCGGGTCGAGTCTTCGAGGCCCGACGCCGCAGCACGGGCCGCGAGCGGAGCAGACCAGCGGGGTCAACGCGGCGGGATTTCGTGTCAGGTGTGAGGCACCGCCACGTCGGGCCTCGAAGACTCGACCCGACCTACAACAGCGACCCACCCTCGCGAGCACACGACGAGTCACAGCAGCAGGGCCGAGTATGAGCACGATGACCGCCGGACGGAACGCGCAGTACCGCACCGAAGACATCCAGGTGCTGGAGGGGCTCGAACCCGTCCGCAAGCGGCCGGGCATGTACATCGGCCCGGTCGACGCGCGGGGGCTTCACCACCTCGCCTGGGAGATCATCGACAACGCCGTCGACGAGTACATCAACGGCTTCGCCGACCACATCACGGTGACGCTCCACAAGAGCGGCGACGCCCTGACGGTGGTTGACAACGGCCGCGGCATCCCGGTCGAGATCCACCCGAAGCACAAGAAATCCGGACTGGAACTGGTGCTGACGGTGCTCCACGCCGGCGGCAAGTTCGGCGACACCGAGAGCGGCTACGTCCACTCCGGCGGACTCCACGGGGTCGGGGCGTCGGTCGTCAACGCCCTCTCGAAGCGGCTCGTCGCCAGCGTCCGACGGGACGGGTTCGAGTGGAAGCAGGAATACGCCAAGGGCGTCCCGCAGACGAAGCTGGAAAAGGTCGGCCCGTTCCGCGGGCACGGCACGGTCATCACCTTCGAGCCCGACCCACTCATCTTCAAGACGACGAAGTTCGACGCCGACACGCTCCGGGCGCGGCTCGAGGACATGTCGTTCATCCACAGCGGGCTCCACGTCACGTTCCGGGACGAGCACGGCGGGCACGCCTACGAACTGCACAACCCCGGCGGGCTCCCGGCGTTTCTCAAGAAGGTGGTCGCCGACGCCGGCAAGCCGACGGTCACCGAGGCGGCGTTCACCGCCACCCGCGACGGCGAGGGCAAGATGGAAGTCGCCCTCCAGTGGACCGAGAACACCGAGGAGGTGTACCGGAGCTACGTGAACGGCATCCGCACCCCGAACGGCGGGCACCACGAGAACGGCTTGAAGGCCGCCATTCGGAAGGCCGTGAACGAGTTCATCGAAACCCACGCGGAGGCCAAGCGGGGGGCGAAGGGGCTGAAGATCACCGCCGACGACATCCGCGAGGGGGTGACCGCGGTGTTGTCCGTGTTCGTCCGCGAACCGGGGTTCGACAGCCAGACCAAGCAGCGGCTGACCAGCCCGGCGGAGGTCGAAGCCGGGGTGGACAACTTCGTCCGCCCGGCGCTCGAGGCCTGGCTGAACAACAACAAGACCGCCGCCGACGCCATCGTCGGGCGGATCATTCTGGCGGCGAAGGCGCGCGAGGCGAGCCGCGCCGCGGCGGTCGAGGTGAAGCGGAAGACGCCCGGCAGCCGCCGCCTCAGCCTCCCCGGCAAGCTCGCCGACTGCAAGACGACCGACCGCGACGACGCCGAACTCTTCATCGTCGAAGGCGACTCGGCCGGCGGGTCGGCGAAGCAGGGGCGGAACAACTCCACGCAGGCGGTGCTGCCGCTGCGGGGGAAGATCCTCAACGGCGAAGACCTGCCGACGGCGAAGGTGCTCGGCAACCAGGAGATCGCCGACCTCGTCACCGCCATCGGCGCGGGCGCCGGCGACAAGTTCCACTACGACGGCCTCCGCTACGGCAAGATCATCCTGCTCATGGACGCCGATGCGGACGGGCACCACATCACCACGCTGATGCTCGACTTCTTCTTCCGCCACGCCCCGGAGCTGATCCGCAAGGGGCACGTGTACATCGCCCAGCCGCCGCTGTACCGCATCGACGTGGGCAAGGAGACGCACTGGGCGCGCGACGACGAGCACAAGGAAGAAATCCTGTCCGGGTTGAAGGCGAACGCGAAGCCGGACATCACGCGCTTCAAGGGGCTGGGCGAGATGCCGTTTCGAGTGCTCGCCGAGACGACGCTGCACCCGCGGACGCGGACGCTGCTGAAGGTCGAGATCGACTCCAACCTCGACGCCCACGACGCCTTCCGCGAGCTGCTCGGGAAGGAAGCCGAGCACCGCTACCGGTTCATCATGGAGAAGGCCGACCAGGCCATCGCCGAAGAGCTGGACGTGTAACGCCAGGTGGTTGCGACACGGGCTACGGCCCGTGTCACCCGTACGGGTCTTCCTCGACAGACCCGTCGTCCACCCAGTCCGGCCCGAGGTCCGTGTAGGCCCGGGCCATGAGTTCCGGGTACATCGCCTGCGACATCTCATTCCCCCAGGCCTGGAATCGGAGCAGTCGCTGGACGAGTGGGGACGCCCGGAGACGGTCGAGCGCTGCGCGGTCGATCCCGCAGTACCCGACCGCCAGGGACCGCAGCGCCGGGAGGCTGGCGGCGCCGACCAGCACGTCCGCCCCGGCCGATTTCAGTCGCGTGTTCTGGTTGAGGTCCAGTTCGCCGAGCGGGATGTCGTCGGCCGCCTCGACCAATGCCTGAACGCCGGCGGGCGTAAGGTCGCAGTCCGACAACCGAAGGGCGAGCAGTTGTGAGATAAGGGTGGACGACGCGAGCCGCGAAACGGCGGCGTCACCGCACTTCGATTGACCCAGATCGAGTTCCACGAGTTCCGGCCACTCGCCGTCCGAACTCGGCCCGTCCGGCCCGACCGGGTTCTCGACGAGCGCCGAGACACCGTCCGACCCGATTGGGTTGCCAGAAAGATCGAGTCGGTTCAGCCGGCGGAGCGCCGGCGCTGCCCCGAGAGCCCGGCCCCCGACCGGCCCGAACTGGTTCTGTGACAGACTGAGGTTCCGCAACCCGCCTGCCCACCGGGCGGTGGCGATCGCACCGACGCCGGCGTCGTTCAGTTGGTTTTCGCCGAGGCGGAGGTCGGCGAGCGCCGGGAACGCGGCTACCGCCAGCGCCTTCGCCCCCGCCGCCCCGATGGCGTTCCCGGACACGTCCAGGGTGTGCAGGTGCGGCCAGTCGCCGGCGGCCAGGGCTTGGGCACCTCCCGTCCCGAAGTTATTGTTCCCGAGATCCAGCTCGCGGAGGTGCCCCGCCGCCGATGCCCCCGCCAGTTCCCGCACGCCTTCGGCGGTCACGCCGCTTCCGTTCAGGCGGAGGCGGCGCAGCTCCGACAACTGCGGCAGCGCGAGGAGCGAGCGGAGCGTGGTCGCGCCGAGCTGGCAGTAACGCAGGTCCAGGTCGTGCCACCGCGCCGGCCCGGGTAGCACGTCGCCGGGGGCGAACACGAATTCGGTCGACGACAGCGACACGCTTTCCAGCCGAGCGAACCCGGGGTGCCGGAAGACGAGTTCGACCGCCGCCGCGTCGAGCCCGTGACCGGCGAGGCCAAGCGTCCGCAAGCTTTTCAGGTGTGAGCTCTCGACCAGCGCCCGCACGCCCTCGGTGGTGACGAACGGGTCGTCCACGTACCCGCTGCCGAAGCTGTCGAACCGCAGCACCCGCAGGTTCGTCAAGTGGCGGGCGCCGGCCAGTGCCGCCGTGCCGGCCACGCCGACGAACCCGTTCGTCAGGTCGAGCTCCTCTAGGCCGGTCAGGTGCGTCGCGGCGGCGACCGCGGCCGCACCCGCGTTCTCGACGCCGACGCCGGCCAGGTTCAACACCCGGACGCGCTCCGCCACCGGCGAGTCGAGGAGTGCCCGAAGCCCGCCCGCCTCGAACTCGTCCCGCGAGGTGAGCCGGATCGTACGGAGCCACGGGAGGGGCACCGCGGCCCGCCCCGGGACGAAGTCGTTCGTGGTGAACGTGACCGCGTGGACCGGCGCGACCGCCTGCACCGACTCCGCGCCCCACACGAGGGCGCCCGCGGACGTGACCCGGATTTCCGCCACGAACCCGCGCTCGAACCCGCCCCACTCGACCCCCGGCACCGCCCCGAGTTCGGCGAGCCAGGCGCGGCCGTGCCGGGCGAGGAGCACGCGCTCCCGCCGGCGCAACGCGCGCGCCCGGGCGTCCCAGTCGGGGAGCCGCGCTCGCTCGCACTGGGCGCGGACGAACTCGGCCCGCTCCGGCTGGCGGGCGTCGTCGAGGTAGTCGGCGTAGACGAGCCGCGGGGTGTCGTCGTCCGGGGTGGCACGGATCGCGGCGAACAGGGCGGCGGCAGTGGACACGGGCAGCTCCTTCACGCGACGCGATCGAGGGCGGGGGCGAGTCGGGCGGCGACCGCGGCGGCCACGACGCCGGCCGAGGGCGGCACCAGCGCGTCGGCGCGTTCGCGGCGGAACGCGGCCCACCGTGCCTCGGCGGCGGGCGAACCCCAGCGGGTCGGGTCGTCGATCGTCCGCCGGGCCTCGGCCGGGTCGTACCCGCGGCTGACGAACGCGACACGGATCGCCCCACCGAGCACGTCGGAAGCGGAGTCGAACCGGGCGGTGAGCAGCCACAAGTCGAGCAGATCCTTCGGCCGCCACCGCACTCGACCCCACTCGGCGAGGCCGTGCAGCTTCCAGCCGACCAGCGTGGCCGGGTGGACGGCCCACACCGAGACCGCCGGGCCGACCAGCATCGGGTAGTCGATCCGCTCTGCCGGCGGCACGAGCGGGTCGCCGAAACCGACGTCGGCGGTGGTCGTATGCACCGTGCCGAACGCCTCCGCGGTCAACATCAAACGGACGCCGGGGAACGCGGATTGCTCCCAGATCCCTTTCGCACCGCAGCGGTTCGGGAGGAACCGAACCTCGTCACCAGCGTCCGCGGTGAGCGGCCAGACGAGGCGCTCGGCGGTCGTGGCTACGTCGTGAGAGACCGATTCCGCGGCGGCGAAGTCGAGGTCGGCGGCCGGGCGCGGGAACGGCGCGGCCCACAACCGGGTCAACATGCCCCCGCGCAGGGTGAAGCCGGCGTCGCCGCCGACCCGCCGCAGCACTGCCTCCAGAACGTGGTGGCGGACGAACTCTGGCGCCGGCCGCCCGGTGCGGTTCGCGTGGTCCATCAGCGCGGCGAGGGCGGTGCTCACGCGGCACCGTCGTCGGGCGGGTCGAGCCAGCCGGCGTCGAGCTCGACCGCGCTGTCGAACAGGCTGTACTCGCGCACCGTGTTCAAGACCACAACCTCGGCCGCTGCCAGGTCGGCGAGCAGAGCATCGAGTCGGCAGTACGCCGTACCGCGGCCCGCGTGGTAGACCCGGAGTGTGGCGAACCGCTCCTCACGGCCGGCGACCGCTTTGAAGGCATTCCGCGACAGCCGGGCGCCGTGCCGCTCGCACACGGCCTGCGTGGCTTCGCGGCCGGTTCCGGCGGACAGGGCGAGTTTCACGTGAAATTCAAAGTAGCAGTCGGCGGGGAAGGCACGGGCGGCGGCATCCGTGTCCGGCACGCCGTCGTTCGCTGCCACCGCCTCCAGCTTCACCCGCTCGACGGCGAACCCGGCGGCGCGGAGCCCGCGCGCGACCGCCGCCACCCGCGCGGCCGCCTCCGCGAGCTCGCCCCGGGCATAGGCCGCGGTCATCAGTTGAGACGGCGTTTCCCCGTGCGGCAGCTCGATCAGCACCGGCTTGACGCCGAGGCCGGTGCAAGCCGCCCGGAAATCTTCAACCGACCCGTCCGCGGCGACGGTGACGTGCCCCTCGAACGTGCCGTACCCCGGCCGGTCGACCAGGGCGGCGAGCATCCGGTCTTCGGGGAGCGGGGGCATAGCTCGGGTCGGCTGGTGAGTGTGTGTAATGTAACCGACCCACAAGCCCGAGCAAGCGCCGTAGGCGGCGCCTGGGGTGGCGGTCGGGGGGGCGGGTTCGTAAATTCATCCCCGAACGCCACCCGCGGGCTGCCATCCCGTCGGGGCACCAACGGGAGATGTGCGCAGATGGCCGCAGTCAAGGTCGGGATCAACGGGTTCGGGCGGATCGGCCGGCTGGTGTTCCGCGCCCTCGTCGAGCAGGGTCACCTCGGCAAGACGCTGGACGTGGTCGCCGTCAACGACCTGGTGCCGGCCGACAACCTCGCCTACCTGCTCAAGTACGACTCGACGCAGGGCAAGTTCAACGGCGAGGTGGTGAGCAAGAAGTCGAACCCGTCGGTCGCCGAGGACGACGTGCTCGTCGTCAACGGGCACGAGATCAAGTGCCTGGCCGTGAAGGAAGGCCCGGCCGCGCTGCCGTGGAAGGATCTCGGCGTCGAGTACGTGATCGAGAGCACCGGCCTGTTCACCGAGGCCGAGAAGGCCCAGGGGCACATCAAGGCCGGCGCCAAGAAGGTCATCATCTCCGCCCCGGCGAAGGGCGAGGACATCACGGTCGTGATGGGCGTCAACCACGAGAAGTATGACGCCGCCAAGCACACGATCATCAGCAACGCCAGCTGCACCACCAACTGCCTCGCCCCCGTCGTCCACGTCCTCCTCAAGGAGGGGTTCGGGGTCGACGAGGGGCTGATGACGACCGTCCACAGCTACACCGCGACCCAGAAGACGGTGGACGGCCCGAGTAAGAAGGACTGGAAGGGCGGGCGGTCGGCGGCCATCAACATCATCCCGTCGGGCACCGGCGCCGCCCGCGCCGTCGGCCTGGCCATCCCCGAGGTGAAGGGGAAGCTCACCGGCATGTCGTTCCGCGTGCCGACGCCGACGGTCAGCGTCGTGGACCTGACGGTGAAGACCGTCAAGGAGACGACCTACAAGGACATCTGCGCCGCGATGAAGAAGGCGAGCGAGACGTACCTCAAGGGCGTCCTCGCCTACACCGCCGACGAGGTCGTCAGCACCGACTTCATCCACGACAACCATAGCAGCATCTTCGACGCCGGCAGCGGCATCGAGCTGAACAGCAAGTTCTTCAAACTGATCAGCTGGTACGACAACGAGTGGGGCTACAGCAACCGCTGCGTGGACCTGCTCAAGTACATGATCGGCAAGGCGTGATCCCGACCGCCCGGGGGTGCGCGATGGCGAAGAAGAAGGATTCGCTCGGCAAGCTTCTGATGACCTCCGGGAACCCCAACGCCGCGGTCTTCGCCTGCGGCGTCGGGGTGATCGGTTTCGGCTTCGTCCTTGCCGTCGCCGCACTGTTCACGACGGTTTACCTGCTCGGCGTCGGCGCGTTCTTCGTGATCGTCGGCGGCGTCGCGGTCTTCGCCGGGCTGACCGGCCAGGCGACGACCTTCGAGGTCCGCTCGAAAGGCGTCCGCTCCGTCCGCCGCGGCGAGGCGACCGAGATCCGCTGGGACGAAATCAAGCGGGTGGTGGTCCAGAAGTCGCTGCTGGGGGGCGACCAGAGCGTCATGCGGATCACCAACCTGGGGGACGGCACCCAGGAGTACCGCGGCGAGAAGGTGATGTACGAGTTCACGATCGCCGGCGGCGGCGAGAAGATCGTCTACCGTTGCGGCGGCCCCAACCCCAGCGTTCACCCCCGGACGCTACTCAGCAAGCTGGAAGAGCACGCCCGCGGCAAGGTCACGGTCCACGAGCCGGACCAAGAAGTGTACTTCGACGACTGAATTCCCGGAGTCCGTTCCGTGCCGAAGAAGACGCTCTCCGACCTCGGCCCGCTCGCCGGCAAGAAGGTGCTCGTCCGCGTGGACTTCAACGTCCCGCTGGACAAGAAGACCGGCGCGGTCAAGAACGACCGCCGCATCCGCGGCGCGCTGCCGACGATCAAGACGCTCCTCGACGCCGGCGCCGCCGTCATCGCCATGAGCCACCTCGGACGCCCCGAGAAGGCGACGCCCGAGGAACGTGCGAACCTGACGATGGACAAGGTCGCCGCCCGGTTCGGCGAACTGCTCGGCAGGCCGGTGAAGAAGGCGGCGAACGAGGTCGTCGGCCCGGCGGTCAGCGCCGCGGCCGCGGCGCTGAAGCCGGGCGAGGTGCTGTTGCTCGAAAACCTCCGCTTCGACCCGCGCGAGCAGAAGAACGACCCCGAGTTCGCCGCCGCCATCGCCGACCTCGCCGACGCCTACGTCAACGACGCCTTCGGCACGTGCCACAACGACAAGGACGCCAGCATGGTCGCCGTCCCGGCAGCCCTCAAAGCGGCCGGCAAGCCGCGGGCAGTCGGGCTCCTCGTCGCGAAGGAACTGACGGTCGTGGACGGGCTCATGTCCGCGCCGAAGCTCCCGGTGCTGGCGGTCATGGGCGGGGCGAAGGTGTCCGACAAGATCGCCTTCATCAACGCCCTGCTGTCGAAGGTCGATTCGCTCCTGATCGGCGGGAAGATGGCGTACACGTTCCTCAAGCTCAAGGGCTTCGACGTGGGCGGCACCCGCGTCGCCGACGAGGAGGTCGCCGCCGCCAAGCCGCTCCTCGGCCACGTCGGTGGGAAGATCACGCTGCCGGTGGACTGCCTCGCCGCCAAGTCGAGCGACCTGTCGGTCACGCGAGTGGTCGAGGTCGGGTCTGCCATCCCCGCCGACTTCGAGGGCGTGGACATCGGGCCGAAGACGCTCGCGCTCTTCGCCGAGAAGATCGGGCACGCCGCGACGGTGATCTGGAACGGCCCGGTCGGCTGGTTCGAGCAGCCGGCGTTCAGCGCCGGCACGAAGGGGGTCGCCGCCGCGATGGCCGACAGCAAGGCCGTCACCGTCGTCGGCGGGGGCGAGACGGCGGAGGCGGTCGAGCAGTTCGGGTACGACGAGAAGGTGACCCACGTCTCGACCGGCGGCGGGGCGTTCCTCGCCTACGTCGAGGGGCGGAAGTTCCAGTCCCTCGCGCAGATCGACGACCAGTGACCACCCCGACCACCCCGATACCGCCGATGACCACCGACCGGCCGAAGAAGGGCGTCCCGGAGGGGCTGTGGCTCCGCTGCCCCGGGTGCCGGGCCACCGTCTACCGCAAGGAAGTCGAGGCCCGGCTGTTCGTCTGCCCGGAGTGCGACTACCACTTCACCGTCCCGGTCCGCGACCGGGTCGCCCAGCTCCTCGACGCCAACAGCTTCGAGGAGTGGGACGCCGAACTCGTGCCGTGCGACCCGCTCGGGTTCGTGGACCGCATCCCCTACGCCCAGCGGCTCGCCGAGGAGCAGGCGAAGACCGGGCAGAAGGACGCGGCGGTGTGCGGGAAGGGGTTCATCCGCGGCCGCCCGGTGGTGCTCGGGATCACCGACTTCCAGTTCATGGCCGGGAGCATGGGGAGCGTGGTCGGCGAGAAGCTGACCCGCGCCGCCGAGCGCGCCGCCGACCTGAAACTGCCGCTCATCTTCGTCAGCGGCAGCGGCGGCGGGGCGCGGATGCAGGAGGGCATCCTGTCGCTGATGCAGATGGCGAAGGTGTCGGCGGCGCTGGCCCGCTACGACTCGGCCGGCGGCCTCTACATCTCGGTGCTGACGAACCCGACGATGGGCGGCGTGGCCGCGAGCTGGGCGCTCCAGGGCGACGTCCACCTCGCCGAGCCCGGCGCGATGATCGGGTTCGCCGGCAAGCGGACCATCTGGAACACCGTCCGGCTCGAACTGCCCGAGGGGTTCCAGACGAGCGAGTTCCTGCTCAAGCACGGGTTCATTGACCGCATCGTCCACCGCCGCGACCTGCGGACCGAGGTGGCGCGGATCGTGGACTACTGCGAGATCCAGTAGCCGGCGGACGGCCGGCGTGAGCCGGCTGGTCGTTGCGTCAGGCACCCGTACCAACGACCAGCCGGCTCACGCCGGCCGTTCGCCCGTTCCCGTCCGAGGGCGCCGTGGGCATCTTCGACTTCCTGAAGGGCAGTGGCGACAAGGCCGCCAAGAAGGGGCGCAAGGTCGCCAACGTCGCCAAGCGGTTCGAGCTGAGCGGCAAGACCGGCCAGGGGAGCATGTCGAAGGTCTACCGAGCCTACGACAACGAGATCGGCCGCAACGTCTGCCTCAAGATCCTCGACAAGGTGAAGACGAAGGAGTTCGAGGCGCGGTTCCCCGGCCTCAAGAAGCCGTCGGAGGGCGAGATCTGCATGGCCCTCCGGCACGACAACATCGTCCGCACCTACGAGCACGGGATCACGACCAACGGCGAACCGTACATCGTCATGGAGTGGGTGGACGGGTTCGGCCTGAGCTACCTCGTCGAGACGCGGAACGCGCAGCTGAAGGGAAATCGCATTAACTACCTGTCGCAGCTGTGCGACGCCCTCCAGTTCATTCACGACTCGAAGTACCTCCACCGCGACCTGTGCGCGCGGAACATCATGATCAACACGGAGGGCGTGCTCAAGCTCATCGACTTCGGCCTGACGATCCCGTACACGCCCCAGTTCTGTGCGCCCGGCAACCGGACCGGCACGAAGGAAATCATGGCGCCGGAGCTCCTCGCCCGCCGCACCACCGACCACCGCGTGGACCTGTTCGCCCTCGGCGTGACCGCCTACGAGCTCTTCGCCAACGCGCTCCCGTGGGAGCGGTCGATGGACTCGAACGAGTACTCGCGCCGGGTGATGAACACGCCGCCGAAGAACCCGCGCGACTTCAACAAGGAAATCGACGAGGACTTGGCCGCGCTGCTCCTCAAGAGCATCGCCAAGACCCCGACGGACCGGTTTTCGTCGGCGACGGCGTTCAAGGAGGCGCTGCTGAAGTTGGGGCGGCAGGACTGGTGAGCGGCCGCTCTTCGTAGGTCGGGTCGAGTCTTCGAGACCCGACGCGGGGTAGCGGACGCGACCGACGGGGACGGGGCGCCCGAACCTACGTGGGTTCGGGTGCCCGGGCCGAGTGGCAAGCACCCGCACCGCGGCGTCGGGTCTCGAAGACTCGACCCGACCTACGGAAGACTACAGAATCCCAGCTCACGCCTTCTTCCGCCCGACCACCTTCAGCTTCACCTTGTCGGCAACGAACGTCTTCTCGCCGTGGCCGGGGAATCGCACCTTCACCCGCCGCAGCGCCCCGAACCCGCTCAGGTCCGTCACCTGCCCCAGCCCGTACTCGTCGTGCTGTACCAGCGCGCCGACCGACAGCCCCGTGTCCGGTGGGACGCTGATCGACGTCTCCTCCGCCTTCTTCGGCGGCACGAACGGGCGGACGCCGGTGTCGGCCCAGTCGCGCGCCGCCGGCGCCACCTTCGCCCGCCACTCGTCGGCGGCGCCGCGGGCGAAGTTCCGCGTCATAGATAGGTCGACGTGCTCCACGGACGAGTCGCGCGGCAGCTCGCCGAGGAAGCTGCTCGGGATGGCGTAGTTGAGCTGCCCGCGGAACTCGCGCATGCGGGCGTGGCTCAGGTGCAGTTCCTTCATCGCGCGGGTCATTCCCACGAAGCAGAGCCGCCGCTCCTCCTCCACGTCCTCGTCCTTGCCGAGGCTGCGCTCGTGCGGGAGTAGCCCCTCCTCGCACGCGCGGAGGTACACGACCGGGACCTCGCGCCCATTGCTGGCGTGGAGCGTCATCACCGAGACGTGGTCGGCGGCCTCGTCCCAGCCGTCGGTGTCGGACGCGAGCGTGATCTGTTCGAGGAAGTCCACGACCGTACTCTCGGGGTTCTGGTCGTGGAACTGCTTGGCCGCGGTGACGAGTTCCGAGACGTTCGCCAGCCGGTCGGCGTCGTCCGGCTCGTCCGACTCGCGGAGTGCCTTCTCGTAGCCGGACTGCTTGATGACGAGGTCGATGAGGTCGTGCGGCGGCAGGTCGAGCTTCGCCCGTAGTTCGGTCATGAGGCGGTAGAAGTCGCGCAGGCCGGTCGCCGCCTTCCCCTTGATCTCGGTGACGCGCGCCACCTGCCCGGCCGCGGCGAGGAGGGCGATCTCCTCCCGCCCGGCGAACGACTGGAGCTTGTCGAGCGACACCTTGCCGACGCCTCGGCCGGGCTCGTTCACGATCCGCAGGAAGCTGACGTTGTCCTGCGGGTTGACTACGAGGCGCAGGTACGCGAGCACGTCGCGGTTCTCCTTCCGCTCGAAGAACGCCAGCCCCTTCACGATCTGGAACGGGACGCCGTGCTTCACGAACGCCGACTCCAGCGACCGCGTGAGGGCGTTGATGCGCAGGAAGATGGCGTGGTCGCGGTAGCGGAAGCGCCCGGCCTTCACCGCCTCCTTGATGCGGACGACGACGCCCTCGGCCTCGTCGAGCCCGTTGTCGAACGTGAGGACGCGGACCGGCGCGCCGGCCGGGTTGTCGGTGACGAGCGACTTCTTCTTCCGCTGCTTGTTCCGGTCGATGAGCGTGCTGGCGGCGTGGAGGACGTTCCGGGTGCTGCGGTAGTTCTGCGACAGCGTGATGACGCGCGTGGTCGGGAAGTCGCGCTCGAAGTCGAGGATGTTCTTGATGTCCGAGCCGCGCCACTTGTAAATCGACTGGTCGGGGTCGCCCACGACGCACAGGTTCGGGTAGTCGATCGAGAGGCGGCGGGCGATCTCGTACTGGGCGGAATTCGTGTCCTGGTACTCGTCGATGAGCACGTAGCGGAACCGCGCGTCGAGGTCGCGGCGGAGTTCCTCGTTCAGCCGCATCGCCTGCGCCGGCAGGTAGAGGAGGTCGTCGAAGTCCATCGCGTTGGCGGCGCGGAGGCGCTTCTCGTAGCCGTGGTACACCTTCGCCACCGTCTGCGAGAAGTAGTCGTTCGCCGTCTTCTCGTACTGGTTCGGTGTGAGGAGCTGGTTCTTCGCCTTGCTGATCGCGCCGCCGAGGCGTTCCGGGCTGAACTTCACGTCGTCCATGCCGGTCGCGGCGAGCGCGTCTTTGACGAGCTTGGTGCGGTCGTCGGTGTCGTAAATGGTGAAGTTGCGGTCGATGTTCAGCCGGTCGGCGTACTGCCGCAGCAGTCGGGCACCGAGGCTGTGGAACGTGCTCACGAACACCCGGTTGCCCGGGACCAGCTGCTCGACGCGCTGGCGCATCTCGCCGGCGGCCTTGTTCGTAAAAGTGATGGCGAGGATGCCGGTCGGCCGCACGCCCTGTTGCAGCAGGTACGCGACGCGGCGGGTGATGACGCGCGTCTTCCCCGACCCGGCGCCGGCGAGGATGAGGAGCGGCCCGTCGGCATGGGTGACCGCCGCGCGCTGGTCGTCGGTCAGGTCGGCGAGCAGGTCACCGGGGTCGGGCACGGGCTGACTCCTTCGGCCGCTGGGGGTAAGCTGAACGGTTGATTCTACCGCCCGACCCCGGCCAGGACGACGTGCGATGATCGTGGGGATCGGCACCCAGGTGCTGGAGTGCGCCCGGGTGCGCAAGTTGATCGACCGGCACGGCGAGGCGTTCCTGCGCCGGGTCTACACCGACCGCGAGATCGGCCGGTGCAACGCCGACCCGCGCACGACCGAAGCCTTCACGTCGGTATGGGCGGCGAAGGAAGCAGTGTTCCGGGCGCTCGGCGCGCCGTGGCGGCGCGGGATGGACTGGACCGACGTGGAGGTCGGGGCCGGGAACGCGGTGTCGGTCGGCGGGGCGACTGCCGACCGGATGGCCGCGCGGGGGGCGACGCGGGTGCTGGTGACGACCGCGTGCTGCCGCACGTTCGCCACCGCGACCGGCATCGCCGTCGCCGACCGGTCGGCGTGAGGTCAGCCGGTCTCGCCGATCTCGCGGACGAGGTTGCGGGCGATGCGGTAGGCAGTACGCAGGCTCATGGCGCGGCCCTCCATCATGTCCGGGGTCAGCACCGCCCCGGCCGCGGCGTCGGGGAGGCCGGCGATCTCGATGGTCAGCGGGAGGAGGCGGACGAACTCGGTCATCCGGGCCTGCTTCATCTCCGGGGTCACGGTCGCGGCGTCGCTCATGGGTCGCTCCGGGCAAGACGTGTGGGACGAGAGTACCGTAGCCGGTCGCCGGCCGCCGCTCAATACCCGACGGCGGCGCCGTCCTTGCGGGCTTCGGTCGCGCCGTGCAGCACGCCGGTGGCCGGGTCGATCAGGATCGCCTGGTAGCCGCCGCCGTTCGTGCGGACGCGCTCGACGTGGTGGCCGCGGCGGACCAGTTCGTCCACGACGGTCTGCGGGACGCCGTACTCGGCCTTCGCCGTGCCGCCGTTCGGCGCCGCCGGGCGGCCGGTGGGCGTGGCATGGCCGACGTGCTCAACGCGCGGCGCCTCGCCGGCCTGTTGCAGGTTCATGCCGAAGTCGAGCAGGTTGACGAGCACCTGCACCTGCCCCTGCGGCTGCATGTCGCCGCCCATCACCCCGAACGTCAGCCACGGCTTGCCGCCCTTCGTCGCCAACGCCGGAATGATGGTGTGGAACGGCCGCTTGCCGGGTTCCAGACGATTCGGGTGGGTCGGGTCGAGGGCGAACAGACAGCCGCGATTCTGCACCGCGAAGCCGAGGTCGGCCGCCGCGAGCCCAGAGCCGAAGCCCATGTAGTTGCTCTGGATGAGTGACACGCAGTTTCGGTCCTTGTCCACGACGCTCAGATAGATCGTGTCGGCCTTGCCGAGCTTCGGGTCGCCGTGCGGTACGTCGGTCGCGGCCTTCGCCGGGTCGATGCGCTTGCCGCGGCTGGAAGCGTACTCTTTCGAGACGAGCTCGCGGACCGGCACACGGGCGAACAGCGGGTCGGTGTAGAACCGCGCCCGGTCGGCGTAGGCGAGCTTCTTCGCCTCCAGGAGCAAGTGCCAGTAGTCGGGCGACGTGGGGCCGAGCGCCCGCAGGTCGTAGGGTTCGAGCAGGTTGAGCATCTGGAGGACGGCGATCCCCTGCCCCGGCGGCGGCAGTTCCCACACGTCCACGCCGCGGTAGCGCGTGGAAACGGGATCGACCCACTCGGACTTGTGGCGTGCCAGGTCGTCCGCGCCGAGCAGTCCGCCCTTGCGCTCCGAGAACGCGACCAGTTTGCGGGCGACGTCGCCGGTGTAGAAGGCGTCGCGGCCCTCGGCGGCAAGCTGGCGATAGGTCTTCGCCAGTGCCGGGTTGCGGAACACCTCGCCGACCCGCGGCGCCTTCCCCGTCGGGGCGTAGACCTTGCGGAACTCGGCGTCGCGGTTGGGGTCGGCGTTCTTCCAGTAGCCGGCGATCACCTCCGGCACGGGCGCCCCGTCCTCGGCGTAGCGGATGCTCGGCGCGAGGAGGTCGGCGAACGAGCGCGTGCCGAACTTCTGCCGAAGCTGGTCCCAGCCGTCCACGCAGCCGGGCACCGACCAGCTGAGCGGCCCCTTCTCGGGGATCTCGGCGAGCCCCTTCTGCCGGAACAGGTCGATCGACGCCTTCGCCGGCGCGGCGCCGCAGGCGTTCAGGCCGTAGAGCTTCTGCGTCTTGGCGTCCCAGACGATGGCGAACAGGTCGCCGCCGATGCCGCAGGACATCGGCTCGAGCAACCCCATCGCCGCGCTCGTAGCGATCGCCGCGTCGACCGCGTTCCCGCCCTGCTTCAGCACGTCGAGCCCGACCTGCGCGGCGAGCGGGTGGCTGGCCGCCACCATGCCGTGCGGCGCCAGCGTGACCGACCGCCCGGCCTTGCCGAACTCGGCGGTCGTGCGCTGGGCGGGCGCGTCTGCGGCGGCGAACAGCGTCACGACGACGGCGAGCACGCGGGTGGGCATTAGCAGCTACCGTTTGGGAGTCGGTGGCGGGGCCGTTTCCGGGAGCGGAACCTGCTGAGGGCGGCCGAGGTACGCCACGAGGTCGCGCACCTCTTCGGGGCGGAGCGCGTCGAACAGCCCCTCCGGCATGATCGACAGCGCCGTCGCCTGCACGCCCTCGATGTCGGCGCGGGGCACGATGACCGTCTCGTTCGTGGTGCGCACGGTCAGCCCCTCGGGCGTGTCGCGGGTGACGACACCGGACACGAGCCGCCCGTCGGCAAGGCGGACGTTCGTGACGCGGAACTCGCGTGGCACGACGGCACTAGGATCGAGGACGTTTTCGAGCAGGTATTCGAGGTTCGTGCGCTGCGAGCCGGTCAGGTCCGGGCCGAGGTCGCCGCCCTCGCCGAATAGGCGGTGGCAGCTCGCGCAGTTCCGGGTGTAGAGCAGGCGGCCGTTCACCGGGTCGGCGGCGCGGAGGTTCTCGGTCGTGAGGACGCCGCGCCACTTCTTCGCCATCGCCGAGCGGTCGCCGGACGCCGGGCGGATCGTCCCCCAGGCCGTCCCGAGCTTCGTCGCCACCTCCGCGTTGTTGAGGGCGAGCATCTGCCGGGCGGCGACCAGCGACACGTCCGCGCGCGGCACGATCCCCTTCTCCACGGCGCCGAGCAGTTTGAGTGCCCACGCCGGACGCGAGCCGAGCGTCTGCACGGCGTCGGTCTTCTCGGCGGCGGTGAAGGTCGGGTACGCGGCCAGCACGCGCGGCGCCGTGTCGTCGTGCGGGAGCGCGGCGAGCGCCCGCACGGCCGGGCCGCGGACGGCGGCGTCGGTGAGGAGTGGGTGGAGGAGCACCGGTAGACCCTCGACGCGGCGCCGCACCAGCAACTCGATCGCGGCGGCGCGGGCGGTGGGGTCGGCCTTCGCGTCGGCGGCGCGGGTCTTCAGGTCGTTGAGCGCGCGGGTGTTGCCGAACAGCACCGCCAGCGCCTCGGCGCGGGTGCGGACCTCGGGCACCTCGCTCGCGGCGAGCTGGGGGTAAAGCGCGTTCCACCCGGCCGGCTCGGACGCCTCGCGGAAGTTCGCCAGCGCCTCCTGAATGCCGGCGAGGACGGGCAGTTGCGACGATTCGATCTTCGTGTCGTCGAGGTAACCGACGAGGTAGCGGAGCCGCGCGTCGCGCTGCGCCGCGGGAACGGCGGTGACGAGGTAACGGGCGATGTGGCGGCCGATGAGCGGGTGGCGGGCGTGTTCGAGGAAGTCGGTCCAGTCGGCCTCGCGGTCGGTGCCGGCGAGCGCGGACTGCACCGCATACCAACCGGCGAGCGCAAGGTTCGTGTCGTCCGAGTCGAGGACGCGCCATTCGACCGCCCGGGCCAACCGCCGGCCGTCCGCACCTGGGATCTTTTGCGCCATCCCCGCCGCGAATTGGAGGACGAACGGCGATTCCTCCCGTTCGATCTGCGCGATCAGCGCGGTGACCGCGGCCGGCGCCGGGCGCGCGGGGTCGGCGGCGAGCGTCACCGCCCACGCCCGTACGTCGTCGTCCGCGTGGGCGAGTAGTTCGGTGAGTACCTCCGGCGTCATCCCGCCGACGACGTGCAGCGCCCACATGTAGCGGAGCTTCCACGGCACGTCGTCGGTGGCCTTCGTGAGGCGCACCAGGGTCTCGCGCGTGTCCTTCTCCAGCTTCTCGGCCGCGGCGCGCTCCTGAAGGACGCGCCGCGCCTGGCGGACGAACCAGTCGTTCTGGTGGATGAGCAACCTCACCAACTCGGCGTCGGGCAGCTTCGCCACGTCGCCGGCCCAGCGCTTCGGCGTGCCGTGGACGACGCGGTAGACGCGGCCGTTGGTGAGGTCGGCCTTGTCGTAGTTGTGGCACTCGCCGGTGTCGGACCAGTCGGTGACGTACAGCCCGCCCTCCGGCCCGCCACGGACCGCGATGCCGCGGAACCAGCTGTCGTTGGCGAACAGGAAGTCCGGGGCGTGCTTGCCCACGTAGCCGCCCGGCGTACGTTCGAGGCGGTCGCGGTTGAGGCGGTTGCCGTGGATGTTGCAGGTGAACAGCGAGTTGCGGTATTCGGGCGGGAAGTTGTCACCGAGGTAGACGGCACAGCCGCTGTGCGCGTGTCCGCCGCCGGCCTCGCTGTGCGCGGGGCTCCCGCCGGCGCCGGTGCTGCGTGAGGTCGTCCACGCGCCGCCGCCCCAGTGCAGGTGGTCGGCACAACTCGTCTGGTAGCCGAACACGAACGGGTTCACGTCGTCGCCGTACATCCGCTGCATGTGCGAGCCGGGGACGACGTGCCACAGGTGGTGGATCACGCAGTTCGTGATGAACAGCTGCCCGTGGTCGTCCCAGTCGAGGCCGAACGGGTTGGTCGTGCCGCTGGCGTACAGCTCGAACCGCTTCTGCGTCGGGTGGTAGCGCCACACGCCGCAGTCGAGCCTCACGCGGTCCTTCTCCGGCGCGCCGGGGCGGCCGACGAGCGACTTCGACTGGATGCCGTTGCACCCGTACAGCCAGCCGTCCGGCCCCCACGCCAGGCTGTTGAAGATGTTGTGCTTCGTGTCCTTGAAGTTCCACCCGTCCAGCACCACCTCGGGCGCGGCGTCGGGCTTGTCGTCGCCGTCGCGGTCGGGGACGAACAGCAGGTTCGGGATCGAGCACAGCCACACGCCGCCGAACCCGACCTCGATGCCGGACAGGTTCGAGCCGTTGTTCAGGAACACCGTGCGCTTGTCGTGGACGCCGTCGCCGTTCGTGTCTTCGAGGATGACGACGCGGTCGCTCCCCTTCCCGTCGGCCCGCCACTTCGGGTAGCTGAGGCACTCGACCACCCACAGCCGGCCGCGGGTGTCGAACGTCATGGCGATGGGCTGCACCACGTCCGGTTCGCCCGCGAAGAGCGTGACGTTGAACCCCGGCGGCGCCGTCATCGCCTTCGCGGCCGAGGCAGCCGGGACGGGGCGGTCGGCGGCCTTCGGCTGCTGCCCGGAGGCGGGGCCGGCGGCGGACAGGAGTGCGAGCGCGGCGAGGGGCCGGAGATTCATGGCGGGTGGGGCAAACCGGGGAGGGTGAGTGACCGGGGCGATTCTACCCGGAACGCCGGGCGGATGCGACGGGGGAACCGCCGCGGCGGTTCTGCTGAGCGCAAGTCGTTCCGGCGGCCGATTTCCCTGTTGACGACGCGGCGGGAGCGCGGCATACCACGCGACCCACGCGAGGAGCACAACCGATGGCCACGCGCCCCACCTTACTGATGATCGCGGCCCTGAGCGCTGGCGCCGGCGGCTGCTCGACGATGAACAACACCGAAAAGGGCGTCGGGCTCGGCGGGCTGGTCGGGGCCGGGCTCGGCACCGCCGTCGGCGCCGCGACCGGCAACCCGAAGACCGGCGCCGTGGTCGGCACGCTCGTCGGCGCCGGGGCGGGCGGCGTGATCGGCAACGGCATGGACCGCAAGGACGCCGAGAAGCGCGAGGTCGTCCAGGCGACGGCCGAGGCCAACGCCGCCGCGGCCCGGCAGCTCGGGCTCACCGACGTGATCCAGATGGTTCAGCAGGGGCAAGACGAACAGGTCGTCATCAACCAGATCCGCAACAGCGGCAGCACGTACAACCTGACGGTGAGCGACCTCGACTTCCTGCGGCAGAACAACGTGCCGTCGCGCATCATCATCGAGATGCAGAACGCCCGCCCGCTGGCGGTGCGGCCGCGGCCGGTGATCGTCCGCGAGCAGCCGACGGTGATCTACCAGGAGCCGGCGCCGGTGGTGTACGTCCGCCCGCGGCCGTACTACGTGCCGCCGCCCCCGCCGCCGCCGGGCATTTACGTCCACGGCCGGCTGTAGCCGACCCGTCAGCCGCCGGCCCGCTTCACCTTGTAGCCGAGCTTTTCGAGTTCGGCGGCGATGCGGTCGCGGTGGTCGCCCTGGATCTCGATCCGCCCGTCCTTCGCGGTGCCGCCGGTGCCGCATTTGGTCTTCAGGGTTGTCGCCAGCCCGTCGATCTGATCGAGGGTCAACGGCAGCTCGGACACGACCGTCACACCCTTCCCGCGCCGCCCCGCCGTCTCGCGGCTCACCTTGACCGTGTGAACCTTCTTCGGCGGCTCCTTCTTCGTCGGCGGCGGGAGTTCGGCGTCGGACACGACTCGACCGCCGAGCAGCCGCGCGACCAGCCCGGACACTTGCTCGTCGATCTCGGCGGGCGTCGTCGCCGTCCACGTCTCTGCCGTCAGCGCCGGGAAGCGCTCCTTGACCCACCCCGCCGCGGCGGTGTCGTACACGACCACCGCCGCGGGCTCGTCCGACACCGCCGCCCCCGCCGCGCACACGCGGCCCGCCCACGGTAGCCCGATCCGCGCGGCGACCTGGCCGAACGCGGCGGCCGCCTTCGCTCCGGCGCCGTCCGCCACGGCGTCCACGAACAGTACGACTTTCGCCCCCGGCTTCGCCATCGCCCATCCTCCGCACGCGCACCCCACTAGGGTACGCGGCGCCGGCCTAGAATAGGCATGAATGCCCGATTCCCCTCCGAGCACCGACCCGTCCCCCGCCCGCTGGGACGTGGACGCCGAAGCCGTGGCGGTCCGCATCCGCTGGTTCGGCCTCGTCGTCGGCTACCTGTACGCCAACGCCGTCACGCTCGCCGACCCGTTCCCGCTCAACGTCCTCCTCGGGCTCGGGTTCGTGTTCACCGTCCTCGACACGTACCACTCGTGGCGCGGCCGCGCGTTCCTCGGCGGGTCGCCGCTCGTCGTTTCGTCGCTCGAAGCACTGTTCATCGCCTTGCTCTGCTACCTCGACGGCGGCCCCGAAAGCCCGTTCCGGCACTACTCGATCCTCTCGGTGCTGTGCGCGGCCATCCGCTACCCGCCGTTCGTGACCGGGTGGACGTGCGCGGTGAACTGCGTCGGCTACGCGGTGCTCTACGCCGCGGTGCCGACCTACGGGGCCGGCGTCACCACGCTCCTGTTCACGCTCATCGTGCTGGTGTGGGTGGCGTGGGCGGCGGTGTCGCTGGTCCGGCTGTTGCGCCGGGTCGGCGACGAGCTCGCCGGGGTGAACGCGGGGCTGGAGGAGCGCATCGCCGAGCGGACGCGGCAACTCCAGGAGAGTCAGGCGCAGGTGCTCCACCAGGAGAAGATGGCGGCGTTCGGCCTGCTCGCGGCGGGCATCGCCCACGAGGTTGGAAACCCGCTGACGGCGGTCAGCACAATCGTGCAGATGCTTGAACTCCGCGACCTCGACGACTACACGCGCGAGCGCCTCGGGCTCGTCACCGCGCAGTTGACACGCATCCAGACGACGCTCCGCGAGCTGGTGACGTTCAGCCGCCCGGCGAGCGCCAGCCGCGACCGCATAGCCCTCCGCGGCATCGTGGACGAGGCGCTGGGTATCGCCAAGTACTACAAGGGCGTGAAGAACCGCGAGGTGCGGTCCGACGTGCCCGCCGACCTGCCGCCGCTCGACGGCGTGCGCGACCAGCTCGTGCAGGTGTTCTTCAACCTCGTGCTGAATGCCATCGACGCCACGGGCAAGGGCGGCAAGGTCGTGATCACCGCCGCGCACGACGCCGGGAAGCTCGTGGTAACGGTGAGCGACAACGGCCACGGCATCGACCCGGCGCACCGCGATCGGCTGTTCCGCCCGTACTTCACGACGAAGAAGCACGGCACCGGCCTCGGCCTGTTCGTGACGCGGAAGCTGGTGGACGCCCACGGCGGCACGGTCGAGTGCGACTCCCGGCCGGGCGAGGGGACGACGTTCCGGCTGGTGTTCCCGGCGGCCGTGGAGAGAGACGCCGCCCAGGGCTCACGCCCTGGGCTATTGGCTGTCGCCCCTTCGGGGCTGAATTCCGAATCCGGGTTGGAGCCCCGAAGGGGCGACAGCCAATAGCCCAGGGCGTGAGCCCTGGGCGGCGTCTGGGTCGAATCGGCGTCGGGCGCCCGGAGATCGACGTGACCACCTCTCGTACCCCCGTCGCCTCCGTGCTCGTCGTGGACGACGAGCCGGTCATCCGCGCCAACGTCGCTGAGTACCTGCACCAGGAAGGGTTCGCGGTCCACTCCGCGGCGTCGGGCGAGGCCGCGCTCGGGCTCGTCGGGCGGAACCGGTACGACGTGATCCTCTGCGACGTGAATCTCCCCGGCATCGACGGCATCGAGGTGCTGGAGCGTGTCGCCCGCGTCAGCCCCGAGACGTTCGTCCTGATCTTCACCGCCTATGCCACCGTCGAGAGCGCCGTGGACGCCTTCCACAAAGGCGCGCATGACTATCTGATGAAGCCGATCATCTTGCGCGAGGTCGATCGCAAGATTCGTCGGCTGCTGGCGCAGCGCGACCTGCACCGCGAGAACCAGTGGCTCCGCCGCGAGCTGCACCGCGAGGCGGATGCGTCCGACATGGTGGTCGGCCGCACGCCGGCCGTGCGGCAGGTGGTGGCAATGGCCCGCAAGGCGGCGCCGACGGGCGCCACCATCCTCATCACCGGCGAGAGCGGGACGGGGAAGGAACTCCTCGCCCGCGACATCCACCGCACCGCCCAGGCCGCCCGGCCGACCGACGGCCGGTTCGTCGCCGTGAACTGTGCCGCCATCCCGTCGGACCGGCTCGAAGCACACCTGTTCGGCCAGCGCGCCGCGGCATTCTCCACGACCGACGCCGACGCCCCCGGCGTGTTCGCCGCCGCCGGCGCGGGGACGGTCTTTCTGGACGAGGTCGGTGAGCTGCCGCCGGCGACGCAGGCCAAACTGCTGCGGGCGATCGAGCAGAAGGAGGTGACGCCGGTCGGCGCCGCCGAGCCGGTACGGGTCGAGGCGCGGATCGTCGCGGCCACGAACAAGGACTTGCCGGCCGAGGTCGCCGCCGGGCGGTTCCGTGAAGACCTGTTCTACCGGCTCAACGTCGTCCTCCTCCACCTGCCGCCGCTGCGCGACCGGCGCGAGGACATCCCCGAGCTCGTCGAGCACCTCCTCGCCAAGCACGCCGGGGCGATGGGGAAGAAGGTCGCCGGCGTCAGCCGGGAGGCGATGCCGCTGCTCCAGGCGGCGGCGTGGAAGGGGAACGTCCGCGAGCTGGAGAACGCGCTGCAACGGGCCGTGATCCTCGGCGAAGGCCCGCTCGTCACGCCCGCCGACCTGCCCCCCGACCTGGCGCCGGCGGCCGACGACCCGTCGGCGGCGGAGCCGCTGGACGAGGCGGTGCGGCGGTTCGAGAAGCGGCACATTGAACGGCTGCTGCGGCTGTCGCCGGACAAGAAGGAGGCGGCGCGGCGGCTCGACATCGGGTTGAGCTCGCTCTACCGCAAGATCGAGCAGTACGGCATCGCCGCCGGGGAGGCCGCGAAGTGAACGCCGCCCGGTGGGAGTCCACGACCGAGCCGGGCCGCATGGTCGATCGGTTGGCCACGCTGCCCGCGCCGGTCGGCGAGCGGAAGCAACGACTGTTGATGTGTGCGCTCGCCCGCCACCTGTGGGACATCCTCCCCGCCGAGGGGCGACACGCGGTCGAGGTCGCGGAACGGCTGGCGGACGGGGCGTGTGACGAAGCCGAACGCGCAGCGGCCTATGAGGCCGCGGGCGGCGCTCTGTCGGCGGTCTACGTCCAGGCCGATTGCATCCCGGCGAAGGCACTAGAAAACGGCCCGCTCGATTACTTCGTGTCGGACGCGGTGGTGTCGGTCACCATGGTCGGCGACGCCGAGAGTGGGTTAATCCTCGCGATGCCCGACGCTCAGGCCGACGCCGAGGAAGCGGTTGTCTGTGCGCTCATCCGCGACGTACTCGGGAACCCGTTCGCGCCCGTCGCGTTCGACCCGGGCTGGCGAACGGAGGCGGTGGCTGTGCTGGCGCGCGGGATGTACGAGTCACGCGACTTCAGGCCGATGCCGGTGCTGGCCGACGCACTCGACGACGCGGGCTGCGCGGACCCGTTCGTGCTCGCCCACTGCCGCGGCGCCGGGCCGCACGTCCGCGGGTGCTGGGTGGTCGATCTGGCGCTCGGCAAGGCTTAGCGCCGGTGTCGGGCAGCATTTTGCCCGTTGCCGCCTGCCGCTTAGCCGGGCACAATGTCCGCCAACCCGCCCCGCACTCTCCGCTCACGGAGCCCGTCCCGATGACCCGCGCCCGGCTCGCCCTGCTCAGCTTCGCCGTCGGAGCCTTCCTCCCGTTCGCACCCGCCCAGTCCGGGTCGGCGACGAAGGCACACGGGGCGCTCGTCCACGCCGTCGCGCTGTCGCCGGACGGGAAGACGCTCGCCACCGCCGGGTTCGACAACGTCGTCAAGCTGTGGGCGGTCGGCGCCGACGGCTCGCTCAAGGAGATCAAGGAGATCAAGGGGCACACCGGCCCGGTGTACGCGGTCGCGTTCCACCCGAAGGAGGCGGTCCTCGCCACCGCCAGCCTCGACAAGACGGCGAAGACGTGGACCCTCGCCGACGGCAAGGTCGCGCACGAGTTCAAGGGCCACACCGACATCGTGGACACGGTCGCGTTCTCGCCCGACGGAAAGATCCTCGCCACGGGCAGCGCCGACAAGTCGGTACGGCTATGGGATCCGGCGAGCGGCAAGGAGACGAAGAACCTCGGCGCCCACCCCGGCTCCGTGTACACCGTCGTGTTCTCGCCGGACGGCAAGCTGCTCGCGTCGGCCGGCGGCGACAACTCGAGCAAGACTGGGAAGGAGTGCGTCATTAAGTTGTGGGACGTGGCGGCGATGAAGGAGGCGAAGACACTCACCGGGCACGACTACCCGGTCACGGCGATCACATTCGCCGGCGACGCGAAGACGCTGGTGTCCGGGTCGATGGACCGCACCCTCCGCACCTGGGACACGGCGGCCGGCAAGGAGTCGAAGAAGGTCGAGAAGCTGGAGGACGACCCGTACGCGCTGGCGTGGTCGCCGGCGACCAAGTCGCTGGGCGTGTGCGGCTACTCGGGGAAGCTGAGCGTGTGGCCGGCCGGGGCGGACAAGGCGGCGTTCACGGCCGCGGTCAAGTCGCCGGGCTACTGCGTGATCTTCACCCCGGACGGGAAGGCTCTCATCTCCGGCCACGACAACGGCACGGTGGTGGTGACGAAGGTCACCGCGAAGTGAGTCCGCCGAGCGGCGTCGCGCCCAACAGCGGCCCCGTTGGCGCATCGGGTCCGGCCGGCTCGGCCGGCGGCGGCAGGGGGCGGGCGGCGGCCGTGCGGTCGCCGCGCACCCCGCGGTTGTCGCGCAAGAGCGGGTCGCGGGCGTAGGGCTTGGCCGCGCAGCCGCCCGCCGCCGCGAGCACGACCGCGGCGAACAGCCCGACCCGGGTGCGACGCCCGAAGTCCATCCCGCCTCCGCGCCATCCGACCGCGACTCCCACACCGCCCGACCCGTCAGTCGGCGTCCTCCCGGTAGCGCCGCTGGCGCCGCGGGCGGTCGTCTTCGTCCTCGTCGTCGTAGTCGTCCCGCCGGCGGTCGCGCGCGGCGTCACGCTGCTCCCGCAGCGCTTCCACGAACCCGCGGGCGACGCGGGTCAGGGTGATGTCGTCCGCGGTGATCTCCACGGGGCGGATGCTCGTCGATTGGAGGACCGCCGCCGCAATCAGCCAGATGAACAGGCCGACCAGCGTCCCGGCGCAGACGTACCCGCCGACTGGGTCGTTCCCCTGCGGGCCGTTCTGCTCCATCAGCAGCATGGCAACCACGCCGAGACCGAGCAGGCCGATGAAAACGGTCCAGGTGACGGCGGTCCGCACCAGCCAGTGGTTCTTGTGGGCGTCGCACAGCGGCACCTCGACGCGCATCCGCTTCGTCATGATGACCGCGACGATGAGGAACGGGAGGAGCCCGGCGAGCAGCAGGAACAGAACCCACTGCGGGTGCCACGAGAAGGTGCGGCCGCGGTGGACGGCGGCCGGCGCCCCGCAGCACATGCACGCCTCGGGGAGTTCGTCCGCCCGGGTCTCGTCCCATCGAAGTCGGACCTGGGCCATCGCGCACGCTCCCCCCTACGCACGCCGCAACGGTACTCGACCCGTATCGGCGCGGCAAGCTGGGGGACTTGAATCGTTCCGGGCGGCGGAACGAGTTTGCCGCCCGCTGCCGCGGCGGGTATGGTGGGCTACCCACACCCGGCGGCCCGCCATGAACTACGCCATCTGCAACGAGACGTTCGAGAACTGGGACCACGCCCGCACCTGCGCCCGCGCCGCCGAGCTCGGCTACACCGGCCTCGAGGTCGCGCCGTTCACGCTGGCGCCACTCATCACCGACGTGTCCCCCGCCCGCCGCGCCGAACTTCGCCGCCAGGCGGATGCCGCCGGCGTTCGCATCATCGGCCTCCACTGGCTGCTGGCGAAGACGACCGGCTTCCACCTCACCAGCCCCGACGCCGCCGTGCGCCGCGCCACCGGCGAGTACCTCGCCGAGCTGACGCGCGCCACCGCCGACCTCGGCGGCGACCTGATGGTGCTCGGCTCGCCGTTCCAGCGCAACCTCGACGCGGGCGTGACGAGGGCCGAGGGCGACGACCGCGCGACCGACACCCTCTCGCACTGCCTGGCGGCGCTCGAGGAGTGCAGGGTCACACTTTGCCTGGAGCCGCTCACGACGGCGGAGACGAACTACCTCACGACCGCGGCCGAGGGCACGGCGCTGTGCCGGCGGGTCGCGCACCCGTTCGTGAAGCTCCACCTCGACGTCAAGGCGATGTCGTCCGAGCCGGCGCCGGTGGCGGACACGATCCGCGCGAACGCCGAGTTCTTCCACCACTTCCACGCCAACGACCCGAACAAGCGCGGCCCGGGGTTCGGGGCCGTGGACTTCAAGCCGATCTTCCGGGCGCTCCGCGACGTGAACTACAGCCGCTGGGTGTCGGTCGAGGTGTTCGACTACACGCCCGACCCCGACACCATCGCCCGCGAGAGCATCCGCTACATGCGGGAGTGTGCGGCATGACCCGACTCACCTTGTCTCTCCTGGCTGCGCTCGGCGCGGCGATCCCGGCCGCGGCCGGCGAGCTGTCGGTCGGCTTCGGCGAATCGGACATCACGCCGGCGCTCGGCAAGGCGCCGGTGTTCCTCGCCGGGTTCGGGCAGAACCGGCTGGCGAAGTCGGTCCACGACCCGCTGTTCGCGCGGGCGGTTGTTCTCGCCGACGACGGGACGGACAAGGTCGCGCTCGTGTCGGTGGACGTGGTCGGGCTGTTCCACCCGTTCGTCGAGTCGATGCGGGCGAAGCTGCCGGGGTTCAAGTACGTCCTCGTCTCGGCGACGCACAACCACGAGGGGCCGGACACGCTCGGCCTGTGGGGGCCGAACCCGCTCCAGTCCGGCGTGGACCGTGACTACCTGGCGAAGGTGCAGGCCGAGTGCGTCGAGGCGGTTCTTGCTGCGGACAAGGCGCGGCGCCCGGCCGCGGCAAAGATCGGCACCGCCCGCGCACCGGAGCTGATCCGCGACACACGTCTGCCCGAGGTGAAGCATGACGAGCTCGTCGCGCTGAAGTTCTTCACCCCGAAGGAGAAGGCGGTCGGCGTCGTGGTGCAGTGGAACTGCCACCCCGAAGTCCTCGACGACAAGAACACCGCCGTCACCGCCGACTTCGTCGGCTACACCGTCGCCCACCTGCGGAAGGCGCACGGCTGCCCGGTCGTGTACCTGACCGGCACCGTCGGCGGGCTGATGACGACGCTGCGGCTTCCGGTGAAGGATGAGGCGGGAAAGGACCTCGCGGACGGCACGTTCGAGAAGGCGGAGCGGTACGGCACGCTCGTCGGCAAGGTCGCGGACTCGGCGCTGGCGAAGGCGACGCCGCTGGCGTTGACGCCGTTCGACGTGCGGCGCCGCGAGGTGCTGCTGCCGATGGACAACCCCGTGTACCGCCTCGCGTCGCAGCTCGGCACGCTAAAGCGCCCGGTATACCTCTGGGAGGGCAGCCCGACACCGAAGGCGATGACGCCGGCGCCGGACCTGTCGAAGCCGGTGGCGGTGAAGACCGAGGTCGGCTACCTCAAGCTCGGCGAGCTGGAGGTGGCGACGATCCCGGGCGAAATCTACCCGGAGCTCGTGCTCGGCAAGGTGGTGACGCCGGCCGAGCCGGGTGCCGACTTCCCCGACGCGCCCGCCGAGCCCGCCCTCTACGAGCAGCTGCGCGGCAAGCACCGCATGATCGTCGGACTGGCGAACGACGAGCTCGGCTACTTCGTGCCGAAGCGGCAGTGGGACGAGAAGGCGCCGTTCTGCTACGGCCGCCGGTCGGCACAGTACGGCGAGGTGAACAGCGTCGGGCCGGAGACGGCGCCGATCCTGTGCGAGACGTTCCGGCGGTTGGTACGGGGGGAGTAGTCGGAGTCGGTTACGGTTTGGCGACCGGCCGGCGTGAGCCGGCTGGTGGTTGTCCCAGGCACGTGGGGGAGGGAACAGCGCGCTCGTGCGCGTCGTCAGGCCGGTCGCCTGGGGCGTGCGTGCCGCCTCGTCGGCAGGCGGCCCGGTGGCGGTCC
>VFQN01001674.1_pt1 | contig 36250 bp, 26 predicted proteins | sample 3512371 | NCBI WGS metagenome assembly VFQN01 (sample SAMN10412370, study PRJNA504923) | tailings metagenome | isolation source: Replicate 2 from Balatoc abandoned mine | place: Philippines: Itogon, Benguet | collected 2017-08-28
GGTCGGAACCGAACACCCCGCCCACCGGCGACCGCCGGACCGTGTAGCAATGCACGGCCGACGGCCGCCGCGTGGGCGTTTCAGGCGCACGACCGAGGCGGGGCGGAACAGGGCGGAGCCGGGAAGGTGACTTCGACGCGGGTCGATGCCCCAAATAGCACCAACTTGCACCAAACTTGGGAGCCCGGCCGACGCCCCTCCGTACCGCTCGAATTCGTCAGATGTGGATACTTCGCAAGGACTTAGGAAACGATGGCGAGATCGAGCGGAGGAGGGATTCGACGCGAATTGGTCTCAACCGCCCCAAGTAGGACCAAACTCTGTGGAAAACCCGACGCGCGGCCGGTCACGTACGGTCACGTTTCAAACGCGGATGAGACCGAGGACCGGCCCTGGGCACCACCTACAAGCCGGCGGAATCTCGCGTATCAAACCGCCACCCACCGGGAGAGGGAACGGTAGCGGGCGGCGCCCGCGAGGGAGGGGCATGGCCGCGAACCACACCACCCGCCTCGTCCGCCACCTCCAAACGACGGCGGACGAGGCGGAGCCGACCGACGGGCAGCTCCTCGGCGGGTTCGTCGAGCGGCGCGACGAGGGTGCGTTCGCCGCGCTCGTGTCGCGCCACGCCCCGATGGTGTGGGGCGTGTGCCGCCGCGCCCTCGACCGGCACGACGCCGAAGACGCCTTCCAGGCCACCTTCCTCGTCCTCGTCCGCAAGGCGGCGGCGGTCGCCCCGCGCGAGTTGGTCGGGCGCTGGCTCTACGGCGTCGCACACAAGACGGCCCTCCAGGCACGCCGCGCCGCGCGCAAGCGGGCGTGCGAGGCGCCGCTCGTCGAAACCCCCGCTCCCGGCGCCGAGCCGACCGACCCGTGGCAGGAACTCCTCCCACTACTCGACGAGGCGATTAGCCTCCTGCCGGAGAAGTACCGCACGGTCGTGATCCTCTGCGACCTGGGCGGGAAGACACGCAAGGATGTCGCGCGGCAACTCGGCGTGCCGGAGGGGACAGTGGCAGGCCGGCTGGCGCGGGCGCGGGCGCTCCTGGCGAAGCGGCTCGCCCGGCGCGGCGGGTTGCTGTCCGGCGCGCTGGCGGCGCTGCTGTCGGAGCGGGCGGCGCCGGCGGGGGCGCCGGAGGCGGTGGTGTCGGCGACGCTGAAGGTGGCGGTCCAGGTCGCGGCGGGTCGGGCGGCGGGGCTGGTCTCGCCACCCGTGGTTGCCCTCACGGAAGGAGTGCTGAAGGCCATGCTTCTTCACAAGGTCAAGAACGTGGTGCTAGCGCTGGTGGTGACCGCCGCCGCGACGACGGCCGCGGGCGGGGTGGTTCTCCAAGCACCGGCGGACACGCCACCTGCCCCCGTCGTGCCCCCCGGCGCTCTGCCCACCCCGCCGAAGGTGGACGTCCCCGCCCCGCCCGTGGCGTCGAAGACCAGCCTCCCCGACCTTCAACTCCCGCCGCGGGTCGAGCCGCCGCGGTTCGACCCGCCGTTCGACCCGCGGCCGCGGCCCATCGCCTCGCTCACGCCGGAGGAACTCCGTGCCCGGTACGTGAAGCTCCACGAGGAACTCGCCACTCACCTGTCCGACCCGGTGCTGAAGGAGAACATCGTCCAGTTGGAGTTGCAGCTGTCGGAGGCGAAGGAGCGGCAGGCGAAGGCCGCCCGCGAAAAGAAGGCATCGGACGAACTGGCCGCGGCACAGGCGGCACTCGCCAAGATCGCCGCGACCTACAACGGGACCGACGCCGGGGCGAAGGCCAAACAGGCACTCGACGTGTCGAACCTTCCGGCGCCGCGGACGGAACCGCTCGTGCCGCCCTCGTCGAAGGCCGACATCCCGCCGCTCTCGCCGCCGTTGCCCGGCGGTCTCGACGCGCGGAAGAAGTGAGGCGCCCGTCTCGTGGCGGTGGCATCGCGGCCCGCGTATACTGCGGTGCCGCGCCGCTCCGGCGCAGCGCCCCGCGGACCGCCACATGGCCCCGCTGTCCCCCGACGACGCGGCGCTCGTCGGGCAGGTCACCGACCTGCTCCGCGGTGCCCGCAGCGTCCTCTTCGTCACCGGGGCCGGGCTGTCGGCCGACTCCGGGCTCCCCACATACCGCGGCATCGGCGGGCTGTACAACGGCACCGACCCGGAAGACGACCTCCCCATCGAGTCGCTGCTGTCCGGCGCGACGATGCGCGACCGGCCCGACCTCACCTGGAAGTACCTGCGGCAGGTCGAGGAGGCGTGCCGCGGCGCCGGGCCGAACCGCGGGCACGCCGTCATCGCCGAGGTGGAGCGGCACTTCGAGCGCGTGTGGGTGCTGACGCAGAACGTGGACGGGTTCCACCAGCGAGCCGGCTCGAAGAACGTCATCGACATCCACGGCACGCTGCACACGGTCCGCTGCACCCGCTGCCGCCACGCGGCGGAGGTGGCGGACTACGCCGGGTTCTCGCCGGTGCCGCGCTGCCCGGACTGCGGGGCGGTGGCGCGGCCGGCGGTGGTGCTGTTCGGCGAGCGCCTCCCGGCGCGGCAACTGGAGCTGTACCAGCGCGAGACGGCCCGCGGGTTCGACGTGGTGTTCTCGGTCGGCACGACGAGCGTGTTCCCGTACATCTCCGCCCCGGTGCTCGACGCCCACCACTGGAAGAAGCCGAGCGTCGAGATCAACCCCGGCGACACCGACGTGTCCGAGTTCGTGACGGTGAAGCTGCGGGCGGGCGCCGCCGCGGCGCTCGACGCGATCTGGGCCGCGTACACCCGCTGACGGCCCGCCCGAGGAGTTCCCCATGCTCGTCGCCCGCTCCGCCCAGCGCCGTCCGCGGCCGACCGACAACGCTGTCGCCGCCGCGCTCGCCGCCGTCTCGCCGGACCGCCTGCGCGGGCTCGTCGAGGTGCTGTCGTTCCCGCGGCACTACCACGCCGACCGCCGCGCCAACCGCCGCGCCCGCGACCTCCTCGTGCAGTACCTCCGCGGTCTCGGCTACGAGCCGACACTCCACGGCAGCTACGACAACGTCGTCGCCGCGACGGGTGGTGACGGCCCGGCGCTCGTCCTCGGGGCGCACTACGACTCCGTCCCCGGCACGCCCGGCGCCGACGACAACGCCTCCGCCGTCGCCGCCGCACTGGAGTGCGCCCGGCTGCTGAAGGAGCACGACGCCGGGCCGGTGCGCGTCGTGCTGTTCAACCGCGAGGAGGACGGCTTGCTCGGCAGCACCGAGTACGTCGAGGGGCTGCGGCCGGGCGAGGTGGCAGAAACGCACGTGTTCGAGATGGTCGGGTTCCGCACGACCGCGCCGAAGTCGCAGACGATGCCGCCGGGCCTGCCGGGCGGGCTGGCGCCGGACGTGGGCGACTTCCTCGGCCTGCTCGCCAACCGCCACTCGAACGCCGTCGCCGAGGATCTCGTCCGCCTCGCGGCAAGCTACCTGCCCGGCTTCCCGGTGCTGGCGCTGAAGATGTACCTCGGCGTCGAGAAGTTGGTCGGCCACCTGCACCGCAGCGACCACGCCCCGTTCTGGCGCGCCGGCCTGTCGGCGCTGATGTGGACCGACACGAGCGAGTTCCGCAACCCGCACTACCACCGGCCGACCGACACCCCCGGTACGCTCGATTACGAGTTCCTGGCGAGCGTCACGCGGCTGGCCCTGGCCCGGGCGCTGACGCGCCCGGCGGGGTAGGTAGCGCATGAGAGAAACGCAAACGACCCGCCGGCAGCCGGCGGGTCGTCGAGCAGAGAGCGTGAACCGAGCCTCAGTTCGCCGGCCGCTCGACCGGCGGTGCGGCGGGTAGCGCGGGCGCCGCCGGGGCCGGAACCGCCCGCTGCGGGGCCGCCCGCAGCGGAGCGACGCGGAGAACCGGGCGGGCCGCCGGGGCCACCGCCGGAGCGGGCGCCGGAGCTGCCGGCAGGGGAACTGCCAGCGGAGCCGCCGGGAGCGCAGGGATTGCTTGCGGCGCGACCCGGAGGATCGCCGGCAATGGCCGCGCCAGCCCACCGGGCAGCGCCGGCGCGGGCGTGGTGCCGGGGGCAGTCAGCCCCTCGCCGGACACAAGCACGAGCAGGTCGCCGCAGAACGGCTGGAGGAACGCGGCGTCCGGGAGGCGAGCGTCGGCGGCAACGAGCACCAGCCCGCCGGCCCGCAGCCGCCGCACCGCCTCGTCCTTCGCCACCAGCCGGCCGGTCAGGTCGTAGGCGTCGAACCCGACCTCGCTCAGCGGCCGGACCTGCGGGCCGCCACCGCCCGGGGCGAACCCGACGCCGTCGTCGAGCAGTTGCACCACGCCGCCGTTGTTGATGAGCACCCGCCCGCCGATGTACCGGTTGTTGGCGGCCGGGCTGGTGGTGACGCGGACGGTCCCGTCCGGCCCGCTCGCCAGGAGCATCAGCCGGGGCGCCTGGGTGGTGACGGCCTGCCGGTTGACGACCGGCTGCGGCGGGGTGACCGCCCCGGCCAGCGCCTCGGCAGCGACCACCACCGCGTTCGACCCGACCGCCCGCAGCCACGCCCGGTCCACCGCCTTGCCGTCGGCCGAGATCAGCACCGTCACCCCGTCCCGCGCCCGGCGGACGAGCTCGGCCGACCCGACCGGCGCGCCGTCGGCCGCAGCGACCGTGCCGGCCAGCCCGGCGAGGTTGTGGACGGCGGACGTCATCTGCGGCACGTCGCGCACGACCTGCTTCACCACCTGCTGGCCGTTGACGTTCTCGACCACGTTCATGGTCTGCTTGACGACCCGCTGCGACTGCACGATGACGCGGAGTTGGTTGGCGTCGTCGGCCTTGAAGTGGACGACCCACGGGGCGGGTCCGGCCGGCGCCGGGTTGGTGTCGGCCGGGACCGGCGCCGCGGGGGCGGCGGACGCGGCGACGAGGAGCGTGGCGAGCATCGCGGGCCTCCGGGGAAGTCCGGGGGGCGGGGTGGCGAGACACCTATCCTAGCCGACGCCCGGGGAGGCGCCAAAGGCGCGGTTAGAATTTTGCGCCCCGGCGCGGTCGTCTTTGTAGGTCGGGTCGAGTCTTCGAGACCCGACGCGGCGCACCGGACGCAACCACCAGAGGAACGGCGACCTAAACCCACGAGGGTTCGAGTTCCGGTTACACTTCCATCGCCCGTCGGGCGCCGCGTCGGGTCTCGAAGACTCGACCCGACCTACGAAACCCAGTTCCCCGACTTCCACGACACGTCCTTCACCGGCGCCAGCACCGCCTCCACCGCGGCGAGCAGGTCCGCGTCGTTCGGCTCGTCGATCGCCCGCAGGTTCGCCGCCAGTTCGCTCGCCTTCGCGGTGCCGGTGATCGTGCTCGGGATCGACTGCTCGGCGTAACAGAACTGCATCCCCAGCTTCGCCAGGTCGGCGCCGCGCGACCGGCACAGCTCGGCGGCGGCGGCACACGCGGCCTTCACCTCCGGCGGTGCCGGGTTCCACGGCTGCGGCCCCTGGTGCGTCAGCAGCCCGAGCGCCAGCGGCGAGGCGTTCAGCACCCCGACGCCGTGCTCGACCGCGACCGGCAGGAACTCGCTCACCAGCCGCGTGTTCTGGAGCGTGTAGTGCGCGTAGCTGACGACCACGTCCAGCTCGCAGCGCTCGACCGCCGCCCGCAAGAGCCCGAGCGGGTAGCACGACATGCCGACGTAGCGGCACTTCCCCTCGCGCTTCAGGGCGTGGAGTACGTCGGCGGTGTCGGTGAAGACGCGCTCGAAGTCGTCGGCGAACTCGATGTCGTGCGCGAGCAGGATGTCCACCCGGTCGGTACGGAGACGCTTCAGCGACTCCTCGAAGCAGCGGCGCATCCCCGCCGGGGTGAAGTCGAAGGCGGCGCGGTCGAGGCGGCCGGCCTTGGTGCAGATGTGGACGCGGTCGCGGAGCCCGTCGGCGAGCGCGGCGCCGATCAGCTCCTCGGACAGCCCGCGGCCGTAGTACGCGGCGGTGTCGATGAGGTTGACGCCGGCGTCGACGGCGGCGCGGATCGTGTCCGCCACCTCGCCGGCGGAGACGGGGCCGTACTGCTGGCCCATTGCTGCCCCGCCGAGAGACAGGTGTGAGACGCGGAGGCCGGTGCGGCCGAGGGGACGTAGTTGCATGGGAGTAGAGAGTACAGAATGCCGAGTGCGGAATGGAAGACCCGAACTTTTCTCATCCCGCACTCGGCATTCTGTACTCTCGCTACCCCGAAACGAGCACGACGCGGAAGCCGATGCAGTCCGAGCGGGTGTCGGGCGGGTAGGCGCGGCGGGCGGCGGAGCGGCAGTCGGGGGCGGGCATGTTCCAGGCGCCGCCGCGGGCGATCTTCATCATCCCCCGCGGCGGGCCGATCGGGTCGTCCGGCGGGCTGTCGGCGTAGAAGTACTCGTCGTACCAGTCCATCACCCACTCCTGGACGTTCCCGTGCATGTCGCACAGGCCCCAGGGGTTCGCCGCCTTGCCGCCGACCGCCGCCGGGTGCCTCGGGGCGGTCCGGTCGTTGGTGTTGAACACGCCGTCGGCGGCGGTCAGCTTGTCGCCGCCCCAGTACGGCGTGGCGGTGCCGGCGCGGCAGGTGTACTCCCACTCGGCCTCGGTCGGGAGGCGGTAGGACCGGTGGTGCGCCACCTCGTCCGGGCGGTGCGAGAGGCGGGTGCAGAACTGCTCGGCGTCCTGCCAGCTCACCATCTCGACCGGCTGGTTCTCCCCGCCCTTCGCGTGCCGCGACGGGTTCTTCCCCGTGATCGCCTGGTACTCGGCCTGCGTCACCGGGAACACCGACAGGTAGATGCGGCGGCTGATCTCGACCGGGTGCGCCGGCCCCTCGTGCTCGCGGTGGCCGTGCTCGTCCGGCCCCGAGCCCATCAGGAACTTGCCCGGGGCGATGCGGGCGAAGTTCATCCCGATCGAGTTCTTGACGATCCGCAGCCCGCCGGTGGACGACTTCGGCCCCGCCGCCTGGACCGCCCCGCCGGCCATCGCCAGAAGCGCCGCCGCCTGCGACGCCGTCGCGTCCGGGTCGAACGACCGCCCGCCGGCGGTGGCGACCACCGGCCTCGCCCCGCTCGGCACCTTCACGGACAGCGGCGTCGGCGACGCCAGGAGCTTCGACCCGTCCGTCCCGGACCCGCCGGCCGGCGTGCCCATCGTCACCCGGGCGAGCTGGTCGGCGAGGTCGGCCGCGTGCCGCGGCCGCTTGTCGGCGCGGGTCGAGAGGCACGCCTGGAGCACCCGCGCCTGGCTGTCGCTGAACCCGTGCGGGCGGAACTCCTCGACCCACTCCGTCCCCACCGGTGCGGCCTCGGCCGGGTCGCGCTTGAGGAGCTGGAACCAGATCACCCCGACGGCGTGGACGTCGTCGGTCGGCGCCGGCGGCTCCTTCTTCGCCTGCTGCGGGGAGGCGTACAGCTCGGTGGCGGCGCCGCGGCGGGCGAGGCGGACCTGCTCGCCACGGGGTCCGGCCTTCGCCAGCTCCAGCGACCGCCCGGCCTCGATCTCGCCCCACCCGAAGTCGCTCACCCACATGGTGAACTTGCCGCCCTCGGTCGGGTGGAGGAGCACGTTCGACGGCTTCAGGTCGCGGTGGACGGCGCCCCGGGCGTGCGCCGCGGCGAGTATGGCCACCAGCCGGCGGACGAGCTTCAGCGCCGCCTCCGGCTTGGCGTGGTCGTACCGGTGCCGCCACTCCAGCATCACCCCGGCGAGGTCGTACCCGTGCACGAACGGGGCGTCGAGGCACGGCGGGTCGGTCTCGAGGTACACCGAGCGCAGCGGCAGAACGCCGGGGATGTCGTTGAGCGCGAACACCTTCTTGAACAGCCCGGTGCCGCCGACGACGCGGGTGCGCGTCTCGGGGTCGATGGCGAACTTGAGCGCCGCCGGCGAGTCGTCCGGCTTGTCGGGGTCCTCGCCCTTCCACACCTCCGAGCACTCGCCGAGGCCGCGGAGCTCGGTGAGCGTCCAGTTGTCGAGCCCGGGCGGCCGGTCGCCGGCGCGGTACTTCGGCGGGCGCGGCGGGAGGAAGCGGAGGAGGTCTTCGGCCTTGTTGAAGACGAGCCCGTCCGGGGCGGTGGTGCCCGTCGGGTCGGTCGGCCGGCGGAACGTCTGGCGGACCGTCGGCGGGAACCCGCGGAGGTAATCGACCAGCGCCTCCTTCGGAACGTGGTGGGTCTCGGAGAGTTCGGTAACGAGCTCGCCGAGGCGGCGGTCGAACTCGCGGGCGGGGCAGGCGGCGCAGTCGGCGAGCGCGGCGGCGAGGTCCGGGCCGGGGAGCTTGCGGTGGGTGAGGTCGTAGGCGGCCCGGACGGTATCGAGCAGGATGTCGGCGTAGGGCCACTGGCCGCGCAGGGCCTTGCGGCCCTTCTCGCAGAGAGCCTGACCGACACACTCGAGGAGTGCGTGTAGGCGTGGCATGGGCGGGCCTCCGGGTCGGAGGGTGGAAGAGGAGCCGGGTTGCGAGTCGCTGTGGAGTGTAAACCGTCGGACGCGGAGACTCAAGAGCGGATGTCCGACGTTCACCGCCGACTCACCCGCGGTGACACCGCAATGAAACCCGCCGCGCCGCTCTCGGTTCCGCCCCGAACCCATCCGCCCGCCGCCCGGTCGTTACACCACCGTTACCCGATGCGGAGCCCGGCCGTGGACAAGGCGCTCGTCGAGAACCGCGAGGACGTGTTCGTCGTCCGCGGCGTGCTGACGCCGGACGAGTGCGCCGAGTCCATCGCCCGGAGCGAGGCGGCCGGGTACGGCGACGCGCCGATCAACACGTTCGCCGGTCCGGTGGTGAACAAGACGATGCGGAGCAACGACCGCGTGATCGTGAACAGCTACGCCACCGCGGCGGCGCTGTGGGAGCGGCTGCGCCCGTACGTGCCGGGGCGGCGCGGCAGCTGGGTCGCGGCGGGGCTGAACGAGCGGCTGCGCTACTACCGCTACGACCCCGGGCAGGAGTTCGACTGGCACTTCGACGGCCACTTCGAGCGCTCCCCGAATGAGCACAGCAACCTGACGGTGCTGCTGTACCTGAACGGCGGGTTCGAGGGCGGCGCGACCGAGTTCAACTTCCTGACGTCCGGCCGGTTCGCCGACAACCCGATCATCCCGGTCGTGCCCGAGGCGGGGATGGCGCTGGTATTCGCCCACCGTATCCTGCACCGCGGGGCGCCGGTGGTGAGCGGGCGGAAGTACGTGCTGCGGACGGATGTGATGTACCGCTGGGAGACGGGCGAACGGCCGGCGTGAGCCGGCGGGTCGGTGCGCAGGGGCACTACGGGGAAGGCCGGTCACCCCACGAGCCGCGACCGCCGGGGAGCGGCTGCGGAACCGACCTTCGCCGTTGGCAGACTGCATGTTCCGCAGCCGCTCCCCGGCGCGGTCACCCCACGAGCCGCCCTCACACCGCCCGGGTACGAGCACCACCGACCCGCCGGCTCACGCCGGCCGTTCGCCCGTCGCTTCGCTATCTCTACCCGCACGCGCCCTCCCGCCGGACTCCCACCATGCGCTTGCCGCTCGCCCTGGTCCCGCTGTTCGCGCTCGTCGGCGCGGTCGGCGCGGTCGCCACTACCACCACCCGCCCCACCACGCCGCCAGCTGCACCGGCGCCTGCCCCGCCGCGGGTGAAGCTCGTCGTGCTCGTCATGTTCGACCAGATGCGCGGCGACTACCTGGAGAAGTGGCGGCCGCTGTTCGGGCCGGACGGGTTCAACCGGCTTCAGACGCACGGCGCCTGGTTCGCCCGCTGCGACTACCCCTACGCCACCACCACCACCGGCCCCGGCCACGCCTCCGTCTCCACCGCCGCCACGCCGGCGCGCCACGGCATTATCAACAACAACTGGAACGACCGCGGGGCCGACGTGTACTGCGCGGCTAGCGGCCGCTACGCGCTCGTGCCGACGCCGCCGGTCGAGAAGGACGCCAAGACCGGCAAGGAACTCAAGGCGCCCGCCGGCGGCAACCCCGAGAACCTGCGGGCCGAGACGCTCGCCGACGTGATCCGCCGGGTGTTCGGCGAGGCGGCGAAGGTGTTCGGGCTGTCGCTCAAGGACCGCTCGGCCATCTTCCCGACCGGCAGGCGCCCGACCGGCGCGTTCTGGTTCACCGGTCGGTTCGTCACCTCCACCTACTACACCGACCGCCTCGACCGCCCGTTCCCGGCGTGGGTCACCAAGTTCAACGAGTCCAAGGCCGCCGACCGCTGGTTCGGGAAGGACTGGACGCGGTTCCGCCCGGAGCTCGACTACGTCGCCCACAGCGGCATCGACAACGCCCCCGGCGAGGGCAGCGGCACGAAGCAGGGGAAGGTGTTTCCCCACCCGCTCACCGGCGGGCTGAAGGCGCCCGGGAAGGCGTATTACGAGGCGCTCGCCAACTCGCCGTTCGGCAACGAACTGCTGCTGGACCTTGCCAAGACGTGCGTGACCGAGGAGAAGCTCGGCGCCGACGACGTGCCCGACCTGCTCACCGTCAGCTTCTCGTCGAACGACCTGATCGGCCACACCTGGGGGCCGGACTCGCAGGAGGTGCTCGACGTGACGCTCCGGTCGGACGCGATCATGGCCGAGTTCCTGCGATTCCTCGACGCCACCGTCGGCCGCGACAACTACGCCCTCGCGCTGACCGCCGACCACGGCGTCTGCCCGCTCGTGCAGTCGCCGACCGGCGTGGCGCGCGGGGCGCGGCGGGTGGACCTCACCGACGTCCAGAAGGGGCTGGAGAAGCACCTCGCCGACCGGTTCGGCGGGGCGCCGGCGGACGCGAAGGAGAAGAAGACGGGTTGGGTCGAGGCGGTGAGCGCCCCGTGGGTGTACCTGAACGGCCGGCTGATCGCGGCGAAGGGGACGACGCGCGAGGCGGTGGCGCGGGCGGCGGCCGACTACCTGGCGGCGCGGCCGGACGTGGCACGGGCGTTCACCCGGGCCGACCTCGCCGACCCGGCCGACGCCCAGACCCGCCAGGTGCAGAAGTCGTACTACGCGGAGCGGGCCGGCGACGTGTACGTCCTGCTGCGGCCGTTCGACCTGTCGGGGAAGGCCGGTGCCACCGGCACGACGCACGGCACGCCCTACGGCTACGACACCTGGGTGCCGCTCGTCGCCTACGGCCCCGGCGTGCCCGGCGGGCGGCGCGACGAGCCGGTCGCCCCGCAGGCGGCGGCGGCGATCCTGGCGCGGTTCGCCGGCGTGCCGGCACCTGCGCAAGCGGAGTATGGTGTACCGACGACGTTGTTCCAGAAGTGAAATCGCGTGCGGCTTCGGGCTGCGAAGCCGCACGCGGTGTCTCGGCTTCAGCCCTTCCCGAGCAGCTTGCCGAGCACCCGGGCGAGGAAGCCCGGCTGCTTCACCTGCACGTTGCCACTGCTCCGCCGGCGCGGGGCCGGGGTCGGCAGGTTCACCGATCCGAGCCCCAGCGCCGCCCACTCGGACACTGGCAGCCACGCCTGAAACGCGGCCACCACCTCGGCGGCCGACTGGAACCGCTCGTGCGGGTCCTTCGCCCCCATCCTCTCGACCAGTTCGTCCAGTTCGCGGGGCACCCCGGTGCGGATCAGCGACGGCTTCGGGACGTCCCGAAGCTGCCGCTCGGTCATCATCTCCGTCGCCGTGCCCGGGAACGGGAACTGCCCGGTCATCAGGAAGTACGCGGTGCTGCCGAGGCTGTAGATGTCGCTGCGGGCGTCGAGCTCACACCCCCACGCCTGCTCGGGCGGGATGTGCGCGATCTCCTCGGCGTACTCCTTCAGGTTGATCCGCTTGGTCACCTTCGCCCACGGGTTGTCGAGCATGTGGGTGAGGCCGACGTCGAGCAGTTTCACCCGCCGGTCCGGGTACACGGCAATGTTCGCCGGCTTCAGGTCGCGGTGGATCAGGTTCCGCTTGTGGGTGTGCATCAGCGCCACCGCCGCCTGCGCGATCACCTGCCCCGCCAGGTGGGGCGACAGCGGCCCCTTATCGGCGATCACCTTGTCGAGCGTCGGCGCCGACACGTGCTCGCAGGCGACGTAGTGCGTCCCGTTCCACATGCCGACGTCGAGCACCCGGGCCACCGTCGAGTGGACGACCTGCGACGCCGTGCGGGCTTCCGTCAGGAACGGTCGGTACATGGTGTCGTCGTTCACCCGGTCGGTCGGGAGCACCTTGACCACAACCGTCGCCTTCGTGTCACCGTCCTCGGCGAGGAACACCATGCCGACGCGGTCCTGCCGCAACCCCTGCGTGATCTTGTACTTGCCGAGCACGAACCCCTGCGTCCGGCCGCTCAGCAGCTGCATCGCCTGGAACTTCGTCAGCAGTTTCTTGCGCACCAGAAAGGTGGCGAGCTGGAGTGGCTCGGCCGCGGCGATCTGGTCGGCGTCGTACATCGACAGCGCCGCGACCAGGTCGTCGGCCGCGAGCAGGCCGCTCTTCATCACGGCCTGGAGAAAGGGGGAGCGGAGTTGCAGCTTGGTGCTGGTGCTCACGAAGTTGCCCCGTAGCTGGGTGATACAAGAAGGTGGTGCAACCTAGAACAATTCGGCGGTCAAATTGGGCGAGCTTGATGCGCACAGTGCGTTTTCGGACAGGTAGCGCCCAATTCTCCGACAGGTAGGACTCTTACGGTCGCCACAATTTTTCCGATTGCCGCCTCATTGAGGCCGAAATGTGTGTGTCGGCGACCTGGTGTGGAGTCGCCGACACACACGAGCGGATCACTCAAATCGCCACCTGACCAATTCCGCCCCGTTGCTCGCCCCGCCGTTCCCGCGTATGCTCCGAGGATGGCCGCCGTGACCGAGGTGCTGGCCGCCGCCGCCCGGGGGGAACCGGGCGCCGCGGCGGAACTCCTCCCGCTCGTCTACGCCGAACTCCGCCGCCTCGCCGCCGCCCGGCTGGCCGAGGAGCGGCCCGGTCACACCCTCGACCCGACCGGGCTTGTTCACGAAGCCTACCTACGACTGATCGGCGAACAAGTATTCGACGGCCGCGGCCACTTCTTTGCCGCCGCCGCCGAGGCGATGCGCCGCATCCTGGTGGACGCCGCGCGCAAGCGGAACGCCGCCAAGCGCGGCGGCGCCCTGAACCGCCTCGACGCCGCCGAGGTGCCGCTGGCGGCGCCGGAGCCGCCGCCGGCCGACGACTTGCTCGCCCTCGATGCGGCCCTCGACCGGTTCGCCGCTGAGCACCCCGAGAAGGCGGAGCTGGTGAAGCTCCGCTACTTTGCCGGGCTGACGATCGACGAGGCGGCCGCCGCGCGGGGCATCTCGCCGGCGACGGCGAAGCGCCACTGGGCCTACGCCCGGGCGTGGCTGTACCGCGCGGTGAGCGGCGAGAACGAGTCCGCCGACGGGGCGCCGAGCGAGTAGCGCGGCGGTTCGCCCGCCGCTCGCCCGGCAGTGACCAAAATCCGTTCTACGCTTCCCCCGCCGCTACCTATCGGGGAATCGCCCGTGTCCGACATCGCACCGCCACTCGACGCGCGCACCGAGCGCATCGGCCCGCCCGGCCTCGACCTCGGCGCCGAACCCGACCCCGACGCCCCGCCCCCGGACGAACCGCTCGACTTCCTCGACCCGCCGCTGCGCGCCGACGCGATCGGCCGGCTCGGGCACTACGAGGTGCTCAACGTCGTCGGCCGCGGCGGGTTTGGCATCGTCTTCCGGGCCTTCGACGACGTGCTCCAGCGCGTCGTCGCCGTCAAGGTGCTGTCGCCGCGGATGGCCGCCACATCGCCCGCCCGCCAGCGGTTCCTCCGCGAGGCCCGCGGGTATGCCGCCGTCCGCCACGAGAACGTCGTCCAGGTCCACGGCATCGCCGCCGACCCGCTCCCGTACCTGGTGATGGAGTTCGTCCCCGGCGAGTCGCTCGAAGGGCTCATCACCCGCACCGGCCCGCTCCCGGCGGCGGACGTGGTCCGCATCGGCGTGCAGGTCGCCCGCGGGCTCGCGGCGGCGCACGCCACCGGGATCGTCCACCGCGACATCAAGCCCGCCAACGTGCTCATCGAGGCCGGGCCGGACCGGCGGGCGAAGCTCACCGACTTCGGCCTCGCCCGCGCCGCCGACGACGCCAGCCTGACCCAGAGCGGGATGGTGGCCGGCACGCCGCTGTTCATGGCGCCCGAGCAGGCCCGCGGCGAGACGGTGGACCACCGGGCCGACCTGTTCAGCCTCGGCAGCGTGCTCTACACGATGGCGACCGGCCGCCCGCCGTTCCGCGCGCCGACCAGCATGGCGGTGCTGAAGCGGGTGTGCGACGACGACCCGCGGCCGGTCCGCGACGTCATTCCCGAGGTGCCGCCAGGACTGTGCGCGGTGATCGCCCGCCTCCACGCGAAAGACCCGGCGGCGCGGATTCAAACTGCGGCCGAGGCGGCGGAGTTGCTAGCGAAAAGTCTGACCGAGACCCCGGTGGGGCCGGCGTCCCGCCGGTTCGAGCCTCGACCGGCGGGACGCCGGCCCCACCGAATCGGCTTGATCGCAGCTGCGACCGTCGGGGCTGCACTGGCAGTCGGCGCGTACCTGCTGATCCCCGGCAAGCAGCCGGCGGCGCGAACCGATTCACCGCCCGAACCGGCCGCGCCGCCGGTCGCGCTGGCCGACTTGCTCGCGTCGCCGGACTGGGAGTGGGGGCCGCCGGAGAACCTCGGGCCGGGGGTGAACACGCCCGCCCGCGAGCTGATGGCGGCGCTGACGGCCGACGAGCGCGAGCTGGTGTTCGCCCGCGGGCCGGCGCTGTGGATCGCACGCCGCGCGAGCCCGGACGAGCCGTTCACCGCGGCCGAGCCACTCCCCGTCGCCACCGGCGCGTTCGCCCAATCCCCCACCCTCACCGGCGACGGGCTGGTGCTGGCGTTCGTTGCGGCCCCCGCCGGCGGCAAGCGAGAGGAGGTGTGGATGAGCACGAGGGCGTCGCGGGCCGAGCCATTCGGCCCCGGCAGACGGCTCGCGGAGCCGGTCAACGGGGCGGTGTGGACGGCCGCTCCGGTGCTGTCGGCCGACGGGCTGACGCTGCTGGCGACGATTCCGCAGCGGGCGTCCCCGGCGGGGGACATCGTGCAGTTCACCCGCCCCACCCGCGAGTCGGCGTTCACGAGCGCGGGGGTTCTCCCGGCGCCGGTCAACTCGCCGGGCTTCGACGCCGCCACCTGGGCGTCCGACGACGGCCGAGTGCTGGCGTGGGTCCGGATGGAGAAGCAGCCGTTCGAGACGCGGTTCCACGTGCGGGCGTCGGCGGCGGAGCCGTTCGGTCCGGCGCGAGCGATTGTGGTGCCGGGGGTGGCGGGCGAGGTGGGGCGGCCGTGGCTGTCGGCGGACGGGCAACGGCTGTACTTCCACACCCGCGAACTGGCCGGTGCCGGCGAACTCGACCTGTGGGTGACACGGCGGGTGGCGAAGAAGTAGCGGTCCGTCTGCCGCTCAGTGCCGGGTCCGGCGACCGGCCGGCGTGAGCCGGCTGGTCGTCGGTTCAGGTACCTGGGACAACGACCAGCCGGCTCACGCCGGCCGGTCACCATGTCGGGGCTACCCCACATCAAACGTCGCCGCCCGCCCGGGTTACCCGGGCGGGCGGCGGTGCTTCACATCTCTATGCCGGTCACTCACCGCTGCCAGGCAGCAGCGGCACCGTCGGCAGGCGCACGTCGCGGCCGCCGGCCGTCGCAAACACCGGGCGGGCCGACACGCTGTACGTCTGCCGGTCCGGGTTCAGCCGGTACGTCGCCCGTACGTCGGCAGCGGCGCCGACGCCCGGGAGCACCTGGTCCCACGGCTGCACGACCAGCGGCAGCCGCGGATCGGGGCCGGCCCCCCCGGCGACCGGCGACGCCGTCGCGCTGCCGGCGGCGGCGACGCCGCCGCCGAAGCCCCGGGCTCCCGTCCCGGCGGAGACCGGTGCCGTCGCCACGGCCGTCCGCAGGGTGGACACGTCCGGGTTCACCGGCGCCAGCTCCGTCCGGTTCCCGCCTTCCAGGCGGACCTCGACCGGCGTCGTCGCGGCCAGGTCCACGGTCACCAGGTCGTGCGACTCGCGGGCGGTGCCCTTGAACCGGGTGACCTTCAGCGTCGCCGTGTTCCCGACCGGGCGGCCGAACGCCGTCCGGGCGGTGACGCGGTAGACGCCGCTGAACGCGCTGGCCGCCGCGTACACCTCGGCCCGGCCGTCGTCCGCCTGCTCGATCCGGTCGCCGGTCAGCACCCCGCCGCCGACCGACCGCGGGGTGAGGGCGTTGCACACCGACCCGCCCGGCTCGGTCACCGTCAGGTCGAGGTCGGCCGAGCCCTGCCACAGCAGCTCGATGGTCAGGTCGCGCTGGGTCTGCTCGGTCGCCGTGCGGCGGAGGGCGTCGGCCCGGACCCCGGCGGCGTCGAACCGGCCGATGAACCGCGGCAGGAGTTCGCGGACGCGGCCGTGGTAGTCCACCCCGTCGGTCTGGCCGAAGTCGCGGCGGAGGAGGTTCCCCGCCGCCCACTCGACCGTGTCCGGGGTCAGATTCTTCGCCCGCTCGGCGTAGGCCAGGGCGTTGGCGTACACGGCCGGCTGGTTCGGGTCGCGGTCGGCGGCCCGGCGGCACAGCGCCACGGCCACGTCGTGGTTGCCGAGCTCGGCCTCGGCCTTCGCCGCCCGGACGTACGCGGCCGGGTCGGCCGGGTCGAGGTCCACCGCGGACAGCGCCGCCCGCTCGATCTCCTCCGGCGAGGCGTTGGACATCTGGAGGGCGACGTGCAGCGCCCCGTGCGCCCACGTCTCGGTCGTGAGCCCCTTCCGCATCCCGGCCTTGAGCACCTCGGCGGCGTGGCCGTACTCGTCGAAGCCCATGAGGAAGTCGGCGGTGGCGACGATCAGGCCGGGGTCGGTGACCGTCCAGTCGACCGCCTGGTTCCACATCCTCTTCGGGTTCTTGTCGAGCGACTTGGCGAGCTGCGCCGCGTCGCTCTTCGGGTTGACGATGCCCGACCGCGGGGCCGGGGTGCCCGCCGCGACGGCGACCTTCGGGCCGGGGGCCTTCGGGTTGGCGGCGAGGGCCGGCGGGTTGTTCCGCGGCAGCGCCGCCATGCCGCCGTCCTTCTTCTCCAACTTGGTGCCGGCGTAGGGGAGGTACTTGCCGGTGCCGCGGACGATCAGGGCGTGGGCCGGCGGGTAGTACCCGAGCGAGTTCTGCTGCTTGCCCTCGAGGAACGACGCCTCCGGCTCGGCCCCGGGCTGCTGCTGCTGCTGGCTGGAGTACCCGGCCAGGCCCATCGTGCGGGCGTCCCACTCGCCGCGGGCGACGGTCTCGACGATCACCCCGATGAGCAGCGCCTCCTGGGTGCCCCCCTGGAGGCCGAACTGGCCGCCGAGGTTGCCGAACTGGCCGACCCCGCCGTTGCCGCCGAGGCCGACAATGCCGCCCTGCTGCTGCCCGCCGAAGAACGGGTTCTGTCCGCCGCCACCGCCGCCGCCCGGCGCCGCGCCGCCGGCGAACGGGTTGCCGCCGTTGTTCCCGTTGACGCCGAGGAACCCGCCGCCGCCGAGGAACTGCGCCGCCCCGGACGCCGCCCCGAAGATCGCCAGCGTCTGTTGCTGGACCCCGAGGGTCTGCTGGAGGGTCGTCTGGTTCACCGCCGACGGGATCGGGATGACGAGGTCCGCCACCGCGAACGTGGTCGTCACCTTGTCGAGCAGCCGGGCGTCGTAGGACGTGATCTCGATGTAGTCCGGGCGGACCACGTAGGTCACGTTCGGGGTACTGAGCCCGCGCAGGTACACGTCGAGGAACGTGCCGAGCCGCAGGCCGTTGAGGCTGCTCGCCCCGAGCCGCTCGGCCCGGGCGGTCGCCTCGTCCAGCCCGTCCAGCGCCGTCCGGTTGATGACGAACGTGACCTCGTACCGCTTGGACAGGTCGCTGAGCACCTCCTGGAGCGGGGTGGTCTTCAGGTCCTTGCCGCCGAGGTCCACCGGGAGGCCGTCCTCCAGGATGCTCCGCAGCCGCAGGAGCGACGGGCTCGGCTGGGCGCCCAGCGCCGTGTTACCGTACCGGTCGCGGCGGCCCGGCCGCTGGCCGTCGCCCTCAGTGAGCTGCCGCCACACCGCCGCCGGCGGGAAGTGGACCGGCGGCTCGTCCGGGTACGGGATGTGGCTCTTCTCGGTCTGCATCATGGTGAGGAGGAACCGGTCCTCGCGGATGCGGACGAGCTCGCGCCACTCGCGCAGCTGCGTCGCCTGCTGGCCGATGATGTAGCTCGCGGTCGCCGCCGCGGGCACCGCCTGGCCGCGGCTGACCCGCTCCTGGATCATCAGCTGGGCCTCCTGGTACGCGAGCTCGTACCGGGCCTGCTGCATGAGCTGGCGGAAGGCGTCGATCCGGGCCTTCGTGCGGTCCTCCTCGGCCTGCCGGCGGTCGAACTCGTTGAGCCGCTCGCGGACCTTGGCGATCTGGTCGCGCTCGGCCGCCGCCTGCCGCTTGATCTCGGCCCCCTTCAGGAAGATCTCCTGCATCACCGCCGTCAGGTCGGAGGCGTACCGGCTGCGGGCGGCGTCGCCGATGCCGGAGTATGCGAGGATGTCGTCGCGCTGCCGCTTGAGCTCGCCGTAGGCGCCGTCCGGGTCGGTGCGGAGGAGTTCGCGGGCGCGGCGGATGGTGGCGTCCACCAGCACCCGGTACCGCTGCTCCTCGACCTGCCGCAGCTGGGCGGCCTCCTGGATCAGGTCGGTCTTGGCCGGCGGGGTCGGCGCCGGCTGCGCGCCGGGCGCCGGCTGGCCTTCGACCTTCGGCTGGGCGCCCTCCTGGATGACGAGCCGCACCGCACCGTTCTTGTCGAGCTTGAACAGGTCGGCCTTCACCGCCGCCTTCTTGTCGAGGTCGGCCTTCGTGGTGCGGCCACTCTTCATCCGCTCGACCAGCGCCATCCCGGCGCCGACCTCGGCGTTGTTCGGGTCGATCTTGGCCGCCGCGGTGTACAGCTTGGCGGCCTCGTCGAGCCGGTCCATGCTGACCGCCCACGTCGCCTGGGTGATGTACTCCTCGCGGTACAGGTTGATCTGCGTGGACGCCAGCGCGAGCGCCCGGTCGGCCTGGAGGACGGCCGGGGCGTCCTTGTGCGGGGCGTCCTTCCACTGCTGGAACATCAGGTTCAGGAAGAAGTGCTCGGGCAGCGGGGCCGGCAGGTCGTGGCCCAGCGCCAGCGTGACCGGGCGGGTGCCGACCACGCCCTTCACCTCGGCGGCGACGCGCGGGGCGGCCTTCGCCAGCCGGCCGAGCACGAGCGTCGGCTTGTCGGCCCGCAGCGGCGGGAGCTTCGACGGGAACGTCTCGGCCACGTCGGCGCCGAACTTCACCTGCTCCGGCTTGAGGACGGGCACGTCGATCGCGGCCTTGAGGCGGGCGACGAACTCGGCCCGCTTGGTGACGTTGTTGAGGTCTTCCTGCACCCGGACGACCGTCCCGCCGGTGAGGGCGGCGAGGCCGTGCAGGTTGTTGGCGTTGACGCGGACGCCGAGCGGGACGGCGAAGAAGAACACGTCGCTCTGCTCCATCCGCCCGCCGAGGGCGACCCGGTCGTTCTCGCCGACCGGGTCGTAGGAGCTGTCGCCATCGCCGAGGAACAGCACGAGCTGCTGGCGGCCGCGGTTCGGGGCGAGGGTGCCGAGCGCCTTGGCCATCGCGCCCTTGAGGTCGGTGGCGCCCGAGCCGTACTCGGTCTCGACGAGCGCCGCCGCGGCGCCCTTCACGTCCTCAGAGCCGGCCGGCTGGAAGTCTTTCGTGAGGTTCCGCGTGGCGGCGGGGGTGTTGGCCGTCCACACGCTGACGCGGTCGTCGGCGCCGAGCGCCCCGGCGAGCCCGAGGAGGATCAGGCGGGCCTGCTGGAGTGGCCGCCCGGCCTGGCTGGCGGACGTATCTACCACGACGAGCACGTCGCGCGGGCGGGCGGGGGCGGCCTCCAGCGCCGGCTTGATCTGCCAGGCGAAGAGGGTGTCGCCGCCGGCGTTGACCTTGTAGGTGAGGGCCGGGAGGTTGGTGAACTTGGTGACCGCGAGGTCGTCCACCAGTTTGGCCCCGTCGGGGCGGCCGTCCGGGCTGCCGACGGGGGCCGGCGCCTTGGCCGGGCCGCCGCGGAAGTCGCCGAACAGGGAGGTGCCGATCGAGGCAGTGGCCGCGGCGACGGCCAGCAGCGCGGGCAGCACCCGGAGGCGTTTCAGGAGGGTCATGTCCCAGGCGCTCCTCAGGGGACCGGGCGGGTCGTGCCCGGCCGGGAAACCACGGACGTTAGCCGGATTGTACGACGGGAGCCCGCCGGTCCGCCGCGGGAGGGCGGCAGGGGCGGGGTCGGGCGTGCGGGCGCCACCGGCGGCCCGCTTCCGATCAGTCTAACCGGTGTAACGCCCGCGTCCCACCGGCGTTGGCGGGTTGTCGGAGTTCGCGCACCGGCCGGACCGGCGCCGGCCGTCCGCCCGGCGGAACCGGACCGGTACGATCATGCGGATTTGGGAAGAACGGTCGGTGGGGCGGCGGATGCGGGTGCGTATCAGCTCCCCGAGCGGGGTCGCGTCAAGGCCTGCGCTCCGGGGGTCAGTCCGACTACTCCCGACGCACCCGATCGACGATCGACGTTCCGCCCGGCAGTCCGCCCCAACTCTTACCGGTCCAGTGCCACATCTCGTCGATCCGGAGTTCCCGCGCCGGCTCGAACTCACTCTGGGGAACCAGGCCGTGAGCGCGGTAGAGCAGGTTCGTAGTGCGGACTCGGCCCGTGATGATCCCGTCATCAACCTTCGCGGCCGAAATGATCAAAATGCCCCTGCGAACGTCCTTGGCAATGAACCGCGAAAGGGTAACGCCTTCCCGAAGCCTCAGCCGGCGGAACCAAGTCCGTAAGCTTTTGAGCATCGTTTGAACCATCCTCACACGCGGATGCTTCTTGTCGGCCTACGTCCGCCGCAGCAGCAGAGCGTGCTCGAACCGGGGGCGGTCGCGGAAGGCGGCGGCGCTGGGCTCGTGGAAGTGCGGGCGCGGCTGGCTCGCCCGCGCCACCGGCTCGAACCCGCACCCCGGCGCCACATCCGCCGCGATCTCGTCCGCGCGGATCGCCACGTTCCGCAGCGCCGAGTCGGCCGCCACCAGCACCAGCGGGGCGCCGGGCTTCAGCACCCGCCGCACCGCCTTCAGGAACCGCGACAGCTCCCACGCCCACGCCGCCGGGCCGTCGTCCTCGTTCATCCGCCGGTACGCCGCCCGCCCGCCGATCTCGCCCCGCGCCAGCATCCCGGCGTCGAGGTTCAGCCAGCGCAGCCGCAGTTCGTGGTGGTACAGGTAGTCGTAGGTCGCCGCGTACGGCGGCGAGGTAATCACGGCATCCGCCACCTCGTCGCGCGGCGCCTTGAGGACCGTCGCGTCGTCGAGGCTCACGTCGCCGCGCGGCGGGAGAGGGGAGGGGAGCGCGCGCGAGAACGCCCCGAGCCGCGTCGCCCAGTCCTCGGCCTTCTGCATGAACAGCTTCGACGCGAACCCGGCGCGGATCTTCCGCGCCACGACGGCGCCGGACGTGTCGCCCGGCCGCCGCGACACCTTCATCAGGATCGCCGACAGCACCAGCCCCAAGTCGAGCGTCGTCGGCTCGTCCGGCAGGCTCTCGATCTTGGACCGCAGCGAGTCGAGTTCGAGCAGGACGTGCGGGTCGAAGAGGTCGACGTCCTCGGGCGGGTAGCGGCGGGTGGCGCCGGCGCGGGCGCGGCGGCGGTCCTCGGCGTGCTGCACGACTTCCGCCGCGCGGGCGACGAGGTACTCGACCTCGGGCTCGGTGCGAGGGCGGGACTTGCAGCGCGCCAGCCGGACGGCGAGCGGGTTGAGGTCGCTGCCGAGCGCGGCGCGGCCGGCGAGCAGCGCCTCGACCAGCACCGTGCCCGAGCCGCAGAATGGGTCGAACACCTTCCCGCCGGGCGGGGCGAACGCGCGGACGAGGCGCGCCGCGGTGATGGGGTGCATCCGCGCCGGGTACGTGTGGAAGCCGTGGACGTGCGACCGCGCCGGGTCGTCGTCGGCGTCGGTGGCCGGCGCCACGTCGAGCGCGTGGGCGAGTTTCTCCGCCTCGGCACGCGGGCCGGCAGTGTCGGTGTGCCCGCCGACGTGACTGAGGGACCGTCTGCGCTTCGGCTCGTCGCTCATCCCGCCATCTTACCGGCTCCCGGTCGCCGCGCGAAACGCCGCCACCCCGCGGGCGTCATCTCAGCGCCCGTTCCCGGGAGGCCGCCATGCCCGCCCGCCGTCGCGCGTTCACGCTCATCGAACTGCTGGTCGTCATCGCCCTCGTCGCCATCCTGGTCGCGCTGCTCCTCCCGGCGACGCGCCGGGTGCGGGAGGCGTCGGGGCGGACGAGGTGCATGAACACCCTGAAGCAGCTCGCGCTCGGCGCGCACCTGTATCAGGACGTCCACGGTTACCTCCCGCCGGCGACGATCCCGAACCCCGACCTCGTGCCCGAGCGGCGGCTGAGCTGGCACGCCGCGATCCTGCCTTACATCGAACAGAAGGCGCTGTTCGACACGCTCGACCGCGCCGCGCCGTGGGACGCACCGGCGAACGCGGCGGCGGTGAAGGACCGGTACGTGACACTGTTCCAGTGCCAGTCCGCGTTCGCCGGCGCGCCGCCCGACGCCGCACTGACGAACTACGTCGGCGTCGCCGGGCTCGGGGCGGACGCGGCGGAGCTGCCCGCGGGCGACCCGCGCGCCGGAGTGTTCGGCTACGACCGGCGGGTGAAGGTCGCCGAGATCCGCGACGGCGCCTCGCAGACGGCACTGGTGACAGAGACGACGGCGGACCTCGGCCCGTGGCCCCGCGGCGGCCCGGCGACGGTGCGCGGGGTGACGCCCGCCGCACCGCCGGGCGGCGCCCACGTCGGCGACCGCCAGTTCTTCTGGGAGGACCGCCCGAGCGGGTCGAACGTGGTACTCGCCGACGGGTCGGTGCGTTTCCTGCGCAACCCGACGGCGCCGGCGGTGTGGGTGGCGGTGGCAACGATGGCGGGACGCGAGCCGATCGAACTCGAATGACCAAGGCCCAATGACCCACCAATGACCAAGGAAGACAACCTGCGGTCCTCCTTGGTCATTGGTGGGTCATTGGGCCTTGGTCATTCCGGCCGCCGTGGCATCATCTCCGCGCGCCGGTCCGGCGGGGGCGTCGGCGACTCGGACGGCACCGGCGCCATGCGGGCGAAGCGGTGGTACTCGTCGGGCGGCAGCAGGCCGTCACCGTCCAGGTCCATCGTCTTGAACTCGGCGAGCGTCTTCCCCGCCATCCGCCACTCGTACAACCCGACCTGCCCGTCGGCGTCGGTGTCGAGCTGGTCGAACCACGCCGGCAGGCCGCTCTTGCGGGCGCCGGCCGCCGCCGCCTTCGCCTGCACGTCGGCCGCCTTCGTCTGCGCGTCGATGGCGTCGGTCACCCGGAACTCGAAGTAGTTGCGATACTCTTCCGGCGAGATGCGCCGGCTGCCGTCGGCGTCGGAGCGGCGGGCGTCGGCGCGGAGCCGGTCGGACCACTCGGCCGGTTCGAGCTCGCCGCTGCCGTCGCGGTCGAGGACGCGGAACAGCCGGTCGGCGTCGGCGGCGCGGTCGGGGGTCTTCGGCTGCGGCGGCGTGTCGCGGGCCATGCGGTGGGCGAGCCGGGCGAACTCGTCGCGGCGGATCGACGGCACCGGGCCGAGTTCCAGCCGGGCGGCGGCGCGGTCGAACAACTCCGCCACCTGCCGCACCGGCGCCGCGTCCCGCCGCCACTCCTTCGTCTCACCGGCGAGCGTGTCGAACCACTTGTTGATGTCGTCTTCGGTCAGCCCGGGGCCGACGCGACCGGGGAACGCCTTGCCGAGCTCGCGGTGCCAGCGGGCGGTCTCGGAATCGGCCGCCTTGGCGACGCGCTCGGCGGCGCGGGCGATCATCTTCTCCTCGAACTGCTCCTGCTCCCACGCCTCGCCCTTGGCGGTGCGGTCCTTGCGGGCGGGCGGCTCTTGCGCGGGGCCGGACGCGGCGAGAAGGACGAGCGCGGCGCCGACGGCGGCGGTGCGGGGGAGAGGCATTGCGAACTCGGACAAGGTGCGAACGGGGGCGGGTCGGCGGGAACGTCGGGCGGGTAGGGATACTGTACCCGCGCGGCGGGCGGATGTCACGGGCGGACGGCGCGACGGGCTTGGTGGGACCGGCGTCCCGCCGGTCCGGGATTCACGACCGACGGGACGCCGGTCCCACCAGACCCCACCAGACGGCGGCGCTTCCCCGCCCCGCGCGCCGCGGGTAGACTGAACCGATTCCCGCCCCACGGCCCGTCGTCCGCCGAGGCCCGTCGATGACCCGCGTCTCTCCCCGGCTCGCGCCGGCCGTCGTCCTTGTTGCCGTCTCGCTCGTCGCCCGCGCCCAGCCGCCGAAAGTCGATCCCGACCACGCCGCGAAGATGACGAAGGGGACGGAGGTGTTCAAGACCTCGGTCCGCGGCATCCTGGCGGCGAAGTGCCAGAAGTGCCACAGCGGCGAGCGCGTCGAGGGCGAGTTCGACCTCGGCACCCGCGAGGCACTGCTCAAGGGCGGCAACGGCGGGGCGGGGGTGGTGCCCGGCGACCACAAGAAGAGCCTGCTCTACCAGCTCGTCGCCCACCAGCGCGAGCCGCACATGCCGCACGAGCGGGCCAAGCTCCCCGACGCCGAGATCGCCAGGATTGCTGAGTGGATCGACCTCGGCGCGCCCTACGACCGCCCGCTGCTGGGGCAGGACGACGCGACGGCGTGGACGAAGAAGGTCGTCGCCGCCGACGCGAAGAAACACTGGGCGTTCCAGCCGGTCAAGCGGCCCGCGAACCCGACCACGATCGACGCCTTCATCCAGTCGAAGCTCCGCGAGAAGGGGCTCGACTTCAACCCTCCCGCCGACAAGCGCGTGCTCCTGCGCCGCGTCTACCTCGACCTCATCGGCCTGCCGCCGACGCCGGAGCAGGTCGATGCGTTCCTCGCGGACACCACGCCGGCCGCGTTCGAGAAGGTGGTCGATGAACTGCTCGCGTCGCCGGCCTACGGCGAGCGGTGGGCGCGGCACTGGCTCGACCTGGTGCGGTTCGCGGAGAGCCACGGGTTCGAGCACGACTACGACCGCCCCACCGCGTACCACTACCGCGACTTCGTCATCAAGGCGCTCAACGCCGACCTGCCGTTCGACACGTTCGCCCGCTGGCAGCTCGCCGGCGACGAGCTCGCCCCCGAGAACCCGCTGGCGGTGATGGCGACCGGCTACCTCGCGGCCGGCGTCCACAGCACGCAGATCACGCAGAACGAGGTCGCCAAGCACCGCTACGACGAGCTCGACGACGTCGTGGCGAACGTGGGCACCACGTTCCTCGGGCTCACCGTCGGCTGCGCCCGCTGCCACGACCACAAGTACGACCCCGTCCCGGCGCGCGACTACTACCGCATGGTCAGCGCGTTCACGACCGCGGTGCGCACCGAGATGGAGTTCGACCTGGAGCCGGAGAAGTACCAGAAGGCGAAGGCCGCGTTCGACGCCGCCCACGCCCCGCTCGCCGCCGCGGTGAAGCGGTACGAGACCGATCAGCTCCCCGCCAAACTCGCCGGATGGGAGAAGGATCGCGGTGACAAGATGCCGTCATTCCCGTGGCTTCTCCCCGAGATCACGGGGCTCGTGTCGGCCGGCGGCGCGACGCTCACGAAACAGGGCGACGGCAGCGTGCTCGTGACCGGGAAGAACCCGAACACCGAGAACTTGCGCTTCACGCTGACAACAAGCGCGGCGGACCTGAAGGCGCTGCGCGTCGAGGCGCTGACCCACCCGGCGCTCGTCCGCGGCGGGCCGGGGCGGGCGACGAACGGGAACTTCGCGCTGTCGAACGTGCAGGTCATCGCCGCGCCGAAGGACCGGCCGCAGGCCGGCGTGAAGGTGAAGCTGAAAGACGCCCGCGCCACGTTCGAGCAGAAGGGGCTCGGCGTCGCCGGCGCGATCGACGACAACGCCGCGAGTGCGTGGGCGGTCGACCCGCAGTTCGGCAAGGACCACGCCGCCGCGTTCGCGTTCGAGAATCCGGTCGGCTTCCCTGGCGGCACGCTCTTCACGGTCACACTGGGCTTCCACAACAACACCGGCCACGGCATGGGCCGCCCGCGCCTCGCGCTGAGCACCGACGCGACGGCCGAGCTCGCCGCGCCGGCAGCGACGGAGTTGGTCCGCGCCGCGCTCGCGGTCGGCGCCGACCAGCGCACGCCGGAGCAGAAGGCGGCGCTACTGGCGTGGTTCGCCCCGCAGGACGCCGGCTGGCGCGCCGCCAACAAGGCCGCCGTCGATCACCTGGCGAAGGCGCCGAAGCCGGCGCTCGTGAAGGCGCTGGTCACCAGCGAGGGGCTGCCGCCGATTCGCCTGCACTCGCAGGGCGACGACTTCCTGAAGGAGACGCACTTCCTCCGCCGCGGCGACGCGGCGCAGAAGGACGGCGTGGCGGGCGTGTCGTTCCTCCAGGTACTGATGCCCGACGCCGAGGGGCAGGGCCGCTGGCTCACGCCGCCGCCGACCGGCAGCCGCACCACGCACCGCCGCGCCGCGCTCGCCCGCTGGCTGACCGACACCGACGCCGGGGCCGGCGCGCTCGTGGCGCGGGTCATCGTCAACCGCCTGTGGCAGCGCCACCTCGGCCGCGGCATCGTGCCGACGGTCAGCGACTTCGGCGTCCGCGGCGAGCCGCCCACGCACCCGGAACTGCTCGACTTCCTCGCGTCCGAGCTGATCCGCACCGGGTGGAAGCTGAAGCCGCTCCACCGCCAGATCGTGCTGAGCCGCACCTATCAGCAGAGCGCCGCCCGCGACGCGGCGCGCGACCGGGCCGACCCCGAGAACCGCCTGTTCGGCCGCTTCCCCGTCCGTCGCCTCGAAGCGGAGGTGATCCGCGACAGCATCCTGCACGTCGGCGGCGTCCTCGACCCGACGCCGTTCGGCCCCGGTAGCCTGAGCGACACGATGCCGCGCCGCAGCGTCTACTTCACGATGAAGCGCAGCCGGCTGATCCCGGCGCTGACGGTGTTCGACGCCCCGGACGGCACGGTCGGCGTGGGCGAGCGGCCGAGCACGACGGTGGCCCCGCAGGCGCTCCACCTGATGAACAACCCACAGGTCCGCGCCGCCGCGAAGGGGCTGGCGAAGCGGGCGCTGCCCGCCGGCGACGACGCGGCGGTGGTGACGCGCGCCTACCGCCTCGCGCTCGGTCGCGCCCCGACCGCCGCCGAACTCGCCGACGCGACCGCGTTCCTCCGCGGCACGACCGGCCCGGCCCGCGAGGCGGCCGCGGCGGACTTCTGCCAGGTGCTCTGCTGCCTGAACGAGTTCCTGTACGCGGAGTGACCGTGAGCGACCCGGCGAACCAGTTCGACGGCCCGTGGAAGGAGGCGCTTGACCTCTACTTCCGCCCGTTCCTCGAACTTCTATTCCCGCAGATCGCCCATGACATCGACTGGGCGAGACCGCTTGAATTCCTCGACAAGGAAATCCAGAAACTCGTCCCGGCCGCGGAAACCGGTCCGGGCATGGTCGACAAGTTGGTTCGCGTCTGGACGCGGCGGAGCCAACAGGAAACGGTCTTCATTCACGTTGAAGTTCAGAGCCAGGCAGACCCGGATTTGGCCCGGCGGATGTACCGGTATAATCACCGACTGGAGGACCGGTATAAGGTGATGCCCGTCAGTCTCGCGGTCCTGGGCGACGACAGCCGGCACTGGCGGCCGAACACGCACGAGGCCGGACGGTGGGGCTGTGACGTGCGGTTCACCTTCCCGGTTGCCAAGCTACTCGACTGGCGCGGGAAGGAAGTGCTGTTGGAAAACCAGCCGAACGTCTTCAACCCGTTCCTGGTCGCACACCTCATGTGCCTGGAGACGGACGAGGATCCGGCCAAGCGGCTCGCCTGGAAGGTCCGCATCGTCAAGCGACTCTACACCCTGGGCTTGAACCGGACCAACGTGCTCCAACTGTACCGGCTGATCGACTGGATGATGACCCTCCCGCCGCCGCTGATGGCGGCGTTCGCCCAAGAAATCGAGGCGTTCGAGAAGGAGAAAGAGATGCCGATCATCACCCCGACCGAGCAGATGTGGATGGACAAGGGGTTGGAGAAGGGCCGGGACCAGGGGCTACAGGAGGGCGGGCGGCGGGGCGTCCGGCTCGGCATCCGCTCCCTCCTCGGCGTCCGGTTCGGTCAACCCGGGCTCGACCTCATGCCGCGGGTCGAGAAGGTGCCAGACGCGGACACCCTGGAGGCGTTTCTGAAGGTCGCCGAAACCGCCCCCGACCTCGCCACCCTGGCCGCCCTCCTCCCCCCCGCCTGAGCCGCCGCCATGCACCCGCCGCGTCTGTTCGCCCCGCCGCCCGCCGCGTACCGCTCGCGCCGCGACTTCCTCGCCCGCGCCGGGTGCGGACTCGGCGCGCTCGCGCTCGCCGACCTGCTCCAGGCACAGGAGCCGGCCCGCCCGCTCGACCCGCTCGCGCCGAAGCCGGTCCACTTCCCGGCGAAGGCGAAGAGCGTCATCTGGCTGTTCATCAACGGCGGGCCGAGCCAGGTCGATACGTGGGACTACAAGCCGGAGCTCGAGCGCCGCCACGGCCAGGCGCTGCCGAACTTCGACAACGCCACCGGGTTCTTCGCCAACCAGGTCGGCCCGCTCATGAAGTCGCCGTTCCGTTGGGCGCAGCATGGGCGGAGCGGGAAGTGGGTCAGCGAGATCTTCCCGAACCTGGCGCGGCACGTCGACAAGATGGCGTTCGTCCACTCCCTGTGGGGCGACTCGAACAACCACTCGCCGGCACTGTTCAAGGTGAACACCGGGATGACGCGCATGGGCTTCCCGTGCGTCGGCAGCTGGGTCACCTACGGGCTCGGCGCCGAGAGCCGCAGCCTGCCGGCGTTCTGCGTCATGTACGACACGCTCGGCCGCGGCGTGCCGAAGGGTCACGCGCAGAACTGGGGCGCCGGGTTCCTCCCGACCGTCTACCAGGGCACCGCGTTCGCCCCGCAGGGCCAGCCGATCGACAACCTCGCCCGCCCCGCCGACCTGCCGCAGGACCGCCAGCGCGCGCAGCTCGACCTGCTCGCCCGCCTCAACCGCCCCGCCGCCGAGCGCCACCCCGCGGAAGCCGATCTGGCGGCGCGCGTCGAGTCGTTCGAGCTCGCGTACCGGATGCAGATGGCCGCGCCCGAGGCGCTCGACCTCGACCGCGAGACCGCCGAGACGAAGCGCCTCTACGGCCTCGACGTGCCGAAGTCGGCGCACTTCGCGCGGCAGTGCCTCACCGCGCGCCGGCTCGTCGAGCGCGGGGTGCGGTTCGTGCAGATCTACTCGGGCGGGATGGAGAACGAGCGCTCGTGGGACGGCCACGTGGACATCGCCGGCAACCACCGCGGGTTCGCCGCCGAGACCGACCAGCCCATCGCCGCGCTCCTCGACGACCTGGCGCGGCGGGGATTGCTCGACAGCACGCTCGTCATCTGGGGCGGCGAGTTCGGGCGGCTGCCGGTGACCCAGACCGGGCCGACCCCGGGCCGCGACCACAACCCGCACGCCAACACGTTCTGGCTCGCCGGCGGCGGCGTGAAGGGCGGCGTGAGTTACGGCGCGACGGACGAAGTCGGGTTGCGGGCGGTCGAGAACCGGGTGAGCGTGAACGACCTGCACGCGACGATCCTGCACCTGATGGGGCTCGACCACCGCCGCCTGACCTACCGCTACAACGGCCGCGACTTCCGCCTCACCGACGTGGCCGGCAACGTCGTCCGCGAGGTGCTGGCCTGAACCGCCGGTAGCTCGGGAGACCGGGCGCGGCCGAAGGCCCGAAAGTTGCTTCCCCTCCCGCCGGGCAGTCGGTCCGGGACGGGAGGGGGCATGGAGCACGCTCGCGAGGTCGTCGCGGTCACCGGCAGCAGCGGGCTGATTGGCGCCGCGCTCGCCACCCGGCTCGACCGCGACTACGACGAGGTCGGGTTCGACCGCCCCGGCGAGCCGCACCCGCCGGCCCACATCGACTGCATCGACCTGGACGTGTCGTCCGACGAGAGCGTCCGCGCCGGCCTCCGCGAGCTGCGCGGGCGGCACGGGGACCGGATCGCCTCGGTCGTCCACCTCGCGGCCTACTACGACTTCAACGGCGGGCCGAGCGACCTGTACGAGAAGGTCACGGTCGAGGGCACGCGCCGGCTCCTGCGTGGGCTGCGCGACTTCCGCGTCGAGCAGTTCATCTTCTCCAGCACCATGCTCGTCCACGCCCCGACCGAGCCCGGGCGGCCGATCGCCGAGGACTCCCCGCTCGCCCCGGCGTGGGACTACCCGGCGTCGAAGGTGCGGACCGAGGAGGTGATCCGCGCCGAGCGCGGCGACACCCCGGTCGTGCTGGCGCGGATCGCCGGGGTGTACACCGACCGGACCGAGTCGATCCCGCTCGCCCGCCAGATGCAGCGGATCGCCGAGAAGCAACTCACCAGCCACTTCTACCCCGCCGACACCGCACGCGGGCAGTCGTTCGTCCACCTGGACGACCTGGTGGACGCCTTCGTGCGCATGATCGAGCGGCGGAAGGAGCTGCCGCCGGAAACGGTCCTGCTGGTCGGCGAGCCGGAGGCGCTGGGCTACGCCGAACTCCAGGAGACGTTCGGGACGCTGATCCACGGGGAGGCGTGGGCGACGTACCGCGTGCCGCCGGCGGTGGCGAAGGCCGGGGCGTGGGTGCAGGACAACCTCCCGTTCGGCCCCGAGCCGTTCATCAAGCCGTGGATGATCGACCGCGCCGCGGACCACTACGAGCTCGACATCACCCGCGCCCGCCGGCTGCTCGGGTGGGAGCCGAAGCACTCGCTCCGCGCCACGCTGCCGAAGATGGCGGAGGCGCTGAAGCGCGACCCGGCCGGGTGGTACGCGGCCAACAAGCTCGACCCGCCGGCGGGGGTGGCGACCGGGGGCCGGGAATGAGCCCGCCGTACTGGCCCCACGCCGCCAACGCCGCGCTCGGGGTGTGGCTGGCGACTGCCGCCCCCACCGCCCACCCGCACCCGCCGGCGCTGCTCGCCAGCGACGTGGCGGCGGGCTTGCTCGTCGTGCTGCTCAGTGCACTCGCGTGCTCGCCGCGGTACTGGTGGGCGCCGTGGGCGGCGGCCGGCGTCGGCGTGTGGCTGATGGTCGCGCCACTCATCTTCTGGGCGCCCACGGCCGCCGCCTACGCCACCGACACGCTTGTGGGCACACTGGTAGTCGTGTTCGCCGTGCTGGTGCCGGGCACGCCCGGCAGCCGCGACGCGCCCGGCCCGGCCGTGCCGCCCGGGTGGTCGTACAACCCGTCGGCGTGGTCGCAGCGGGCAGGGATCATCGCGCTGGCGCTGGTGCAGTTCTTCGCCGCCCGGTACATGACCGCCCACCAACTCGGCCACGTCCCGCACGCCTGGGACCCGCTGTTCGGCGACGGAACAGACCGGGTACTGAACTCCGACGTGTCGAAGGCGTTCCCAGTGTCCGACGCCGGGCTCGGGGCGGTGACGTACCTGGTCGAGGCGCTGACCGGGTTCCTCGGCGGCCCGCGGCGGTGGCGGACGATGCCGTGGGCGGTCCTGCTGTTCGGCGCGCTAGTCGTCCCGGTCGGCGTGGTCAGCATCGTGCTGGTCGTGCTCCAGCCGCTGGCCGTCGGAGCGTGGTGCGGGCTGTGCCTGTTCACCGCCGTCACGACCGTGCTGATGGTGTCGCCGGCGGTGGACGAGGTAGTGGCGACGGGCCAGTTCCTGCTCCGCGAGCGCCGCGCGGGGCGGCCGTTCTGGCAAACCCTCTGGCACGGCTCCACGGAACCCGAGGCGCCCGCCGATCCGACAGGGAAGCGGTCGCTCGCGCGGGAGGTCGCGTCCGGCCTGGAGTGGCTGACGATCCCCTGGAACCTCGTGCTCGTTGCGGCGCTGGGGACGTGGCTGATGGCAAGCCCGTCGGTGCTGGGCGGTGGGGCGGCAGCGGCGGGAAACGCGCTGGTCGCGGGGGCGCTGGTGGTGACGGTCGCGGTGATTGGGTTCGGCGAGAGTGCCCGGGCGGCGCGGTGGGTCGGGGTGCCGCTCGGGGCGTGGCTGGCGGTCGCCCCGCTCGTGCTGACCGACGCCCCGACTGCGGCCCGGTGGAACGTCGCGGTGGTGGGTGTCGCGGTGGCGGCGCTGAGCGTGCGCCGCGGGCCGGTCGAGGGGCGGTTCGGCGGGTGGGATCGATTCGTCGTGTGAGGCGCCGCGCGGATCAGACGGCGGCGTTCCGGGCGGCGACCTTCTTCATCCCCTGGGCGCGCTCGCGGGCGCGGTCCTTGTTGGCGCGCTCGACCGCGGTGCCGCTCGGTAGCGCCTCGGCGGTCGCGGCGGCCTGCGCGGCGGCGGCGGCGGTCACCGTCTCGGCCTTCACCGCCCTCGCCGTCAGCACCGTCACCACGTTGTCGCGGACCTGCGCGAACCCGGGCTCGACGTAGAACCGCGTCGTCCCCGCCGCCGCCCGGACGCGCAGCTCGCCGGCGCCGAGCCGGCCGATGAGCGGCGACCGGCCCGGCAGCACGCCGAGCTCGCCGTCGAACATCGGCAGCACGACGAACTCGCCGACCCCGTCGAACGCCGCCTTCTCCGGCGTCACGACCACCAGCCGGACCTGCCCCTTGAGGCGGGCCGCCTGCTCGGTCACGATGCTCGGCATGAGCGTGTTTTCGATCGCGCTCTGCACGGTCGGCTCGGTCACGGGGGTGGATGCCATTGTTCAGCCCGCTCGAAATTCGCGTGGGTGATCCGTGCCGCCGAATGACCAATTACCAATGACCCACCAATGACCAAGGAAAACCCAGCCGTCCGTCCTTGGTCATTGGTGGGTCATTGGTAATTGATCATTCCCGAAGTTACTTGGCCGTCTTCATCTTCTCGGCGGCCTCGGCGGCCTGCTCGATGCTGCCGACGTACATGAACGCCCCCTCGGGCAGGTGGTCCCACTTGCCGTCGCACAGCTCCTCGAAGCTGCGGATCGTGTCCTCCAGCTTCGTGAAGTTGCCGCTCTTGCCGGTGAACGCCTCGGCCACGAAGAACGGCTGCGACAGGAACCGCTCGATGCGCCGGGCGCGGCCGACGATCGCCTTGTCCTCCTCGCTCAGTTCCTCGACCCCGAGGATGGCGATGATGTCCTGGAGTTCGCGGTATCGCTGGAGGATGCGCTTCACCCGGTCGCCCACCGCGAAGTGCCGCTCGCCGACGAACTGCGGGTCGAGGAGTCGGCTGTTCGACGCCAGCGGGTCGATGGCCGGATAGATGCCCTTTTCCGAGATCGACCGCTCCAGGTAGATGAACGCGTCGAGGTGCTGGAACGTGTTGGCCGGGGCCGGGTCGGTGGGGTCGTCGGCCGGCACGTACACCGCCTGCACCGACGTGATGGCCCCACTCTTCGTCGAGGTGATGCGCTCCTGGAGCTCGCCCATCTCGGTCGAGAGCGTGGGCTGGTAGCCCACGGCGCTCGGCATGCGGCCGAGGAGCGCCGACACTTCCGAGCCGGCCTGCGAGAACCGGAACACGTTGTCGACGAACAGCAGCGTCTCGGTCCCGGTGCTGTCGCGGAACCACTCGGCCATCGTCAGCGCCGACAGGGCGACGCGGAGGCGGGCGCCGGGCGGCTCGTTCATCTGCCCGAACACCATCGCCGTGCTCTGGAGCACGCTCTTGGCGTCGGCCGCGGCGCTCGTCTTCGTCTCCTGCATTTCGAGCCAGAGGTCGTTCCCCTCGCGGGTCCGCTCGCCCACCCCCGCGAACACCGAGTACCCCTTATACTCCTTGGCGATGCGGGTGATGAGTTCCTGGAGAATAACCGTCTTCCCCAGCCCGGCCCCGCCGAACAGCCCGGCCTTGCCGCCGCGGACGAGCGGCGTCAGCAGGTCGATGACCTTAATGCCGGTGACGAGCACCTCGGCCTTCGGGCTGAGGTCTTCGAACTTCGGCGGCTCGCGGTGGATGCCGCGCGTCTCCTTGTGGCCGACCGCGCCCTGGCCGTCGATCGGCTCGCCGAGGAGGTTGAACACGCGGCCGAGGGTCTCGAGGCCGACCGGCACGTTCACCGGGCCGCCGGTGTCGGTCACGTCCATCCCGCGGACGAGGCCGTCGGTGCTGCCCAGCGCGACGCACCGGACGCGGCTGCCGCCGAGGTGCTGCTGCACCTCGCCGGTGAGGCTGATCGCCACGCCCTTGTCACCGGTCGAGTTGATCTTCAGGGCGTTGTAGATCTCGGGCAGGTGCCCCTCGTCGAACTCCACGTCGAACGTGGACCCGATGATCTGGATGATCTTGCCCGACTTCGTCGCGGTGCTGACCATGTTCGCTCCGTTTCAGCGCGAAGCCGCAAGCGGCTCTGTCTTCGGGACCAGAAAACTCAGGTGGTGGGCACAGTGGCCCAGCTGCACCTTCAGTGACTCCTCGCGCGACAGCGGGCCGAGCAGCGGCGACGGCAGGTAGTCGCCGGCGTGTGCCCCGAACCGCGCCGCCGCGGCCTTGAACCGCCCCAGCGCCGCCCCCGGGTCACCCCCCGGCGGCACGACCGACTGCGGCACGGTTGGTTTGCCGGGCGGCATCCCCTCGCGGAGGAACTTCGCCAGCAGCTTCCGACCCATCGTCGCCCGCACCACGGCAAACACCGGGCGGAGCAGCAGCGGCATCCGCGGGAAGCCGTCCACCGGGTACGTCAGCCACGCCGTCAGGTGGTCGAGGCACTGTGCCAGGTCCCACGTGCCGGCCCTGTCGTACCCGGCCGCGAGCAGGTGCTCGGCGTCGCGGACGGCGGCGTCGAGCGTGTCAAACCGGAGCTGGCGGCGGGTCGGCATTCCGGTCTTGCCTCGGTCCCTTCGCCGCCCGGTCGCGGTTGACCCGAGCCGCCACGTACAGCACCCCGAACCCGACGACCGTCGGCCAAATCGGCCCGTACCAGGGACGGGCACGGACCCGCCGCTCGCACACCGCCGGGCTCCACCCGGTGAACCCCGGCAGGTCTTTCGGGAACGGCTCCAGAGCCCCGGCCTGCACCCACCAGATTCGCTCCGGCCCCCGCGCCTCCAGCGGCCGTTTCTGAATCACCAGGTCCGGCGGGTGGGCGATGATCCCGGCGTCGACCCGCACCTCCGACTCGTACCACGCCGTCGGCCACCCGAGGGCGAACGTCGCGTGCTCGTGGTAGCGGCCGGCGTCGTAGGTGCTCGCCGGGACGAACCACAGGGCGAGTGGGGCCAGCCCGACCACGCGGGGCACCCACCGTTCCAACCAGTGGGTTCGGGGCACCCCGACTCCTTACTTCAGCGCCTCGGACCCGGCGATCAGCTCGCTGATCTCCTTCGTGATGTTCGCCTGGCGGGTCCGGTTGTACACCCGGGTGATGTCCTTGATCAGGTCGCCGGCGTTCTCGGTCGCCGCCTTCATCGCCACCCGGCGGGCGATCTGCTCGCTCACCGCGGCGTCGAGGAAGCACTTGAACAGCCGCGCCTTGAACGCCGCCGGCACCAGCTCGCCGAGGATGTCGGCGGCGTCCGGGATGAACTCGTAGTCGGCCTTCGGGCCGACCACCGCCGGCGTCGCGGCGCCCACGGGGGCGAGCGGCAGCAGCGTCTCGACCACCGCCTCCTGGCGGGCGGCGCTGATGAACCGCGTGTACGCCACCTTCACCTCGTCGATCTGCCCGCTCACGAACAGGTCGGTGTACCGGCTGGCGACGGCGTCCACCTGCTCGAACGTCGGCTTGTCCTCGAACTGCGTGTACTCCTGCGCCCGCGGCACCCGCTGGAACTTGAAGAACGCCTGCCCGCGCTTGCCGCTCACCTCCAGGTCGAACGGGGCGGCGGCGGCGGTCAGCCGGCGGATCTCGCCGTTCGCCTCGCGGAGGACCGACCCGTTGTACCCGCCGCACAGCCCGCGGTTCGACGTGAGCACCAGGAGCAGCGACTTCTTCACCGGCCGGACGGCCAGCAGCGGGTGGCTCACCTCGCCGGCGTTCTGGCTGAGGTCGGCGGCGAGCTCGGCGATCTTCTTCGTGTACGCGGCCGCCTCGGTCGCCCGGTCGAGCGCCTTCTTGAACCGGGCGGTGGCGATGAGCTCCATCGTCTTGGTGATCTTGCGGATGTTCCGCACCGCCTTGCGGCGCTTCACCAGGGAGCGGAGGTTGGCCATGACTCTCTCAGTGTCTGTGGGCGCGGGCGCCGTCCCTCATGCGATCACGGCCGTCGGCCCCGTGGCCGTATCACCCCGGGTGCGCCGCGGCGGCGACCCGGGGCTGTGGAATCGAACCCCTTCGGGGT
>VFQN01001675.1_pt1 | contig 36250 bp, 33 predicted proteins | sample 3512371 | NCBI WGS metagenome assembly VFQN01 (sample SAMN10412370, study PRJNA504923) | tailings metagenome | isolation source: Replicate 2 from Balatoc abandoned mine | place: Philippines: Itogon, Benguet | collected 2017-08-28
AGGCGGGTGGTGGGGAGGCGGGTGGTGGGGAGGCGGGTGGTGGGGAGGCGGGTGGAGGGGAGGCGGGTGGTGGGGAGGCGGGAGGAGGGGAGGCAGGTGGTGGGGCGGACGGAGGAGGGGACGCGGGGTTCGATAGGGCGGCACACCCGTTGCCGCAGCGAAGTTTGACCTCACATGCACCAAACCAGGCGTTGCCAGGCTTAGATGCGTCGCATCTTGTAAACTCGTTCAAAGTCCGGATTTTCCTCTTGCAACCCACGTAGGCGGTTTGCCCGCTTAACTGTGTATGGCAGGTACGTGTGGGCGGGCAAAGAGACACAGCCTCAATAGGAGCCCAACGACGCGTGATATGTGCACAGGCGGAGGCTGGTAAATTGTGGTGGAACAGGTTTACGCAGCAGGTGCAGAGAGGGGCACAATAGGGTGCTGAAAGAGACACGGTAGGGTGCTGCTGTTGCAGGCCAGATGGTGACTGGCCGGGCAAGACGGGTGCAACCAGGCAGACAAAAGCCTCAACGAGCAAATGAGTATTTGGCTGCACCCACGCACATCGAGGTGCATGGTCAGCCAGATGTTGGCCGGTGAGCAGGTCTGGTCCGCCACCAGTGAGGTCGTTATGGCGGTTGAGGTGGTGAAGCTCGAGGCAGAGCTGCCGCCAGGGCCAACCTGCGGAAGGCGAGCCCCAAAGCAAAACAAGTTGGGCAAGGGCATTATGGAAATGTGGCGACGGCGTTTCCGGTGCATTGGCTTGTCCACGACAGTGGCTTGATGATGAGCAGCTGACAGCATGAGAGTGGCGGCACGCAACAACCAACCGAACCAAGCAAGGCGGCTAGCACGGAAAGCAGCACACGAGGAGGCAAGGCAAGGGCAAGGGAGGCAACCAGACGGAAACGTAGCCTGCCAGGGAAAGGGCTCCCCTACAAGCGGGCCCCCTACATAAGGAGGCAAGGCAAGGGGGGTAACACGAGGAAGGTGCAGTGTGCCAGGGGAGCCAGGAGAGCAGCTTCCCCGGGAACCTACCTTGTATGTCAGCGCGCCGGGCCTCAGCCGTGAGCAGCCGAAGGTGGGCGGAAGGGTTGCAGGCACTGGCTTGCCATCGTAGACTGTCCGATAAAAGGTGTCCTCATCGGGGTACCTGCAGCGACGTCCGTTCGGCAACGGGAGTTGAGTGTCGCGGCAAACGAAGCATGTTGTGCAGCGGCAACGGTGCGCCAAGGCGCCATGGGGTTCGGGCTGCTGAGGCAAGAGCGCAGCTTCATCACCCGTTGCCACGCTGCTGAAGCTCACCAGTCGAACTTGACACTGTCCGAACCGGATTGGATGGTGTTGCTGCCGGACAGCTGAATCACAACCTGGAGCGTATTGCCACCGACGATGGAGATTGTTGCAGTCCCCACGTTGGTGGTTTGGCCAGCGTAGATGGGTATTCCAGAGATCTGAGAAATTGGGTTGTCGTTGGAGTCCAGCAGTTGGCAATTGTTGTCGCCGGTGGCCAGCAGAGTGCGGCCGTGGCGGCCATTGCTCCTCGTTCCTGAGGGATGAGGCGAAGGGCAACGGCTCGGCAGTCGGCACTGTGAGTAACATGCGAGTCACTCGGGGCCTGATGAACATGATGCAGCTGCAATTGCGCTGCATCTTTCAGTAGGCATTGTCTTAGCCTGAAAGCCGTGGACAGCGGCGGTTGGCGACTACAGCCAGCCCATCGTCTCCCCCGGATACCTGGTGTCAAGCCTGCCAAGCGACTCGCGGCATGAGATGCCTGCGCTCCATGTAGCTGCGCTAGTAGCAATTGGAGCAAGACCGCGGCGAGGGCGAGCGCTTGCATCGTCGTCGAGCGACATCACAGCAGAATGTAGGAGACGCTACAACCCGCGGTCACGGTATATATAATGTATGTGGGTATATGTACTGAGCTGATGTTGGTGTTATTTTTCCCTGGGTCACAAGCTCAAGCGCAGCGCAGCCTTTTCACGCCGGGGCTGGTTCAAGCGACTCTTGGTGCCCTTAAGGGCGCGCTGCAGTGGGCTAATCACCTTTTGGATGTGCTGCTGTCCGCGCCTTATGTGTGGAACCGGCGCAGCTTTGCCGTACAGAGAGGAAAAACTCTGGACCTCTTTTTCCAACTGCTGCCTTTTCCAACTGCCTTTCCCAATTTACCTTTCACCGGGAACAAACGTGGGAGATCTTGACAACTGATCTGATATTGCCAGCAAGAGCATATTGCACGTGCCCTTGACCCACCCCACAAACTTCTTTTTGGGAAAGTCTCGCAATGACCCGGCGAGCGGCTGAGCCTGAAGGGCTCGCACAAACCGTTAGCTCGGATAACGCTCTATTCTTACAAGCTTTCGCATTGTGCGATAGAGTGAAATCGGCAATGCTTGTTGACTAAACGCGCTACCTCCCTGTCCGTCATGCAGTGAAAGAAAATAGTTTCCCGGGGGCGGGTCAAATAGAAGCTGCAATAAGAGAAAGTAAGCTATATTGGGTAGTTCCTCTGTCCACCGAAAGAAGCGAGCCACCACTGCAGTTCCACAGCAGTTCGCGTTTACCTAAGCACACATGGATGCACATGTGGCTCCGTTAACGTGTTTGGCATTGCGTGTTCATTAGGTCATCTCGTCAGCCGTAACAAAGTCGCAGTGTGCCCTTTGGCCCTGAAAGCACATGCCTACTAACCTATTAATGGTGGTGCGAAACTGCAGGCTGAAGTAGGGGCTGTCTAAATCCCCTGCGAGCGTGCTCATACCCAGGGGAGATCTCGCCTGCTCATACCCGAAGAACGGTTCGGGCCAGGGTACTCCGCTGACCCTGCAACACGCCACAAGCACATTGCGCATAAGTAATGCTACCTGGTGTGCAAACGCAGCCACCTGCACGCCACCTATGCTGCCAGGTGCACCTGAACCGCCTGCCACACCTCGACTTGCGAACACTACAAACCCGGGCATGACAGTGACACCCAGAGGAGACACCCTGCGACACCTTGCCTCCGACGCCGATTCTGTGCAACTACTATGGCCGTCACGCAACTCCTTCCCGCCAAGCTTCCCTCCGCCCCTCCTGCCCACTCCCTTCAAAAAGCACACCTGGCCCCACCCGCAACCGCACCCACACCCAAACCCACACCCAAACCCGCACCAGCTCCAACCCACGGGCCCCCCAACCCCACCCCTAAACACCCCGTCCCTCGCCCCCGGCCCCCAAACACACTTCGGTTTGCTTGTGATGTCGTACCACACCCACCACCCCGACACACAACACAAGCACCCACCCGTACCCCCACGCTGCTGCTGCCGCTAACCCACACTACCGCACATCCTCCACCTGCAGCCCCTCCTCCTCGTCCTCGTCCGCGCCGTCGCTCATGCCGCCGAAGTTCCGGGCTCGAGCCCCACTCTTCTCCAGGCGCGACAGCAGCTTGGCCGCCTCCATCTCTGTGTCGGACATGGGGGCGCCCTCCGTGCGCACCAGGTCCCTCATGGCAGCCTTGTGGTTCGCCATGCGGGTCTAGGGCGCAGAAGCAGGTGCAGGAGCAAGCACAGCAGTAGCAGTAGCAGCAGCAACAGCAGACGCAGGTCAAGCCGAGGGAGGGAATCAGCAGCGCAAGGAACAGCGTGTGGCTACGGTGACACGGGCCTGCACGGGCGCATGGGACACGGGGTGCGCTGGGGAAGGGCGAGGTTGTGGTGGCACCCACGCCACCCAGGAGTGGGGTACTTGCCCCTTGCCTCCGCGTCCTCTGGCTGACCTGGCCCTTGGCACCACCACCATACACTAGCCCATACGTCTGCCCATACACCTGCCCACACCCACACGTCCGGTTCCACGCGCGCACCCCGACACCCCCCTTCACCCACAGGCCCCCACCTGTAAGTCCACCTCAGCCACTGGCCGCGGCATGACGCACAGCGGCGCGTCCACCAGGCGCTTGCCGTGCAGCGGGTCCAGATGCTCCGCGGGCCGGCCGGCAGCCACCCAGCTCTCGACGGGCGGCAGGGACACGGGCAGCAGCAGCAGCGGGGTCACGCCGGCCAGGCCTGCGCGTGGGCGGTTGGGCACATGTAGGACGGGAATTTACGGTGCGTTCAAAGTGCGCTGGGCTGGCAATCCGGGCGTTCATGGCAAGAGGCTATGGAGAGCTTTTTGCCGGTGAGCGCGCATGGTGCAGCCTTAGCCACCAGATTGCAGGAGCACGGCTTGGCATTAAGTTTATCATGTACTACGTGCCCTCCCTTGCGCTGAGCTGCTGACCCGGCGGGGCTGACGGTTTGGCGCCCGCCGTCGCGCACCTGGCTCCGGCCGCTTGTCCCTTGCAGGCGACGGCAGCTGTCGCGCGCCCGCGCCCACCGGCTGCTGCAACTGGTGCTGGTGGTGCTTCTCAGTGGTGACACGGATGCCCCGCAGCTGCGAGATGGCGTCTCCTAGGCCGGTTCCAGCAAGGTTATTGAGGCCGCTCAGGGGCACCGCAGGGTTCACAGCGGGCGCAGCGGAGCAGCCGCCGCCGCCGCCGCTGTGCAGATCTGCTAGTTGGGACAGGATGCCTCCGCTTCCGCCGGTAAAGCTTGCGCTGCTGGTTCCGTTGGCGTTGCCGCTAAAGCTGGTGCGGAGGTGCGGTGTGGTGGAAGGGAGCGGCACGGACGCTCCCGGGGAGCCGGTGACCGAGGCGCGCAGGGGGGAGGCGTGCATGGGGTTGTGCGGGCCGTTGGGGCTGGCGACGACGGTTGTGGTGCTTGTGACGGTTGTGACGGCTGGGGTGCCGTGCAGGCCCAGCTGCGGGGAGGGCAGCTCCCCGGAAACGCTGGCGTTGGAGCTCAGGCGCACGGAGGGCAGCGGCTGGGAGTTGGTGGTGCTGGTAGCGGTGGCGGAGGCGGAGGCTGCAGAGGCGTCTGCGCTGGGGCTGGCGATGACCCGGCCGGTGGGTGCTGCTGCTATGGCTCCTGCGGAAGGTGAGGTGAAGGAGGAGGCGCCACTGCCGGGGAGAGACTGCCGCGGGGCGGGGGGCCCTGGCCGCTGGGCTGGAGGCTGCGGGTGCCAGACGCCGGCCGGATGGCCCGCGGGGGAGCTGGGACTGATGCTGCCCGCTGCTGCCCCCAGGCCCGAGGGCAGGAAGCTACCCCCGCTGCCCGCCATTAGCGACAGCCGGCGCGTGCGGGCCCGCGTGTTGGCAGCAGCATGGTAGGCTGACGCGCTGTAGCTGTGGGCCGCCACGGGCCCGCTGCTTTGCCCACCGCCGCCGGCGCCACCGCTACCGCCGGCTCCAATGGACGGCAGCGGAGCGGATGTCGGCTCTCCCCCGCTGACGCTCGCCCTGCGGTTGCTCGATCGCGGCACGGATGCAGCGCCGCCCGCTGTCGCCGCCGCCGCCGCCGCCGGAAGCCGCGTGCCGCCCTCCCGCCCCTGCCCGCTGTCCCTTTCCCCAGACACTGACAGCTGCCAGCTACCACCAGGCCCTCCCTGCACCCCTGCAGGCCCCACCGACCCCGGCGAAAGCGCTTGCCCTCCCACACCCATCCCTCCGCCGCTCACGCTCGCCCGGCGGGCCGTGCCCGCGCCATCTAATGGGTACGACGCCCGTGTTCCCACGGCCGGAAACGGCCGCCGCACGCCGCCAGTCCCCACCCCAAGTGCCTGCATCAGCGCCCGCGGGCTGCTACTGCACGTCTCGCTCTTACTGGGCACCAGACCGCTGGGCAGCTGCGAGTGGGAGCCGCCGTGGTGGCCCTGGTGGCCCACGCCGGGGGCGTGTGCTAGCCCGTTGCGGTGTGTGCTGGGGCTGACAAACCTCGTTGCCGCGGCGGCCGGCGACCCATGGGTCAGTCCGCCCCCCATTCGCATACGTGACGGCGGCATGCCGGCGGTGTACGAACCCACGGAGCGCGTGGGGCCCGATGAGAACATGTCGCCGTCGATGTGGCTGCCGCCGCCGCCGGTGGCGGCGGCGGCGCTGCCGCCATCGCTCGCCATGTGGTGGCAGAAGCCGTCCCCATGGCGGTCGACGTACTCATCGTCGTCAGTACCACCGTCCTCCTCCCCGTCCAACTCATGCTCTGCATGCAGTGGGCGCAAAGACAGGCGCCTCACAGGCCCATCCCCTGTGGTGTAACCCGTGGTACCCCCGGCAACGTGTCTGCAGCCGCGCAGGGTGCAGCAACACGATACAGCTCCGTAAGCGACACAGCTTCCCTTGCAAGCATGCAGCTTCAACCACCCAGTGTTCACAGACGTGTGCCGATGCGCCCACCTGACACACGCGCCTCCGCCTGCCCGCCCGGCCCCCGGTACAGCGGGCCCGCCAGCTGCTCCGACAGCCGTGTGTCCACGGGCTGTGTATTAAGGGTGGGAGTGATGCGCGGACGGAAGAACGCAGCGCGCGCCTCCGGGGAGCCCTGTGGTGGACGGGGGGTGGGGGGGGAGGTAGACGCGACACGGGGATACAAGCAACCTTGTGCAGGCCATGGCCTCATACAGCGTGGTACGTTTGGCGCTTCAAACGAGGACTACCGATACGTGCAGCTCGACGGAGCAAGCTTACCAAATACTGGTGCGACAAGTCCGGCTGCTCCTCATCCTTTAGGTCCAGCTTGTAGTGCCGCTGGTAGCCAAACATGCGCTGTGGGAGTAGACACGATGTGGCAGCAGCGTTAGCGTACAGGCAGACAGGTAGCCAGGTTGTGCAGTTGGCAGCCCTCTGCCCTGTGTGTCATTACAAGTGCCAGCAGCACAATCTACAGCGTATCGGAGGTGGTGCTGGTTTATATGTGCAGGCAGATGTGTCCGGGAGGTGGTGCGCAGCATGTCTGCAGGGCGGCCGCTGCTGGTCGCCAGGGGTGCGGGGGGTGCCCAGGTGCGCAGTACTAGTCCTTGCCTGCAAAACCGCCTGGCCGGTGACGCTTCCAGTTCGACCTGTATCGCTGGAGTCGGTGGAGCTTTCCACTGTGACTCCGTAGCCTGCAAGGCACCCGGGAGGACCGCGGGAAGTTCGATATGAGTAGGCATGAAGGTTGGCGTCGACGGGAGAACATGCAGGCTCCCAATTCGAGCAAAGGTGAAATAAAGCTCTATCTGTGCTTGACGTTGTGGTACACGTGCATAAAGGGGTGCGCACCTTGGTCTGGATGGCCATTTGTGAGTCGGTTGGTGTAGCGCTTTTGGTACGCTGCTGAAGCCCACCCAGAGCTCAATATCTCTTGCGGATCCCGGACAGGGGTTGGGCATGTAACCTGTTGAAAATTGCGAGTTCGCTCTGCTGAGACCCCTCCACATGCCTGGTGGTCCTAGTTCGCCAAACTCTCACTACCTTCTGCAGCGTCGAGGCTGTAGCAAGTGTCTTTGATTTGCTAGACTTGAACTCCGACATGCTTTACATAGCAAAGTCCTTGAGGAGTCCTTGAGGAGAGGGCAGAGGCGCCGGTCCTGCGTCACAGCTTTTCCGTTGTGCAGTGCATTCCTCCAATCATGCGTCAAATATTTCATTGACTGCTAGTACAGCTGGCGAGCGTACCTTCGCGGGAGGGATGGCGCTCAACGGGTACGGATTCAGGTAACACTCTGGTGAATCGGAATGCCCCTGCTGACAGTCGAGCAGCCGCGACCCATAGGACCCATAGGACTCATAGGACGTTATGCGAGTCTTAATATGTGAAATATTACGTAAATTTGGGCTGACCCGGAACATTTGGAGGCGTACCGCCCCGCGAACCCACACGACTCGGTGCCTACCTCGGTCCCTACCTCGGTCCCTACCCCGCACGAGCAGTCCCCAGACCCTTTCCCTACGCCACCAGGTACGGTTTGCACTCAGAAATCCGTATCGCGGCAGGACAGATAGGCCCAAACAGCGTTCGTGTTCCTCGCAGGGACGCCGGCTGTCCGCCTCCCCAAACGACGTGGACAGGGACCTCCCTTGCGCGTTCCGCTGCCGAACCGCCTTTCCTTTGACAATCACGCAACAGTCAAAATGGCAGAAAGCGACCAGGGCGGCAACCCAGCGACAACATCTGAACAGGCCACAACTGCCGGCAACAGCCCTGGCAAGGAGCCCCCGAACATCATGCTTGGCATACAAAGCGCGCTGCGCTACCAACTCGTCAACGGGCCTCCCCCGACAACGGTCACCGTACCCAGCTACCCCAGCTTCCTCTCTCTGCCGCCGCCGACCACGCAGACAGGGATCAGCGCGAATGGAACACGGCTCCTATCCAGCATATCGACCCAGGGTGAAGGGGCTGCGTCCCCTGCCCGCCTCTCCAGTAGCGGAGCCAGCACGGCAACACAGAGGTACCCCAGCGCCAGCCGCTCCTTTCGTCATAGATCGCTGGACGGGCCGCGTCTGCGCCAGAGTGCGTCAGGCGCCAGCCCGAATGCAGTCTCGCCGGCAAGTCCTTTCTCCACCTGGAAGCCCCAGGCAGCGGACAGCGGCGCGCCGCCTGCTCCGCAGCCGCAACACCACGTGGCATCCGTGTCATCCATGATCACAGACATGCTGTACGGCATGGCCCAGCGGCGGCGCGACAGCCTGAAGCACGACACCGGCAGCAGCGTGGACGGAAGTAGCTCGACAGCCGCTGCGCCTTGGAGTACTGCAAGTACAAATGGGGGTACCGATCTACCACGTACTGGTGGCGGGGGCGGGGGCGGGGGCGGTACGGAGCAGGCTGGCGTGCTCAGGGCCAGGCTTCAGCGCAGCAGCACCATGTGCCCGGCCGTTGGCAGCAGCTACGGCGGCAGCTCCCCGTCCAGGACCGCCGTGTCGTACAAGTACGACATGAGTGGGTACGACGCTGCCCGCCACGCCATGATGAAGCAGCAGAGCTACGGGGATGCTGTTAAGCCGCCCGCTGGCTCGGACAGACCTGGTGCATCCGGTAGCATGTCCGCTATGTCGCAGGCTCCACAGGGGCCTCTACCATCTGCTGGAACGAGCTCAGCAGGTGGTAGCGGCGTGGGCAGCCCAAGCGTGCGTTTTGCGGGTCTAGGCCTGGGCAGAGCTGATCGTAGCGTTAGCACCAACGGCGGAGGCGGGGGCAGCGGCGGTGCGAGGAGCAGCATCAGCGGACGCTGCAGCACGCCGGGGAGCCCTGCCTCTCCCTCCGCCGCGGGATCCCACCTGGGAATGCGTGGCTCCCTCTCTGGGGCCAGAGCGCTTGGCGGCAGGAGCACCAGCACCAGCGGTGCAGGAGGGGCACGAGTAAGCGTGGACGGAGGCATGCTGGGGGAGGGTGCTAATACACAGCAGCGGCCGCGCACCTCGGCCGTGCTGCAAGCCATGCGCTCGTCCAAGCAGCTCTCGCCGCCCGGCACCATCTGGCCCCCGCCATCGTCCATGCAGCATGCCGTACGGCAGCACGCGTACGGCAGCTGCCCTGGCCCCATTACTCACCAGGGCCGGCAGCTACATGACGGCGACATCCCCACTTTGCCCGTGTACCCAGCCTCATGCGACGGCTCCACCACAGCTCCCACCGGCCCCGACGGGTCTTCAGCCCCAGCACCCCCTGCCGTACCTGCGCCGTACCACTCACCAGCTTCCAGCCGGTCCCGTGTCCGTATCAGCATTCCGGATACAGCAGGCGGTACCGATCCCGGAAGTGACACTGCTGCGGGCGAGCCCGGCGCGTTCGGTGACAGGCTGGGTCACCTGCAGCTACAGGGCCTGCCGCAACAGCCAACCGTCATAACCGGCAGGGATGGAATCTCCAACGGCCGCTTCCAGATGAGCAAGCGCTGGTCCGCCATTACCATGGCCATGGCAGCTGCCGCAGCGGTGGAGGGAGCAGCAGCTGCGGACAGCGGCTCAACAGCATCATTACCAGCTGCACCAGCCAGCCCGGTGCTCTCTCCCAGCCGCCCTATTCCCACGGCTGCCAACCAGTCTTCCATAGACTCCGACAGTCCCCGCGCCGACGACCCACCCACTCCACCTGCCCCTCACCCAGATCCCACAGCGCCCCCGCCCCCACAGCCAGCCCCCACAGCCTTCCCCAGCCGCCCCGCCACCCCAACCCACGGCCCTGTCCCAGACGCGGTACGCCCGCGCCTCGCGTCCCCGCCGCCACCCCAGCAGCCCCCAGCCCCTACCCGTGGGTCTCGCACCTTCAGCACACCTGAAGCCGGCCAGCAGCCTGTGTATTACGGCACACCTGAAGCCGGCCAGCAGCCTGTGTATTACGGCACGCCTGGTCTGCGCATCCTGGTGGGCTGGTCGGGGGGACCCGGCGGCTCGCCTGTGCTCCCTGGCGGTGGAGCATCTCCAGGGGACAGCTGCGACCCCGTGGTCCGGAGCCGGACCAGCTCCCGTGCCTCATCTCGTGCATCCACACCCTCCGGAAGGGCCAGCAGCAGGATGGGCCAGCTGCTGGTTGCTCCACGCTCTGGGCCCAGCGTCAGCAGTGGCGGTCTGTCGTTTACCGGCTTGCCTGTGGGCTTTGTGGGTGTGGTACCCACAGGTGGGGGAACAGCGGCAGCAGCAGCTGCTGCCAACGGGACAGAAACTGGCACGGATTTAGCGGCCCTGGATGGAATTGGGGGCGTGGGGGTTACAGGCCTGGGCGGGAGTCCGGTGCAGGTGGGTGCGCAGCAGCAGGAGGAAGGGATGGAACTGCAGGAGGCGGATGCCGCTGAGGATGAGGATGGAGGAGCAAGGGAGGGAAAGGGTGGTGGTGGTGGCGGTGGTGGCCCTGGATTGAGCTTCTACGAGCAGCTACAGCAGCTGCAAGCGATGGCTGTGGCGGCGGCGGAGCGGGAGCGAGAGCGGGCAGGGAGCCAGGGGCACGGGGGTGCAGCGCGGGGAAGGAGTGGAGGCGATGCAGGAACGGCAGGCGGGGCTGCGGAAGTGGCGGGCGTGATTCGGACCATCCTGGGCCGGGAGTCCATGGTGGCGGCGCAGCGAGTGGCGGCGACGGGGTCGCACCTGCGCACGGGGCGGCACCAGCAGGTAGGTGGGCGTGACGCGTGGGTGGCTGCTGGTGGCTGTAAGCCCAGCATCACAGGATCCAGCACGGTGACTACTCCGATCCGTCACGTTGAACAATGCCCACACATACAAGTGTGATCTTGCACGCGATGAAAGTGAAAATGCTCCTTGCGATTGCTGACTTGAGCCCTGCCTGGCAGCAGCCGCGTGAGTACTCGCCAATTGCCTCACCGCCAACCACCCGCTCGCCTCCCTCCCATGCAGGAACTCTCCGGCAGCAGCAGCGGCGGCGCTCAGCCGGCGGGCGCGGCAGGTAGCGGCCCTGTGGCGCCAGACCCGCCTGCACAGCCCCTGGCTTCGTCCCCGTCGTCCGTAGGCAGTAGCCTGCTGGCCAGCTCCCTGCGCGCCGTGCAGCAGCTGCACAGGGAGGTGTCGGCGTGGGGCCCGCCGCGGGCGCCGGGGGATCCCCCGCCCGACCACATGAGCCTCAGAGGTGCGCTGGGCGAAGTGTGTCACCATGCCAGGCGACTAGCTGAGTCCATGGCCTGTTAGTGGTGCTGGTGCGGTGCCGTGTTTGCGGCATGCGGCGGTGCGGCGTTGCGGCGCTGCGGCTGCGTTTCTTGTGACCGTTTGTACGGTACACAGCCGGTCAGCGGTGGTGTAGTGCATTTGCTGTTGCTGAGGCGTCCCTTGCACACGGGGCGTACCACCGTTGCCAGCAACCTGTGCTGCCCTGCCGTCTTGAACCCTGAACCGCAGCGTTTGCCCGGGAGAACGCGCGCGACTTGCGCGATGCAAGCTGGAAACCCAACACCAAGTCCAGCAGGGCTCTGTCTGTGGCCATGGGCTCGACCAGTGGCGGCGGCCGGACAGCGGGGGGCGGCGGCGGCGCTGGTGGCGCCGGGATTAGCGACGACGAGGACGAGGATGGTATCGGCATTTTCACCAGTGGCGGCGGCGGCGGCGGCGGTGGCGGCGGGGCCAGACCGGGGAGGTCGCCCAGCAGGCGCATGCAGGGCAGCAGCCGCAAAAAGACGTGGATCTGATTGCCTGCATCGTGTTCAGACTGGAGGAGGTCGGAGCGTTGGACCCACGGCAGCTGCTGGTGTTGGTAGTGTGGCATGTCAGTGCTGAAACGCCACTTCAGGCCTTTCGACAATCTGGCCCGCAAGGCTGCAAGTACTGCCACGTAGCTCGATGCACGCAAAGGCAGAACCAACACGCTTGGAACCCCACTGGCTGCTAGTTTGCGGAACCGTAGCTTGCCACTGTGCCGTGTGCCCCGTTCCTAGTGGAGGATCCACGGGGGCCTGTTGGGAATATCTGCTGGGTTTCGAGCAGCGCTGCCGTGACGCGCACAGGATTGGATACGCAGCTCCATGTGGTCTCTTCGCCATACAAGCATACGAGCGTGAAGAGATGCATTGCATTGGCACGTGCATCGACAACTGGTGATCACCGTAGTCAAGGCAACGAGACACAAGAAGGACAAGCTGCTAAACCATTATAAAGCATTGCCAACTTGCAAAGCTGACCTGGACCTTCATGCGGACTTGGAAAGCTTCCTGACAAGCCCGGCGCTGGGCTTGTTGAGTACGTCAGGGTGCACGGCACTTGGCCGAAACAGCATGTGCAACTCGAGCCCGGCGTCAAGGCAACAGCGTGCACGGACCCAAACCGTACCGTAGCCGAATTACTTCGCCATGATTCATAAGTACGCCACAACACTTGCAAGGTGCAACCAAAACTGCTTGCCGCGTTCCTGCACTGCACAGCCATCACCCAACGACTTACGTACCGTACGCGGTACGGCCAAAACGCTCTTCAGGCTGCAGATGCCCTGACGGACACACCAGGCGTTGCACCAACCACATTCTACCCCATCGCATACATATCAACTGTCCCGAAACCTGTGACCACACGCGCACAGAAGCACTGCTGAGCGCGTCCTGTTGCTAGCTGAAGCGGCACTGTAAAGGGCAGCTCTGGGCACTCCCAGACGCCCGCTTTTCGTTCAGGTGCCTGCAGCAGACCCCACCCGGACTCCACTGCCCGGGTGGGCAAACAGCCTGCATTGCGGCAGTGATGTCAGTGCGCACATCTTCATCCCACACCCCACCATTGTTCAAACGGTTTACCATACAAATCTCATGTCACCTAGTAGCAACACCGCCCTCCAGCAGCCCTGGTTCAGCCAAGCGCAAATTTGTGCCTGGCAGTCGCCCCTCCCGAATACCCTACAGCCTACTACTCCGACATTGCCCGCTCCATACACGCAGACTACACGCAGACGCACTCATTGCAAGCCTTAATTTCCACAGCCACAGCGCTTTCCGCCTTCACTGCACCTGCACCCCACCGCCGTACGGCACCGCATGGCCACACCAAAATGAACTACCTTGCTACCGCCTTCCCTTCCCCTTCCCCTTCCCCGCACACGCACATTCCTCATAAGCCCACAGCCCAGCTGCCATCCTCCAGCCAACACACATCGGTGTGTCCCACATCTGTACGCTGCACGTGCACTATCCACGGGTGCCTACAACCGGCTGCATCATGTGGTAACAAACCCGGGACCCCTGGCGGCTACCTGCCTTCGATCTACGCATGGCGACACCTTGCTACCCCCTCCCCCCACACGCGCATTCCTCACAAGCCCACGGCCCAGTCAGACATTGTAACACAACACAACATTGCCTCAAATCCACACGCTGCCTTTGCATCATTCATAGACGGCCCCATCGGGAGTGGTAAACCCTGCGTCCCGACGAACGACACGACTTCCTTTTTAGCCTGGCCCGCCGCCCGGCCGGCTACCTGTCGTCGATCATCGTGTTGCCGGTACCTCGCTACCCCCTTCCCTGCAAGCCATGACACGCACGTTCCTCATGCGCCCTCGGCCCATGCCGCTATCCACCGGCCAACATACGAGTGTCACACAACTGGTACGCTGCCGCCGCGGTTTACGGGGACGGGGATGTGGTTACACCCCGGGTCCTGGCGGTTGCCTGTCCTCATTTTCTATTCTCCGGCGAGCGGCGGCTATCTGTCATCGATCATTGCGTTGCTGAAGCTGCGCCCAGTGAAGGTGAACGTGTCGCCGTGCGCCAGCTGCCCCTCCGTGTCCCATGAGTAGTGCGAGAAGTCCACAGACGCGCTGGCAGCCAGCGCTGCAGCTGCGTGCTGGTGCAGCTGCGCCGCGGCCCCGGGGGGCAACATCACGTGCCCCTGCCCCTGCCCCGGCCCCTGCTGCGGGTACCCCTGATGTGGGTACCCGCCCTGAGCGCCGGCAGAGCCGTCGCCCTCCGCCCTGCCGCGAGCAGCAGCACCCACACCGTGTTGGTGGTGCTGGTGTTGGTGGTGCTGGTGTGGGTGTGGCAGCGTCATCAGGTTGGCGGCGCTGCCGCTGTGGATGCCCGCCACCGTGACGCTCGTTGCGCCGCTGCCGTCCCAAGCTGCAGCGTTCGCCGGACTGGCCGCCACCCCGCCCCCGCCACCACCTCCCTGTCCCCCACTGGGCCTGCCAGCACCCCACCCCACACCAAACGGCCCCGCACCCAACGTCCCCGCACCCGCCGCCGCTGCCGCAGCGGCCGCCGCCCCCAAGCTTGGGGCACTGTTGCGCCCCTCTGCCGCCCCCCTGCCCGCAGCCGCACCCCACGCCGCGCCGGCCGCCAGCTCCGCTGCCCCGACACCCCGCACACCTTGCTGCCCGGCATCCGCCGTCACCACACCGTCCTCACCGCCCAGCAGCTGCCCTTCCACTCCCTCCCTTTGCCCACCTGGCCCCGGCCGGCGCCCCTCCACACCATCCACCCCCTGCGATCGCATCCACTGCAACGCCTCCGCCCGCCACTCCCGCTGAGGCTCGGAGCCCTGCTCCTCAACCAAGGGAGATAGCCCGCCTGGCCCGGCCCCTGACCCAACCGACCCATGGGTCGCTGCTCCCGCAGCCCTGCCCACGCCTGCGCCCTGGGCATGCGCCGCTGCGTAGCCGATCTCCGTGGGGCGCTGAGGGGCCACGCCGTGCCTCGGCTGCTGGTGCAGCTGCTGCAGCTGCGGGTGGTGGAGATAGTGATGCTGGGGGTTCGCCGCGAGGTCCCGCGGTGCAGACGCGTTGGAAGACGCGGAGCCTGACGCCGGGGCGCCCCATGTGCGTGCCGCCTGGGACCTGCGGGGGAAGGGGAGGGTTCGGATCAACGCAAGTTGGTGCATACTGCATGTCTCGCACTCCGTACGCGGCTGCATCATGGCCGCAGCTCCGTGCGCGTGCACGACTTAATGACACCGTACAGCCGTCCAGCCCCAGGAACAAGCAGCGCACGGGCAGCGTGCCTGTGCCTGAACCCTTGAAGCAGCCCCCATGCTGGCTAACACACACACCCGCCGCTTACCTGTGCAGCTCGTTGGAGGCGGTAGGCCCATGCACGGCCATCGGCGACCCCTGCATAGCCCCCGCGCTGCGCCGGTCCACGTGCCCCGCGTTCCACATGAGGGCAGCTGCTGCTCCGGCGGCGCCGGCTGCACCTGCACCTGGCGGCCCCAAGGACCGCGGCACCGCCCCGAGGGCGGCCCCGCTGCTGGTGGACCCACCACTAGCCCGCCCATCCACAGAAATCGTACTCAGTGTGGATAGGCCAGTGGGCATGCGGCCGGTCACGAGCTGCATGGGGGGAGGCCGCGACGGCTGCGAGCCCGCCGAGCTGCGCTGGTGCGATCCGGACACGTATGCGTCTGGGTTGGGGTGGTAGTAATGGGTTTGGGAGGCGGAGCGCTGGGTCAGGCGCGGGTGGGGCACGTGGGAGGGGAGGTGCTGCTGGTGCAGGGCTGCGGCTGCGGCGGCGCCCAGCTGGCTCACGCCGCCCGCGGGTCCGATGAAGCTGCTGTTTGCGTGCAGCAGCAGCTGGTGCACGGAGGCGGAGTGGAAGGTCATGCTGCTGTCCTGCCGTCCCAAGCCTTGGCCTGCGGAAACAGACGAAAAGTAGGTAGGACGAAGGTCAGAGTGTAGGTAAGACGAAAATTAGGACAGGGGGGATGCAGCGATGGTTCATGTGAGTCAGATGTCCATGTAAGGGGCCCTAACCTGCAGAGCAACGGGCGGCGCGCAGCAATAGGCGAAGGACAAGGGTAACGGTGACGGTTAAAAGCCGCAACGTGAAAGGGGACAGCTCCGCGAGGGAGACGTCAGGGCCATGCGGTCGGTGGCGTCTATATATCATGCGCGAGCATGTAAAGCGCGCTGGCCCGTTGGCAGCTCGCATCAGCCATCAGAGACCCGCGCACCTGTGAGCTGGCTGGTGAGGGAGGAGGCGGTTGTGCGGCGGCTGAGGCTGAGCGGGACACCCTGCATGGCCCGCTTGAAGGTGCGCACGGCGCCGGTGTGTCTTAGCGCCTCGGTGAGGTGTGCGTCAAACAGGGAGGCCATGCCGCTGTGGGCCGACCAGCAGCTGCCGGAGCCACTGCGCAGCAGGGGCTGTGGGCAACCGGCCAGGGGTCGGAAGTTGTGTGAAGCTGGCCATCTAGTGCATTCGTGAGCAGCATGCGCCTTGAACTGACAGACAGATAGCAGCATACGGTAGTCAGGATGACCTCTTGAGCTTGGACAGGGCAGGTCAGCAGGAACTACTAGGCATGTGGCAACGATGGCGTGCGCCTAGAGCGGGATGCCGTGCTTGCCACGCTCCGCAAAGTCATAATGTATGCGGCACTACACATTCTGCCTTCCGCTTGCACTCACCTCCGCCTGCTGCACCTGCTGCTGGTGTATGCGCGACAGCACGTCCCGGATGCTGCCGCTGCCAGTAGGCAGCCGTATCAGCGACGTGGCGCTACCCGGCCCCGTCGACGCCTGACGCGACACCGCCCCCGCCAGCAGGCTGCTCAGCCCCGACGCCCCTGGGTACAGCAGCGGGTGCAAGTGCGCACCCCGGCCTCCGCGGCCGCCGCCCGCCGGCCCCTGAGGGCTCCCCAGCAGCCCCGCCGCCAGCGCCATCTCCCGCCACCGCGTGTCCGCCTCAGCCGCCGTCACGCCGCCGGCCGTCGCCCGCATGCCCGACGCCGCCGTCCGGCCAGCGTCGCCGTACCCGGGCCGCCGAGGGCTGAAGCTGCCCATGAACCCAGGGCTGGAGGAGCCGCCGTGGGCCGCGGCGGCGCCGCCGGCGCCGCCGCTGGCGGAGGCGCTGCCCCTCGCCATGTACGTCCCGGCCATGGCCGCCGCCGCCGCTGCCGTCACCGCCGCCACCGCCGTCGGCCCGACCTCCCAGCTCCGCCGGCGCGACACATACACGTCCGTGAACTGCCCCACCAAGCCTGCGGGGCTGCCCCCTGCCGCGCCACCCCCTCCTCCTCCCCCGCCAGCTGCGCCTTGCCCCTCTGCCGGGAGGTCTTCCCCGCTGCCTGTCCCCTCCGTGTCCACGAAGACACCCGCACCCGCGCCCATACCGCCACGCAGGACTAGGTGCTGGTGCTCCACGGCCCGCAGCCAGTGCGCCGCGGGGTGCGCCTGCGCGCCGCCGCCCCCGCCGCTGCCCGTGCGCGTGATTCCAGAGCCGGTGGCCCGGCTGAAGAGCGACCCTTGGGTCGGTAGCGCATTCGCACTGGAGCCGGGCGCGGTGGTTAAGGCGTTGCTGGCGTTACTGCCGGGCGTGGGGGCGTCGCTGCCGCTGTGGTGCTCGATGCTGGATCGCCCGCCTCCCTGCGTGTGCGTGTGGGTGTTGGTGCTTGCGGAGGTGACAAATAGCCCGAGGAGGGCCTGGTGGGCGTGGTGGGCGTGGTGGGCGCTGGCGGCGGCGGTTGTGAGGTTGCTGGCGGCGGTGAGGGCGCCGGCGGAGCTGCGTTCGCCGGCCGGCAGGCCGCCGCTCATGATTTCCACCTCGCTGTTGGACACCTGCAGGAGTGCGGCACAAGCGGAGGGTGGACAGGGGCACGGCGGAAGGGATCATCGCTGCATCAGCCACCTGACCGGGCAGTCGGGCGCCATGACAGCTTGGCCACATTCATCATACTTACCGCCCAGATGATGATGGCCCAAGTCCTTGCTACGCTCTGCACGTCGCGCCAGCCAAAGTGCACCATGTCCACCCTTTGTGACAACCACCCTTTCTCTAACGGCCCCTGCCCCGCGCCACTCCCCTTCACCAAACCTCCCTCCCTGCCGTTAACACACAGGCCCGCGCCACACTCACGCACCTGCTCTCCAATGCGGCTCCGCAACACTGTACCGCGCTAACCCTAGGATTGCATTTATGAAACACCAATCACAGAATACTCACCTGTGTCAGCAGCCGGGCGAACATCTCCAGCACCTTGGTGTCCCCTGGGTCCATCTGGGGGCTGTCCGGCATCGACCTGTTCGCCTCGAGACTGCCCTGCCGCTGCCCTGGGCTCAGTTGCTGCTGTAGGTATTGCTGCTGCTGCATGTGTCCCCCTGTTCCCCCGCCCTCCCAGCGGCCTGCCCCGCCACTGGCCACCCCCGCGGACCTCCCCAGGCTGTTTGCCGTACCAAGCACCGGCGAAACCACGGGGTGAGGAGGCGAAAAGGTGAAGCCCGTGTCTCCCGCAACCGCCCCCACCGATGCGGCGTCAGCCGCACGGGGGGAGATGCCAGCAGACGCAAGGGCCGCTGCAGCAGCTGCGGCAGCAGCCGCCGCCAGCGCCCCTGATCCCGTGGTGTTCGTGTGGTGGCTAGCCGTGGAGCTCTCGCTGCTGCCCCGCCGCGTACCGCTCCCGACGGCAACGCCCGCCGAGTTGCTGCCGTACAGCATGCCCTGCTGGGAGCCCCGCTGGTGGGCGCCGCGACCCCATGGCGGTGCAAAGCTTGAAGGGGACAGGCGGCCCCCGGGCATGGGCAAGGGGGAGGAGAACGCCAGCGCAGCTGCTGCTGCGGTGGCTGCTGCTGCAAGGTCCTGCTGCTGCTGCCCGAGGCGGGGCCGGGGACCCCGCGGCGAGCGTGCCACGCCCGGGACACCTTCATAGTGCGGCCGTGTGCTTGCTGCGGAGAGCCGGGAGCCGCGTTCACGGTCCTGTTGCTGCTGCTCCTGTTGCTGCTGCTGCATGTGGTTTGAGTGGTGGTCCTCTGCCGGCAGGTCCCCGCTCTCAATGCGCTCCAGGCGGGTGGGCAGAGGGCCGCACGCCTCGTCAGCGGCGCGCACAAGGGCGCTGCAGGAGCAGGGCAGTCACAGCGCAGCCGCTCAGCAACACACCGGTGAACAAAATGTCCCAGGCACCGACGGGAGCGGCGGTTTGGCGCTCGAGACTCACGGCTAATGGTTCCAAGCGCTCGCTCAGCGGAGTCCGCATGCCATACGCACAAGTGATGACACCATGCCGAGCCCGTATACCACATGCCGAGCGCACCCCATGCCGAGCCCTCATGCCGCATGCGCAAGTGGTGCTGCTTGGTGCGGCTCGATACCGTGGCTTGTCGTGGTTCAAGGCACGAGTTGAAGCACGCACCTGAACATCATAAGGGCATCTAGGGACGCACGGCCCCTTAACGCCCGAGTCAGCAGCGTTTGCCGCCCCTCCGACGGCCCCAGTGCCAGGGCAGCCGTTCCCAGCACTCCGCTGCGCGCCGCACCACTGCTGGCGTCACTGTCCATACTGTTGCGGCTGCTGGACTCTCCATCGTGTGGCAGCAAGCGGTCCTCTTCCCGGTCTCGATGGGCCCCGGGGTGGTGCTGCTGCCTCGAGTCTGTCGCCGGCGCTGGTGCATTGGCTGCTTGTTGTTGTGCCGGTAAATATCCTATCCCGCAATCCAAGCTCAGGCGAGGCCCGTTACAGTGGTCTGGTCCAGAGTCTTGCGCAAGGAGGTTCTGCTCATCGCGTGCGCGAGGTGAGTCTGCGCGCTGTGAATCTTGCGGCGCATGTGCATGTTGTGACTGTGGACTGCTGGATTGCGTATCCGCTTGCCCTCCAGCCTCGGCGTCTTGGCCGGGCTGGAGAACGGGCGTTGGGCTACCAGTGTTGTTCGGCGCGACTGACTCCTTTCCCCGCCCAACTGCGCTGCGATCACGACTCTTAGATGTAAAGCACGATAGAAACCACATTAAACCTAGAGAGTTGCCATTGTGCGACAGCCGGTCATATCAGTCAGCGAGTCAGGGCATGTGAGACCATCTCAAAACGTTTCTTGGCGCTTGATATCATAGGTATGGACAACATGTGTTGCTTTATCTGTTTCCTGGCAAAGCTTTGCAACAGGGATGAAGCAGGGCAAAGAAAGGAAACGATTCGCAGCAGATTGCGAGCATGTATGGCTCACATGGCTCCTACAGCACAGACTGTGCTCACCGCGTGCAATCCTCGTAAAGAACAACTTTCCACTCCGCTCTGCCTCGATATCAGCCTCATGGCCCGCCCTCCGTCCAGCTCATCGTCCACCATGGCAGCATGGGCTACCAGGGAAGACCCCCCAATACACGCTATCAATCATACCGATGGCCGAGGGCGTCGGCACCCGTTGCAAACTTACTGCACCTCTTACAACTGCACTGACGCACCGCACATGCACAAGCCCTTCAATTTCCGCGCTCTGCACACGTGTCTATGCGGGACGTTGATTGAAGCCGTCTCGGCTCTCACAGCAACAGAGCTGCTTACAGGGCGACCGCATGCACTCCCCACTCTATTACGCTCTTGTATATGTATATGTCTTGCTCTCTTGCCCCGTCATTGGGGCTTGGTGCCGATGGTGACGCTCCCGCTGTTTTCCCCGTCGCCCACAAGAGTCTGGCATGCCAGCCGCCACGTGGCAGGTTTCTGCGCAATGCACGGAAAGCAAGCGCATGTGAGACTTTCTTGCAGATCATGGGCAGCCACGCTGTTCCACACATGGCAAAGCAGCGCCTTTGTGTGCTAGCAACGGCCAGATGGAGGCCCTGCCCTCCAGGCGCGGCCGCACGGCAAAGGACCCTTCTGCTCACACGTGCTTCCCCACTGCGGCATGCTCGCCAGACATGCTGTCACAAGCACGTCTTGAGGTCTTACTTACGTTGCTCCATGTAACTACCAAGGATGAGGCCACCATATGCTGCGAGTGGACCGGTTACATGGCCTGTCAGGGGCGGGGCCTCAGCGTATGTGTACTTACGTTGCCAAGCTTCTTCTCCTCCACTCGTGTCCGCTCTGACAACAGCTCACTGCCCTGCTGAATCTGAATGTAGTGCAATAATATCAGGGTAGGAGTGTCAGTTGTGATGCTGCCGCAGCTCATGCGTACAGCAGTGCAATTGCAGATCAAGGGTGTGTGTGGTTGTGCAGTGTTGGTCCCCTTCCAGAGCCCAGCCCCAGTCCCAGCCGGGAAATAGGGACGGTCCTGGCCATCAGGGTCACGGGATTTCCCACCCCTCTCGTTGTACGGTACGGAGCCAACAGCTCCAAAAGTGTTATTGGCCACGAAAAACGGGCCTCAAGTTCACGAAATCTCAGCCTTGTCCCGCCCCCACACAGCTTCCCGCCAAGACACACCCACAGAAACACAAGCAGCCCCTGTAGTGGCCTAATCCTCCCTTTCCCCCAGGAGGAACGGAGTACCGGCACGAGAGCAGCTGCACTGGGAGCTTTGCCAGTAGCGCCCCCCCAGGTGCTGCCTTCGCTCCTTCCCAAACCCGCACATCGGAATGCATGCCGGTTGTTCCTGTAGCACAGCAGGCCTGCTGTGCGCCTGCTGCGCTTGCAAGGCGCCAGTGCATGCACGCCCCACAAATTGAAGCGGATGATGCCTAGGGCCGACTTTCTGCATCCCGTCGAGGGCAGTGAATGGCCCCACGTGTCACGGAGCGTTACCCGTCCCGGTGCACAATGGGTTGACTCACTTACTCGTGTACGACGCTGCGTGTGACTCAGGCGCACAATGAACGCACATTGGCGCTTGCGTACCTCGACAATGCATGTGCCGCAGTTGCCCACGCCACCGCACTGCCAGACCTTGCCCCAAGTGGTGTAAAGGTCCACCTTGTTGGCCATCAGCACGGCGCGCAGCTGGTCGCCACTCTCGCAGCTGAGCTCCACTGGATTGCCTTCTTTCGTTTTGACAGTGATTTGCACAGTTGGGGTCGCGCTTCGAAGGAGGACTTTCGCTCGCCGCTGGGCAACCACACACCGGGCTGGGGCGACGCGAGCAGGGGAACACAGACTGGCCATTTCTTGTCCCTAGACCAAAGCAAAGTATTAAGTTTCTTATGCACAGTTGATATCAAGTCCTTGGCAGTCCTTTGCAGTGCTGCATCAGCGTAGTACGGCGAGGGACGAGCAAGCCTCCTCGAAGGCGCCCTGGGCCTGCGACTTGGACAACAAGACACTGAACATTTGCGTAACTGTACAAGCCTATTACTACTCTTTCAATTGGACAACGCTAATCACACGAGCCGCGAGGCCTTTCCTATTTGTCGCTTTAAACACTGGCTGTAAGCTATAGTGTGTCGACCACCTAAATATTTTCCCTCAAAACAGTGGGAGAATGGTGCAAGCCCAGGCGCAGCAGCAGCTGTACACGCATGCTGCGGAGCCAAAAGCAGTGCAGCAGCGACGCGCCAAGGTACACTGGCGCAGCTCGTGCAAATGGCTCAGCGCTGTGATATATGACGGCAACGCAGGGACCGGTCCTTAATGCCCCCGCGGCTCTTTTGCACGCAGTATCGCGAGGATGAGAGCCAGCCCCTGCCTACGACGAACATCATGTTCGACCGCCGCGTAGTGAGGGGAAACACCTATGCTGCACGAATTCTACCAGCGGACGCGACTGCGACGCAGCCAAAGGCCTCGGCAACCTCGACGTGAGTAGGCTTGGGCGGGGACAGCAAAAGTTGGCACCGGCTGACAGCATGCAAGATACTTACTTCATATACTGTAAACTTTACAGGCGAAAGAAGACGACGCGGACTCTTCCTCCGCGGACGCCCGAGCCCGTCGATGGACGCAGGCACATCGATATTCAGACGGATGTGTACCTGGAGGAGCTCACAGACACCGTCCCTGAGGCCGATACCTCAACGCAAACCGACGCTTTCCTCGACCGGCCTCCCACGCCGCTCTTCGTGCCCCAGAAGACAGGCACAGATGCCATCACGCAAATCGAGAACGGTGCGTATGGCCCCGTACCGGTTCTCAGCAGCTTTACCACATCACCTCCCGCCTATGCACTTGCCTTTTACAAGCTTTCCAGCCCAGCTGGCTGCCCACGCCATTTCTCAGGTTGGCGCTGCTACCCCCAGCCCCCCCGTCCCCTCCCCTCGCTTCAAACCAAAACCCCTCTCCCACACCTACTTCCTCCCTTCCTCAGGCGACCTATTTGACTTTGACTTTGAGGTGGAGCCCATCCTTGAGGTGCTGGTGGGCAAGGTGCTGGAGCAGGGCCTGATGGAGGTGCTGGAGGAGGAGGAGCTCGCTGCCATGCGCGCGCACCAGGAGCACTTCGAGCAGATCCGCAACGCCGAGCTGGTCGCGACACAGCGCATGGAGGCGGCCGAGCGGCGCAAGCTGGAAGAGAAGGAGCGGCGCATGCAGCAGGAGCGCGAGCGCGTCGAGCGGGAGCGTGTGGTGCGCCAGAAGGTGGCCGCCAGCGCCTTTGCGCGCGGCTACCTGTCGGGTATCGTCAACACCGTGTTTGACCGCCTGGTCAACTCGGGCTACATCTACGACCCGGTCATGCGCGAGGTGGAGACGGGCTTCATGCCGTGGCTTAAGGAGCAGGCGGTGCAGTACCTCAGCCAGGGGGTGGTGGCACGCAAGGTGGTGGCGAAGCTGGTGGAGGATGCCACTGCAGCGCTGGCGGCGCAGCGGGAGGAGCAGGCGGCGGCGGCGGAGGCCACCGCGTCGCAGGCGGACGCGTGGGCGGAGCGCATGGCGGCGTTAGAGGCGCAGCTGCAAGGGCAGGAGCTGGAGGCGGTGCAGCAGCGACCGACGTTTATCCTGCGGGAGCTGCAGCCGGCGATAGCGAGCCCGGAGGCGATTGAGTTGGCAATGGCGGAGCTGCAGCAGCAGGCGGAGGAGGAGGCGGTGGCCAAGCATGAGGCAGCTAAGGCGGAGGTGGCGGAGCGGGTGCGGGGTGAGGCGGAGGCGAAGGCGGAGGAGCAGCGGGCGCAGTTGGAGGAGTTGGCGGCGCAGGCGGCGGCGGAGGCGGAGGAGCGGGGAGAGGAGCCGCCGGCGGAGCCGCCGACGCTGGATGAGCCGCTGGTGGATGTGGAGGCGGAGGTGGCCAAGGCGGTTGAGGCGGTTGAGAAGCCGCCGCTGCGGGAGATTGCGGATATCGACGTGCTGTCGTACATGCTGGACAAGGGGACGGTCAGCAAGGACGCTATTATCCAGTCGCTTGCGGTGCACGCGCTCGGGGACAAGGCGTACACCAACCACCCCGCGTTCGCGCCGGCGGAGTAGTGTGCAGGGGACGGGGCAGGGTGGCGACGGGGGTGCGCAGGGGTGTGTGACATTGCGTGTCGTGTTTGACCATGCACTGAGGACTGTACATATGACCCGTAACGGCCTCTTCGCGGTGCTTGCCGCGAGACAGGGTGACTGACGGTTATGAACTGCACTGTTTGTGATGTGAGACTCCTGAACTGATGCCGGTAATCGGCGTGTTGAGACATAACCCGTGGCTGTGTGGCAGGCCTGATCTACCCTGGGGCTGTCTTGTTGAAGGTGCTGAACGACGGAGTTGTGGTGCAGTGTGAGCGTGCATGTGAACGTGAGGCGCACTGCAAATAGTGTGCAATAGGCCACCAGCGAACGCACGTGATCGTTTGTGGCGCAGCAAGCATCGTGTGACATGTGAGACCTGGTGAGACCTGATCTTATGCCTGCTTCTAGTTGGCTGTCAGTGGTTGCGCTGATGTGCAGCAACCGTATGCCTTTCGTTGTTGCTGGGGAAAACGTAGCAACCTGGGAATAAGAGATGTGGTTCCCAATAGAGCCGGCCACGGCTTGGCTAGCGGCCTGTCGCCGTTGTAACACGTGGGAATGGCTGCATGCGGTGAGGTGGTGTGGTGTCACCTTGCGTCACCGTTCACTAATACCGTATACCAACAAGCCCACACTCGGCAGTTGGGGGCAGTTACACACGTCATGCAGCAGCGCTTGTGCCGGGCCCAATGCAGCAAAGGCTCCTCTGCCCATGCTCAAAGTTCAATCTTAACCTGTCTTAACACGCGCAGCGGAATGTGCAAGTATGGAACGACGCTGTAGGCTGTACGGCGTCATTGTCAGCATCAGATTGCACAGGTACCTGCCAGGCTTGCACCAGAAGCCCCGGCACTGTCGCATAGCAACACGCTCGCCCAACGCGCAAGAACACACGAACGTCGCTCCCTGGTGGCACAAAAAGACACCAGCACATCGCCCATCATTGCCATTCCAACCAGGTCCAACCTGGTCCAACACAGTACCCCTTGCCTCATACGCCGAAACTGTTGCTTGGTTCGAGTCGCTCCCCATGCTCGCCAGTCCCTCCCCACGCTTCCCTGCATGCGCGGAACTCCTTCTTTCCAACTCATGCGCGCACACGCCCAAACTCCGATTTCCACATGCACCTGGTCAAGCGCCACCCCACCAGCAGCCGTTCCCTGCATGCTCAACCGCCCACCTCCCCAACCACCTGCAGTGCGTTACCTGTAGTGCACCCGCAGACCTGTAGTACACCCACAGACGTCCAAGTGCTTGATGATCAAGCTTGCTCACCGCTACCCTACGATGCTCCACTGCACCATTCAGCCAGATTCAGCTCATTCACACTTCCCCTCACACACCCACGCCGGACAACGCCCACACGCCCATGCGTCCGCGTGTGCCACTGCAGCGTCACCCCGCTAGCAGCCGGTCCAGCACGATCGCCCCGAACAGCAGCCCCCCGCACCACTTGTTGCTCACGAACTTGGCCATGCAGTCAGGCCCGTTGTCCAGATCCACCGTACGGATCTGCCACGCCAGGTGCGCCGCCACGCCCGCCACCCCCGCGTAGTACGGCACGCCGCAGCCCGCCGCCGCGCCCGCCGCCGCCAGGCACGCCACCTGGGCGGCGGCGAAGCCTGTGAACCAGGTCTTGCTTCGCTCGGCGAAGAGGCGGGCGGTTGACTTGACGCCCACCACCTCATCGTCCCGCTTGTCCTGCAGGGGGGAGGGCAGGGCCCAAGAGGGGGCGGCAAGCCGTCAACAACTTGCTCCGCCCTCCGCGCAACTGATGCTGTAACTGAGCGCCCACACAGTCCGTAGCAGGCAGCAGCACCCCAGGGCAGCTGGGAAAACAAGTGGCCACAACCCATGGCAGACACCTGCGGGTAATCATACTTGCACCAAGCAAGCGACCTGGATCCGGAGTTCCGGGCTAGCCTGGTGTGCACGCCCACCTGGTGTGCGTAGATGGTGTCGTACACCAGCGTCCAGTTGAGCCCCGCCACGTACAGCGGCAGCACCACCGCCCAGTCGCAGGCCCCTGCCACCGCCGCATAGCCCATGAGGGCGCCCCAGTTGATGGTCAGGCCCAGGAACGCCTGGGGCTGCGGGGGGTGCACCGTTGCAGGGTGTTGGTGTCGGTTAGGGTAAGCGTGTGGCGCAGGACCACTGTACGAGAGTACGGCAACACCGTTGACGTACACGGCGCGTACAAGCGTGCATGGACCAACGGGGCAGCGATGCCCTAGGCAGTTACTTGCTGGCTGTGCGACGCAGGAAGGCAAGGGCTCGGGGCTCGGGGCTCGGGGCTCGGGGCTCACCCAGAACGTTATACGCTTCATGAGGGGGTAGGTGCCCACCAGCAGCAGCGAGGACGCGCCCAAGATCTTGCTGCGGCGGTCAGCGCGTTGGTTGGTTGTGGGCAAGAGAACGGCAAGGATGTGGAGAACGGCAAGGGCACGAGTTGTGATGCTGTGTTTCTGTGGGTATGGCTCACGCATGTTATTGAGACGCAAGGAAGGTAAAAGCGCAACTTCTGCAACTTCTCCAACTTCTGCAACTTCTGCAACTTCTGCAACTTCTGCAACTTCTGCAACTTCTGCGTGTTTTGAGCATCAGGTACATACACAGCTGAACGCCTCAAGCATGGATCCCGCACCCGACACCCCTGGCCACCAGCCTACCTGTAGTCGTTTAGCTGCAGAAGGATAATGAGGCCGAGGGAGAGCTGCAGTGCTAGAAGACCTGCATGAAGGGTCCGCCGAGGACAAGCAAGCCGTACTGCCTCTCACTATGGAGTCTCCAGACACAACTACCCATCTGCCCATCACGAGCGCATCCAGCCCCATGCGCCTGTCAGCTTGCCGCATGGGATGCTAGCCAGTCTACATAATCCAGCGCGCAGGAGCACTCGTACGGTACCACCCAGGGGTGTAACTCCTTAATTTGCATTGTTGCCTCGCGCCCCATGCGATACCCGTACCCAGCAGGGGCAGCTCCTCTGCACCCACCCACCTACTGCCTGCCCTTCTGCCTGCCTGCGCCTGTGTCAGCTTGCCGCATACCAGGAGAATGCTAGCCAAACTACACACTTTGGGCACGCAGGAGGAGCTCCCCTGCACCCGCCCACCCACCTACTGCCTGCCGTGGCGTGAGGGTCCCCGCCGCCAGGGGCCTTGTCCGCGTGCGCTCCACCCTGCTGTCAAGGTCCCTGTCCCACAGGTCGTTCACGGTGCAGCCCGCGCCGCGGAGCAGCTGCAGGCAGGGGCGCGGCCCACAGGCTCGGGTTAATACACATGCACCCACGGAGCGAGTGGGCCCTGCGCACGTCGTCGGGCCTGCGCACTGTGAATGGTGCGAAAGACTCCTGATGCGGCATGAGGCACGCTGGGTTATCTTCCTTTCAGGACTCCCCAAGAGGCGACGGTGCAGCGCGCGGTTGGTGGGTCCTCTGCCACCGGCACGAACCCTGCCACTCTGCCACCCTCGTGTGCGCCAGTAGCAACACACAGCGGAGCGGCGTAGCAGTGGAACAACCGTAAGACACACCGCCGCGCCTGTAGGTACCAGCACGCGCAACCGTGCTGCATGTGGCCCTGACCACCACTGGCCCCCGCGTGCAGCAGCAGCACCAACACCCAACCCGGCATCCACACCCAACCCGGCATCCACACCCAACCCGGCATCCACACCCAACCCGGCATCCACATCGAACAGGGTGAGCATGTACGACTGTATGCTGCCTGTGTCCCTGACACCACTGACCCCCGGTTGCACGACCTACCACAGCGCCCACACCAAACAGCGTGAGCATGTACAGGTCGGGCAGGTGGCCCGGGGGCGTAGCCAGGCCGATGGACCTGAGTGCAGTGAAAGTGGGACACGGCTCTGTTATCAAGACTCTGGCACGAGCTGCTACTCTGCCGGCCCTTGCCAGGGGCCCCACGCTCGGCACCACACCACACGTCATTGTGAGTAACGTAACATGGTCAGCAGAGATGCACGCCACGGTGTACATATAATTGCGCCGTGGTGCTCCAGTTTAACGGTCCGTGCCACATGCAGATGGCCGCCTGCGCCGCACCTGCTCACCAGAAGCATGGTAGCGCAAGGAGCCACGTGCCGATGGGCTTGTCGAGCCGCATCAGCTGGGCGTACGGCACAAGGCCGGCGGGAAGGTTCCGCATTAGTAAGTTAGGGCGAGGTGACGCGGATGAAGAAGAAGAAGTTTGTGGCGGCAAGGGGGTGTCCCCCCGCGAGCTGGACTTGGTGGTGAGCTGCGGGACGGGGCCGGAAGGCTCGGTGGGGTGCGAGGCAGGTAGGGGCGGTAGAGGCGCCACTGCTGCACAACAGTCGCAGCAGTCGCCTTGCTTACGGTAAGTTGAATGTCTCACCAGTCGCTGTAATAGCAGCTGCTGTGGAAAGGGTCGCCGACCCGAGCAGCTGGGGCCATCATCGATTTCGCTTGTCCCCAAGGAAAGGCTACCGGCATTTTGGGTAGACGCCAGCAGCCTCGATATAGTTCCATCATGTGCGAGTGCGCTAAGGCTACGTCGGAGGCCCCCTGATGCTGCAAGAGCGCTCAAAACCCCGCTCATTGCAGCGAGCGCAGTGACGCTGATCAGGACAAGTCCAGGTGATACTTGTTATACTCGAACCATAGCATAGTACCGCCTAGATTTTGGACAGTCAGGACAAGCCGCAGGAGCAGCAACAGCCGCTGCGCCGAAACCGTGCCTGGGATGTACGGCCATGAGCCTCACTCTGGCGGACAAAGCCTGACGCTTGCTCACTTGCGCTTGTGTATGTCTGTCTGCTGATAAGGCTGGCTCGACCGCACCAGGCAGCAGCGCAGCACGCTACCGCCACTTCACTACCGCCACGCAGGTCCGCCCTGGCTCCGTAATCGTGCAGGGAAGGGCATGGCGAACCAACTGCTGGGCAGGGGACGCGTGAATAAGCAGATCGGGGGGGGGGGCACACCTGTGCTTTTTGTCGGCCATCGCACACTTGCGCACACGGCCAAGTCCAAATGCGTGGGGTGTGCCCGTCAGTGCTCGTCAGGCCCCACTTCGGCCCGCAGGCTTGCAGGCGGCCCACACACGGTAGCCAGAGCCCATTGACTTAGCATGGACTAGTACCGGCGTACGCGCATACCTGGCGAACTGTCGGTTAAGAAATTCGGTACGGCTGGGATCGGCACGTGGGTATCATGAGCATGTCCGTGCTGCACGGGCAGCTCTATGCAGCGTGTCCGAAGCAGGGAGTCCACCGGTGCATATTTAAACATGCGCTAACAACTACCGTAGTGTTTCTGTGATCTGACGAGATGTATGACGACTACTCTACCCGCTTTATTGACACGGGTGGCAACAGCCCCAAGCATGTGGTAGACCTAGGATGTGACAACGGCGCTGCATATGGATTGGTTTTCCTGCGAAAATGTTCAATGTTTAAGTTCCGGTTGTCGACAACATGCGAGGAAAGTGGCCAACTACACATTCGCATCCGCGAGCCCCAGCAGCACGCGAGCCCTACATCACAAACGCGTCTGGAGCTTCACAGCGCTTGCTGGGATGCCTATACAGGCTGCGTCTTTGCCGCGCTAGGCTGCGCCGTCGTGCGCGTAGCAGAGAACGGCGATGCCAGTGTGGTAGCGGGGCACCCCACGGAGACGGGGGACTTCACTGCGCAGCAGGGATGCCTCGACGGCACCGGGCTCAACGCCCGCTTTGACACCAACCGCTGCTGCAATGACCTTGTGTCCGACGGCGGCGGCTGCCTGTACCTTGTGGACAGCGGACGGCTGCGCAGGCTGCAGCTGCCCGCGGCATGGCGGGCCCAGCCCACCGAGGGCGGCGGTGCTGCTCCGGCAGCTCGGTGGGGTTTTCCCGAATTAGACGAGGGGGAAGAGGAGGATGACGAGCAGCAGCAGCAGCAGGGTCAGGGCGCAGCCAGCCTGCCCCCGGCAGCGGGCGTGCCCGCGACGGCCCCCGGGTCCAGGCCCCTTCCCGCAGGCGAGGTCGTGGTCACCACCGTCTGCTGCGGCCCCCTGGACGGCCGCCTTCGGTGGCAGGCGTACGACCCCGCCAGCCGCTGCCTGGTGCTGTGCACGAGGAAGGCAGTGTACCGCCTGCCAGTGGCGGGGCTGGGGGCGGCAACCGGGGTGCATAGCCCAGTGCTAGTGGCGGGGAAGGAGGCGGGACGTTCCCAGTATGCTGACGGCGTGGGCACGGAAGCGCGCTTCGTGTGGATCGAGGGCGTGACCGTGGACGGCTCGGGCACGGCGTGGGTGCTGGAGCACGAGTGGTACTCGTTTTGGGATCCTGACAGAGACCCAGACGAGTCGGACGTTTCGGAAGATGTGGATGAGGTAGAGGAGCCCAACCTGCAGCTGCGGCGGGTGCGGCCCGACGGGGAGGTCGCGATCATCACAGAATCTGACCGTATGGAGCCGTACACGTTCTACGACAGCGCGCCTGCCGTACTGCACAACGGCTGGCTGGCCGTGGTGTCTCGATGTGAAAAGCAGGTCCTGCTGGTGCAGATGGGCCTCCCCCCTCCTGCGATTGGGACCGTTGCCAGCCCCAGCCCCAGAGACTCCTGCCCCGCCCCCGGCACCCTGTCGTCCGACCTTGGCGAGCTGCTGCACCGGCAACCGGACGGCAGCACGGACGTGGAGGTGGAGGTGGGCGGGCAGGTGTTTGCTGCACACCGCCTCGTGCTGGCGGTACGCAGCCCCTACTTCCGGCAGCGGCTGGACCCCGGGGCGGGCTTTGCGGACGGCCGCGCGCCGCGGCTGAGCCTGCCTGACGCCGACCCGGCTGCGTTTGGCGCGGTGCTGCGCTTCATGTACACGGACAGCGCGGGCCCCGTGCCCCCCGAGCTGCTGCAGCCCGTGGGCGAGCTGGCGGACCGGCTGCTGCTGCGGGGGCTGTGCGAGCAGGTGTGCAGCCAGCTGCTGGGCCGCGTGAGCCTGGAGAACGTGGTGGGGCTGCTGCTGTGGGCGGAGCAGCGGGGCGGCAGCTACGGAGCGCTGCTGACAGGGCTCAAGGAGTGGTTCCTGAGGCACCACAACCCGGAGGACGGGCGGGATTTGTCAGATGAGGATGTGGTGCGGCTGATGCGGGAGGCGCCTGAGTTGGGGTTGCAGCTGCTGTACCGCAGGCGGGTCGATGGAGCGTAGCAGGAGGGCAAGGGAACGGCGTAAGCCGGCTCGCAGGGCTGCAGGAGGCAGCGCAGGTGTGGCAAGCATACATAGAGGCCGGGTGCAATAGCGGCAGGAAGTTCAGGTTACATGTCTTTGCATGGGTGTGGTAGCGACAAGGGTGACGTGCGAAAAGGTCGATTGCGCAAGCCATATGACGGGCAGGCTGCAGGAGCGAGTCAGGCATGGTGGTCACCAGCGTAAGGGGTTAGCTGTGCATCATTGATGGAGTGCAACATGAGACGCCGTGGCGTTACTGTGCCACTTCAAGTACCGTTGTGGGTTGGCATACCAGGGAAGGGCCTGGAAGGCCGGGTAAATAGGGGTGCATGCACTAGCCTAAAGTAACATTGTGGGAACCAGGCACAGCACGGCTAGGCTACCGTACAGCACCTAATTGGAGTTTGGTTAGTGGTGCTGTGGCCAAGCTGTGGGGCTGGCATGTGTCTGTTGGTACCTGGGGTCCTGGGCGTTTACAAGTAGTTTCTGCGTTCTGGCAGTCAGTGGCAGCGCTGCAGCCGCACGGAGGGCACGGTGCATTCGGGGCCAACGAACTCGTATTGAGTACTCTTCCAGGTTGCCTCAGGGAAGTGGTGCAGTGTTGCTACTGTGGTGCATGGTGCCGTTGTGCGCAGGGCACCAGCTTCGCTGTCGAGGAGCATGGCCGTACAGTACCGGTTGTGCACATGGAGGCGTTGCGTGGAGGGCTGGGGGCCTGCATACCGGTACGTGCATTGCGATGCGGACGGCAAGTTGAATTTTGTTGCACGCCCTTTCTTGCGAAGCAAGACAAAGCGACACTCGTTGTACGGCGTGGACTGTTGGTTTTGCTGTGAACCTAGGGTCGGTGTACCCGCCAGCCGACTCACCACATCTAAGCACATTTGCCTTGTCCCACCCGAACTGCCACACAACCTACCACATAGCCCCAACAAGATTGTTCCACTGCCAGTTAGCCCTGCAAACCTTGCCAGACCTCTTGCCTCCTGCTCGTCCTGGCCCTCGACTGCAGGGAGCCACGTGATCATGGCGGAGGCTGATAGTCCCTGCTCTAACCTCCTGCGCATCCTGTCCCTCCTGGCCCCAAACGACCTGGCCCTGGGCGGCAGGCTGAGCTGCAAGGACGCCGCACAGCGCTTCAGCCAGCCGCACCACCGCACCGCCCGCCTCAGCCAGCCGCTGCCGGGCCATGCCGTGACAGCCGCCGGGGCAACGACCGCCACCTGGTGTGTGGAGGCGGCGCAGACGGCACTGCGGGAGCTGACCTTCAGGCGCAAGCTGCTGCTCCCAAGCACGGCGGCCGCCAGCGGCTGCGAGGCCAACGTGGAGTTTGCGCTGCAGCTGCTGCAGCCGCACGTGTTCCCGGAGCTGCTGCACACGGACCACTATATGGCCTTCCTGAAGCGGGATACAGAGCTACAAGGGCCGGATGTGGGGTCCGCGGCCGTGGCGTCAGGTCTAGCCCACCTGCTGCCCTCCCTGGCGCAGCGCTGCCCCGGGCTGCTGGACCCGGGTGCCACCCTGGAGGCGGCGGCGCGGCACTGCGACCTGGCGGGGCTGCAGGCGGCGTGGGAGGCGGTGGGGCAGCAGCTGCTGAGCACCCTGGATGGTGCAGGTGACTCCGGGCAGCTAGACGGCGGCGCGGACCAACAGCAGCAGCAGCAGCAGCAGCAGCAGCAGCAGGAGGCAACAGTTGCGCACGGCGTGTGGCGTCGTGTGCTGTCGGCCGCAGCCGCATCCCCCTGCCCTGACTCTGAGTTTAAGATGGCGTGGGTGCTGGACAGGGCCCACGCCTACAGCCGGGCTGCGGTGGAGCACGCGGAGGTGTGGGGCGCTGCCGCCGCCTCGGGGGACCTGGCGCGGCTGCGGTGGCTGCGGGAGCGCGGCTTTCCGTGGGGCGGCGCTGAGGTGCTGGCGGCGGTCCTGCGGCAGGCAGATGTGGGCGTTGTTGTGCAGGTGGAGCGGGAGGGCGGATACCTGCCGCCTGCGGGTGACGAGTGCTGGGGCAGCGCTGGTCTGGCCCCGGCCGCCGCTGGCTCGCCGTGCAACAGCGCTGCCAAGCTGTCCTGGCTGGCGGGCCGGGGGTTGGGGGTGGGTACGGAGGAGACGGTGAAGGCGGCGGCGCAGCACAGCAACCTGGCGGCGCTGCACCTGGCACTGCAGCACTGGGGGCAGCGGCAGCAGCAGGAGGAGGGACGCAGTGCAGTGCCGCCAGCGAAGGCCATGCTGTGTGCCGTGTGGTCTGGCCACGTGCCCACGGCGGCGTGGCTCCATGGGGCGGGCTGCGAGCTGCACCCGGAGCTGCTCCAGGCAGTGTTTTGCCCCGGCCAACTCCCCATGCTGCGTTGGCTCATGGAAGCGGGCTGCCCTGCTGGCAGTACCACCCTAGCAAACGTGGCAGGGCAGTGGCCCAGCGACACCCCAGCGGATGGCGAGGTGCTGGTGGAGGTGCTGCAGCTGCTGTCGGCCGCAGGGCTTCCCGCATGGGGTGGGGAGGGCTGGCACCCGCTCTTTGCAGCCGGCTACAGGGGCCACCCCTGGCCAGTGTGGCAGCTGCTGCAGGGGGCTGGCTAGCGCTGACACCATAACGGGCCACGATCGCTGGCGGCTTGCAGAGGCTGTAGTGGCTGCGGGCAACGGGGCGGTAGTCAGCGCTGTGGCTCAGCTGGGTTGGCTGTCAGGCGTACTCGGCGCAGCATCTTGCTACGCAGCTGCGGCCGAGGACGGCGACCGCGGCACGCTGGCCTGCCTGCACCGGTTGGGTGTGCCCATTGGAAGAAAGGGGTGCTTGCGGCGGCCGTCAGTAGCGGCGTGCCCCTGCCCTGCCTGCGCTGGCTGGTGGGGCGCGGGGCGTCCGCGCAGTCAGCTCTGGCGCCTTGGATCCTTGGACCACTGGGGTCCATCTACAGGTGCGGCCAGGAGCGGCAGCAGGTGCAGGCGTGGCTGGAGGGGCTCAGGGGAGCGCCCGCAGCAGGCGGGCCGTGAGGCGTGAGGTGGCGGGCTGTGAGGTGGCGGAGCAGCCGCAGTAGCGTGTTGCCGCGGCAGCTTAGGTAGGGCGACAGCTGCAGCCCGTGTACGATTCAACTTCTTGGAGTCACGCAACAATGTACTCATTGCTAGCATGTGTGTCCTTTGGGCTTACTTTGGGAATCACAGCCCGTGCGTGCCGTACTGCAGGGTTGCGACTTACGTGCATGCGTGTTCCTTTGGCCGCGTTCCTGCTGGTGCACGACTGTTGGCAGCAAGACTGGTGTCAAGCGGTTGAGTACCGTATGGGTATGGCGCGGAAGGGAGGACCAATGCAAGGAGCGGCGGCAAGCGGTGGCGAGTGCCGGGAGGGCTGGGCGGTGGGGGCGGCGGGTGCGTTGGCATGTGTGCTGGTGGCGCTGCGGCGGCTGGGGGTTGGGTGCAGGATACGGTGGGGGCAGTGGTCAAGGCGGGGTCGAGGGTGGCCATAGGGGCGGCGGGCAGGGTGTAACGCCGGGGCAGGCGAAGGCGGAGGGCACAGGGTGGCGGGGCTGAGCCGTGCACGTGGCGTTGGGTTCACACTGGTTCCTTTTCCTGCTGAATGTGCACACGTGCGTAGGCTTGAGCACGCTGCACGCCGCACAGCTCTGCTGGCTGCGTCACATGGCCTCATGTGAGGGGCTGCGAAAGGCAATGACGATGGCATTGTGAGAGTGGACGCATAGCCTTACGGTACTAAACGTCGACTCGCTGAGCACAGACGGCGGCTGCCGTTGGCATTATGGTGCTGTGGACTGCGCTATGGGTATTGGTCTGTGGGTGTCAGGCGGTGGTTGGCATGGCCTGACCCCCTGAGATCCCGGCCACAATAGTAAGGCGAACATACGGACGGACGAAGACGCTTACTTGAACGCTTACCGGTAATGCTACTGTCCCCTACATGGCAGCAGAGACCTGAAGCGTCCCAAATGCGGAGCTGTGTCACCTGCTAACCGTCACCAGTGCTGGGCAGCTTAGCATGTAGCGAGGCAAGCAAGGTTAAACTGTGCTTCTGTCTCTGTGCGAAGGAGCGCCACGCTTGACGCTCGAAACGAAACGGGCACGGGTACGGCAGGGTACCATACGTGGCATGGGGGACATTGGGGCAGTTGGGGGAACCACACCGGGCAGCGCTGATCCGGAGCAGGGGAGGTCCTTGGTAGGCAGTAGGTGCAGGTGCAGGAGCGTCTTGCAGCAATAGTGCCAGTAGCATTAAACGTAAATTGAAACGAAAGAGACTCGTGCAATCGCCTGTTCGTCACTGTAGCCGTAACACTAGTGCGCTCTCGGACGCACTGACGATCACCGTCATGCCCGTGATGGCGACCCACGCACTAACGCCTTGGACTGCCTCGGAACCGCCTTGGGCCACAAAATTGGCCCCCTGCCACTAACTGTTTACGGTGCGTTTGCCTAGCTCCTTTCCGTCGCTAGCTTACCAGATGGCGTCGAACAAGAAGACGTACTACGGGAGCTGCGCTCTGGAGGAAGAGGGCAACAGCATGCCTATGTGCGTTGCCGCCGTGCCCAGCGGCCATGGCGCCACGCTTGCCTTCGTGTTCGCGTATGACGGCTCTTTCAGGCGGCTGGAGGCGGCAGACCCACGCCCATGGGACACGGTCGCCAACAGCAACTTCCCCAATACTTGTGTCACCGATATCCTGTGGGTGCTGCCTCGACCTGTTGGTCGCTGGCCATGGGATGGAACGCCTGAAGCGGTATTCTGGCAGTACGTA